>ENA-OQCG01000035-OQCG01000035.1-human-gut-metagenome-genome-assembly--contig:-NODE-35-length-22882-cov-2.133597_pt1 | contig 22882 bp, 29 predicted proteins | sample MGYA00242758_ERZ504577 | MGnify/ENA primary metagenome ERZ504577 (study PRJEB26092, sample SAMD00036248) | human gut metagenome | host: Homo sapiens | study: EMG produced TPA metagenomics assembly of...
CGGCCCCGGCGGCGGTGTGGGTGCGGCCCAACCGGCGCAGCTGCGCGTCGTCGGCGCTCTGCACGCCAAAGCTAATGCGGGTCACGCCTGCTGCCCGGAAGCCCCGCAGCGTCTCCGGTGTGACAACATCGGGGTTGGCCTCCAGCGTGATCTCCGCGCCGGGCAGGGGATTGGCAGCCTCGATTAAAGCCGCCGCCTGCGCGGGCACCAGCAATGCCGGGGTGCCGCCGCCAAAGTACAGCGTGTCGGGGCGGCGGGTGTTTTTCGCCAGTTCCCGCAGCAGCGCGTCCACGTAGCTCTGCGGCACGCCGCGCGCACCGGGGACTGAATAAAAATCGCAGTAGCGGCATTTTGCCTTGCAGTAGGGAATGTGCAGATAGATGCCGAACGGTGTTGCTTCAGACATGGTGTACCTTATGCTTCCGGGATGCCGTCCTTGAAGAAGCACAGCATCTGATTTTCAAAAAAGTTGACGCGCTCATGCACGTATTTGGGGTAGAGCTTCCACTGCTTAGGACAGGTCAGGCGGTTGTAAATCGCGGCCTGACCCTTGGGCGGGGCGTACTCGTCCATCAGACAGGTGCCCAGCAGCACCTCGGCACGGCAGAGCGGTGCGAAATTCGCTGCATCCAACTCGTCGTATCCGGGCAGACCAAGGCCGGCAAAATCTCCCGGCAGCGGATTCAGCGCTGCGCAGCGGGACACTGCAGGGCAGAGCGACGCTGCCAGCAGCGCCAGTCCGCCGCCGAAGCCCTCGCCAAACGTGTACACGCGGCCTGTATCCACCCACGGCAGCGCCAGCGCGGCCTTTGCCACGGCCAGCGCGTCGAGATAGCGCTGGCGGAACGCCGCCTGTGCGGGCTGCACCTTCCAATCCTCCCGGAACGGCTCGGCCTCCGCGCGACTACGCCGAAGCCCAGCGCCAGAAACCGCGTTATATGGTGCCAGCCGCGCACGCCGCGGTTCAGGTCGTGGTACATCAGCAGCAGCGGATGCACTCCGTCTGCGGCGGGGCGGATAACCCGGGCCGTGACGCTGCGCCCGTCAAAGGTGACGGTCAGCCGCTCATACACGCCGCAGGGGTTGCCGAACGCGACGGGCGCACAGCTTACCGCGGGGTGCAGTGCTGCCGCAGTCTCCTGCCAGCGCTGCGCAAAATCAGTGGGGGCCTGTGCCTGCCCGGTGTAGCTGCGCAAAAATGCCTTTTGCTCTGTGATGGTCATAGCACAGCCTCCTTGCTGGTGAAAAAGTCCAGCAGCATATCGTCAAATTCCGGGATCTCCTCATGCCCGTACCCGGGGAAGAGATACCGCTTCTTGGCGCAGTGCAGATTATTGTACACGGCGCACTGGGTCTGCGGCGGGCAGATAACGTCATCCAATCCCGTGCCGAACAGCACCGGGCAGCGGACCATCGGCGCAAAGTTTTTGCTGTCAATGTAGCCCAGCTGGCGGAACCACCGGTCCTGCTGATGCTCGTCGGCGTCAAACCAGCGGGCGTAGTAGCGCAGACCCTCATAGGCGATCTCGTCCGCGCCAAGGTCCCACACGAGCTTGAAATCGCTCAAAAACGGGTAGAGGATGGCCGCGCGGTCAATAAGCTCCGGGTTCAGCGCCGCACAGGCCAGACCCAGCCCGCCGCCCTGCGACCCGCCGTTGACAAAGACACGGCTCGTGTCGATGCCGTCCAGCTCCCGCACCAAGCGGCAGAGGATGCGGATGTTCTGGTGCAGCCGCACATAGTACATCCGCTCCGGCGGGCCGTCCAGCCCGGCAATGATATGCCCGGACACGGTGGTGCCCAAAAAGCCGCCGACATCCTCACTGTAGCCGGCCTGACCGGGGCAGTCCATGGCGATCAGCGCCATGCCCATGCCCGCGAACGACGCCTGCTCGGCAAAGCTGCGGGACGCGCCGGGGTAGCCGTGAAACTGCAGAACCAGCGGCATCGGCTCGCTCCGGCGCGGGCGTAAAAACTTTGCATAAAGGCGTGCGCCCTCCATGCCGGTGAACCACAGGTCCAGAAACTCGCAGCTGTCCCAGCTCGGGACCTCCTGCGCCTGGGTGACGGTGTAGTGCAGCGGCACCGCGTCAGCCTCGGCCATCCGCGCCTGCCAGAAGCTCTCAAAATCATCGGGGCGCGGGGTGGCACCGTAGTAACCGCCCAGGGCCTCGATTTCGGCTGCTGTCATAAGAATCACATCCCTTTATATAAATGTAAACGGAAAGCATTATTTGCTATTATAGCACAGAAAGCACTGCCTGACTATAGTTTTAAAAAGAAGTAAATTTCACAATTTCTTGATGATTTACGGTGAAAAACACGCTATAATACTGCCTAGAGAAAGGGGATTGCAACTATGAATCGCAATTATTCTGATATTTCGTATGCGGAAAGCCCCTTTGGTACGCTTTCCGAGTTTATGTCCAAGACCTTCGGCTGGATGTTTGCCGGTCTGCTGGTCACGTTCCTGGTCGGCATCGGCGCAGTGACGACGGGGCTGATCTACCCGCTCATCACCTCGGGCCTATTCATCCTGACCTCCATCGCGGAGCTGGTGCTGGTGTTCGTGCTGTCGGCCCGGGTGCAGACGCTGCAGCCGTCCACAGCCACGGGCATCTTCTTCGCCTACGCGGTGCTCAACGGCCTGAATTTGAGCTCCATCTTCCTCGCGTATGACTTCGGCAGCCTGATTTTGGCGTTCCTCGTCGGTGCGGTCTACTTCGGCGTTATGGCGGTGTACGGCAACGTCACCAACCGTGACCTGACCGGCTGGGCCCCAAGCTCATGGGCGGTCTGGTTGCCCTGATCGTCTGCAGCCTGGTGGGCGGGCTGTTCAGCCTGTTCGGCTTTGGCTTCGGCATCATGGATCTTGTGCTCTGCGCCGTCGGTCTGCTGATCTTCATGGGCCTGACCGCCTATGATACCCAGATGCTGAAATACTACTACTCCTACTTCGGCGGCGACGCGGCCATGCTGCACAAGTCCTCCATCATCGGTGCGCTGAACCTCTACCTTGATTTCATCAACATCTTCCTGTATATCCTGCGTATGCTGGGCCGCAGAAGCAACGATTAAAAAATCCTAAAATAATTTCAAAAAACCGCTTGACATTTGAAAAACGGTTTGCTATAATAAATGGCGTCGTCAGGAGCGCGCGAAACACAAACGCTTCGAAGCGACGCCAGCTATGGGGGATTAGCTCAGCTGGGAGAGCGCTTGCATGGCATGCAAGAGGTCACCGGTTCGATCCCGGTATTCTCCACCACAAAGACCTGTCAGAGGAATCTGACAGGTCTTTTCTTTTAGTTTAAACATGCGGAAAAATCAAAACCCGTCGATCAGCCGCTCGGCAATGGGGGAGATGAACAGCACAAAAAACAGTACGCCAAGCCCCGTGATAAAGCTGGCTGCGTCGCCGCCGATGTACCACCCCAGCGGGAAGGTGAGCAGCAGAAGCCCGGGCACGGCAAAGCAGTTCAGCAAAAACGCGGCAAACTCCCCGCGGCTGAACATCCACCAGACCTCAATGGGCTTGTAAGGGCTGCGCTCCGGCGGCGGATGGTGCCAGCGGCGGCGGTCCACGCCGACAAGGCGCAGATGCTGCGTGTACAGCTGGACAAGGCCGCACACAAAGACCCCGATGAAATAAATGCTGATCCAAATGACCATCCCGGCACCCCCCCGTCGCTCCCGTTGGAAACACTTCACAGTATCGTCTCTGCCTGTATCATAGCACGTTAAAAACACACCTGCAACGATAAATTTTCAAAAACCCCTTGCAATTTGCGCCGGGGTATGGTACTATACTAAGGCAATACACACGCATTGCGCTGTTTTTTTGTGCCTTTTTTGCGGTAACACGTCGAAGGGTTAGAAAACAGAAACCCCGCAGTGCGGAGGGTACAAACTAAATTTTTTGGAGGAAACAAACAATGGCAGTCGTATCTATGAAACAGCTTCTCGAGGCCGGTGTCCACTTCGGCCACCAGACCCGCCGCTGGAACCCCAAGATGGCTAAGTACATCTTCACCGAGCGCAATGGTATCTACATCATTGACCTGCAGAAGACCGTGAAGAAGCTCGATGAGGCTTACAACTTCGTCCGCGACACCGCTGCACAGGGCGGCGAGATCCTGTTCGTCGGCACCAAGAAGCAGGCTCAGGAGTCCATCCGTGACGAGGCTACCCGCTGCGGCATGCACTATGTCAACGCTCGCTGGCTGGGCGGCATGATGACCAACTTCCGCACCATCCGTAAGCGCATCGACCGTATGGAGCAGCTCAAGACCATGCAGGAGGACGGCACGTTCGACCTGCTGCCCAAGAAGGAAGTCGTCAAGCTCGAGCTCGAGATGGCCAAGCTGGACAAGTACCTGGGCGGCGTCAAGAACATGAAGGCTCTGCCGAAGGCTATGTTCATCGTTGACCCCCACAAGGAGCGCATCGCTGTCTCTGAGGCCCGCAAGCTGAACATCCCCATTGTTGCTATCGTTGATACCAACTGCGATCCCGATGAGATCGACTACGTCATCCCCGGCAACGACGACGCTATCCGCGCTGTCAAGCTGATCTCCGGTGCCATGGCCAGCGCTGTGCTGGAGGGCAAGCAGGGCGTTCAGGACGCTCCCGCCGCCGAGACCAAAGAGGATTGATTTACTCCCTACAATTCAGAAAGGACATTGAGCACTATGGCTATTTCTGCAAAAGACGTTATGGAGCTGCGTAAGCAGACCGACTGCGGCATGATGGAGTGCAAGAAGGCACTGACCCAGGCTGACGGCGACTTCGAGAAGGCTATCGAGATCCTGCGCGAGCAGGGCCTGGCTGCTGCCAACAAGAAGGCTGGCCGCATCGCCGCCGAGGGCATGGTCTATGCCGTTTCTTTCGACAACTGCGCTGTTGTCGTTGAGGTCAACGCCGAGACCGACTTCGTCGCCAAGAACGACAAGTTTGTTGACTTCACCAAGAACCTGGCCAAGGTCGTTGCTGACGAGAACCCCGCCGATGTTGAGGCCCTGATGGCCTGCAAGATGGGCGACGGCACGGTTGACGATGCCCTGAAGGCTCTGATCCTCGTCATCAAGGAGAACATCAAGGTTCGCCGCTTTGCCCGCTATGAGGGCCACTGCGCTGCCTACGTCCATGGCGGCGGCACCCACGGCGTCATCGTCAAGTTCGAGACCTCTGACGACGTCGCTGCCAAGCCCGAGTTCGCTGCCTTCGGCAAGGACATCGCCATGCAGGTCGCTGCTGCTAACCCCAGCTACCTGAACGAGTCCGACGTGCCCGAGGACGTCCTGGCCAAGGAGAAGGAGATCGTTCTGGCTCAGATGGCCAACGATCCCAAGACTGCCAACAAGCCCGACGCTATCAAGGAGAAGATGGCCGTCGGCAAGCTGGGCAAGTTCTACAAGGAAGCCTGCCTGGTCGACCAGGCCTTCATCAAGGACGGCGGCATGGACGTCAAGAAGTACGTTGCCGACACCGCGAAGGCTCTGGGCGGTGACATCAAGATCGCTGCCTTCACCCACTTCACCAAGGGCGAGGGCCTGGAGAAGCGCAACGAGGACTTCGCTGCTGAAGTTGCTGCTGCCATCAAGGGCTGATGTAACCACATAAAGCATTGACCGCCTGCGCACCGCGCAGGCGGTTTTTGGTTGGTGAGACGTATGAAAAATCTGAACAGACAGTCATGGCCCGCGCTGGCCGCGCAGAATGCTGCTTATCTGGCTTCTCTGGGCAAGTGATCTCTGCTTCTGAACATCTGAAATAAAAATTCCCGGGCCGCTTTCACGGCCCGGGAATTTTTTGCGCCATACGTAAAATCAGAGAAAAGCTTACTGCTCACGGAACGTCAGCTGGTCGTCGGTCATCGTATCGACGATGGCCAGGCTGGCCAGCTTGTAGCCGGCAGCGCGCAGCTCGGCACCGCCCGGCTGGAAGCCCTTCTCAATGCAGATGCCGATGCCGCCGACGGTCGCACCTGCCTGCGCGCAGACATCCAGCAGACCCTTCATGGCCTTGCCGTTGGCGAGGAAGTCGTCCAGAATCAGCACCTTGTCAGAGGGGGAGAGAAACTTCTTGGACAGCGTGATGTCATAATCACGGCCATAGGTGTAGGAATGGACGGTGGAGGTGTAGACCTCGCCGTCAATGTTCTTGCTCTTGGCCTTCTTGGCAAAGACGACAGGCACGTTGAAATGCCGCGCGGTCATGCAGGCGATGGCGATGCCGGATGCCTCGATGGTCAGAATCTTGTTGATACCGTCGTCCTTGAAGATGCGGTAGAACTCCTCGCCGACCTTGTCCAGCAGGTCTACGTCCAGCTGATGGTTCAGAAAGCAGTCGACCTTCAGGACATTGCCGGGACGAACCTGGCCTTCCTGCATAATACGTTCCTCCAAAAGTTTCATCTGCGATGATGCCCCTTTCACAAACTCAGTTTCATTCTATTATGACAAATTATGGCGGATTTTGCAAGTCCTTTATCCCAAAAAGTCTTACTAAAATGTCAATAGGTAAAGTTGATAATGTTTTGTAACCAAAATTTGTGAAACTTCCCCATAAAGCGGTCAAAAAGCATAGAAACGCTGTTGATTTGGTTCATTGCATTTTTGTAAACAAAAGCTTATAATTTAGTCAATGAAGCGGCACGGGGTTGTGCGAACCCGTTATGTGCCGTTGCTTTATTTTTAGGAGGGAACCCTATTATGAAAAAACTCGTTAGCTCTGTGCTGGCGGCTTCCATGGTCCTGAGCCTGGCCGCCTGCGGCTCTTCCGCATCCACCGATACGGCATCCTCCTCTGAGGCTGCCTCCACCTCCACCGCTGCCACTGCCGAGGCAGCCGGTGAGGGCTCCGGAGCTTACACCGGCACCCCCATCAAGATCGGCGGCATTGGCCCTGTTACCGGCGGCGCCGCCATCTACGGTCAGGCCGTTAAGAACGCCGAGGAGCTGGCCGTCAAGGAAATCAACGCCGCCAACGGCAGCGATGTCTTTGAGTGGAAGTTCGAGGACGATGAGCATGACGCCGAGAAGAGCGTCAACGCCTACAACACCCTGAAGGACTGGGGCCTGCAGGTTCTGGCCGGTCCTGTCACAACCACCCCGTCCATTGCCGTTGCCGCCGAGACCGCCAATGATAACCTGTTTATGATGACGCCTTCCGCTTCTGCGCCCGCTGTCATCGAGAGCGGCGACAATGTGTTCCAGATCTGCTTTACCGACCCCAACCAGGGCGTTGCCTCCGCAGATTATATCGCAGAAAACAAGCTCGGCACCAAGGTCGGCATCATCTATGACTCCTCCGATGCCTATTCTTCCGGTATTTATGAGAAGTTCAAGGCCGAGGCTGCTGCCAAGAACCTCGAGATCGTTACCGCTGAGGCATTCACCGCTGACAACAAGTCTGACCTGTCCACGCAGGTTGCCAAGTGCCAGCAGGCCGGTGCTGATCTCGTATTCCTGCCCATCTACTATCAGGAGGCTTCTCAGATCCTGATTGCCGCCAACAAGAGCGGCTATGCGCCTGTCTTCTTCGGCTGCGACGGTATGGACGGCATCCTGACCATTGAGGGCTTTGACACCTCTCTGGCCGAGGGTCTGATGCTCCTGACCCCGTTCGCTGCAGACGCACAGGATGAAAAGACGCAGGCCTTTGTCTCCGCTTACAAGGAGCCTACGGCGACACCCCGAACCAGTTCGCTGCCGATGCTTACGATGTCGTCTACGCCATCTATCAGGCTGCGGTTGCCGGCGGTATCAACGGCGACATGGATGCCTCTGACGTCTGCGATGCTCTCAAGGCTCAGTTCACCAGCATGACCTTTGACGGTCTGACCGGCGATGGCATGACCTGGGATGCTTCCGGTGCGGTTTCCAAGGCTCCTAAGGCTGTTGTCATCAAGGACGGCGCTTACGCTGCTATGTAATTCCGGTACGGCGCACGTAAACTGAATTTTCCGTTGCTAATGGGGGCTGCCGGACATAGGGTTCGGCAGCCCTTTTGGTTTGGTAGAAGCAGGTCTCGACAAATACACTTGTTTTTTGCAGAAATACAGGATAACCCATTGTTTTGCCCGCAGATTTGTGCTACTATGGATTCATATTTTCCTGCTTACCTGCGGCATAACGATCAGCAGGGGAAAAGTTAGAGTGAGGTGTATTCCGCAATGCAATTTTTATCCTACCTGATCAACGGTATCAGTCTGGGCAGCGTTTACGCGCTGATCGCCCTGGGCTATACGATGGTCTACGGCATTGCCAAGATGTTGAACTTCGCCCACGGCGACGTTATCATGATTGGCAGCTATGTTGTGTTCTTTGCCTTTGGCTCTGCGGGTATGAACCCCGTGCTGGCCATTGTCCTTTCGATGGTCGTCTGCACCGTTCTGGGCGTTACGATCGAGCGCGTCGCCTACCGCCCGCTGCGTGAGGCCCCGTCTCTGGCCGTCCTGATTACAGCCATCGGCGTCAGCTACCTTTTGCAGCAGGTGGCCCAGCTGGCTTGGACGTCCAACCCCAAGAGCTTTACCTCTGTTGTCTCCGGGCTCAAGCCCATCAGTCTGTTCGGCGGGCAGCTGACCATCTCGGCAGAGACCGTCGTGACCATCATTGCCTGCATTGTCATCATGGTCGTGCTGATCTGGTTCGTCAATAACACCCCCGCGGGCCACGCCATGCTGGCTGTGTCGGAGGACCGCGGCGCCGCCCAGCTGATGGGCGTCAACGTCAACGCGACGATCTCGCTGACCTTTGCCATCGGCTCTGCGCTGGCCGCGGTGGCCGGTGCGCTGCTCTGCTCGTCCTATCCGACCCTGCAGCCCACAACCGGCGCCATGCCCGGCATCAAGGCGTTCGTGGCCGCGGTCTTTGGCGGCATCGGCTCTATCCCGGGTGCGTTCCTCGGCGGTATCCTGCTGGGCATCATCGAGAACCTGAGCAAGGCCTACATTTCGACCCAACTGTCTGACGCTATCGTATTTCTTGTCCTGGTCGTGGTGCTCATTGTCAAGCCCACCGGCCTGCTGGGCAAGAAGGTCAACGTGAAGGTTTGAGGTGGCTGCTATGTTGAAAAATATGAAAAAGTCCACCAAAAGCAACGTCATTACGCTGGGCATTGTCGCCGGCTTCTATGTCCTGATTCAAATTCTGAGTGCCGCCGGTGCGCTGACAAACTCCTTCTCCGGCCAGCTCGTGCCCATCTGCGCCTATGTCATTATGGCGGTCTCGCTGAACCTGACCGTCGGTATGCTGGGTGAGCTGAGCCTCGGCCACGCCGGCTTCATGAGCGTCGGCGCGTTCTCCGGCACGCTCGTCTATGTCGTCATGTCCGAAAACGCCCCGCAGCCCCTTGCACTGCTGCTGGCCTTCGTGGTCGGCGGCGCGGTGGCAGGTCTGTTCGGCGTGCTCGTTGGCATCCCCGTTCTGCGTCTGTCCGGTGACTATCTGGCCATCGTCACGCTGGCTTTTGGTGAGATCGTCAAGAACGTTATGAACGCCTGTTATCTGGCGTGGATTCCCACGGCCTGCACTTCTCACTGAAGGATTCCGCCTCCCTGAATCTGGGGGTAGACGGCAAGGTGCTGATCAACGGCGCTATGGGCATCACCGGCATCAAGAAGGCGTCCACCTTCACCATCGGCATCGTGCTGGTCATTATTACGCTGCTGGTCATTCTGAACCTCGTCAACTCCCGCGCGGGCCGCGCCATCAAGGCCATTCGCGATAACGAGATCGCCGCGCGTTCCGTCGGCGTCCCCATCACGAAGTACAAGCTCATGGCGTTTGTGACCTCCGCCGTTTTTGCGGGCGTTGCAGGCGTACTCTACGCGCTGAACTACTCCTCGCTGGTCGCGAAGAAGTTCGACTACAACACCTCGATTTTAATTCTGGTGTTCGTTGTTCTGGGCGGCATCGGCAACCTGCGCGGCTCGGTCATCGCCGCCGCCGTGCTGACCGTTCTGCCTGAGCTGCTGCGCAGCATGAACGACTATCGTATGCTGATCTACGCCATCGTGCTGATCGTGGTCATGATTTTCAACCAGAGCCCCGAAATGATTGCCCTGCGCAAGCGCCTGACCGCGCGCTTCCGCAAGGAGGATGCCGAGGGCAAGGGTGCCAAAGACAAAGAAAAAAAGGGGGTGGCGTAAATGGCACTGCTGGAGGTCAGTAACCTGGGTATTGCGTTCGGCGGCCTGCAGGCCGTTGCGCAGCTCGATCTTTCCATTGAAAAGGGTCATCTGTACGGCCTGATCGGCCCCAACGGCGCGGGCAAGACGACGGTCTTTAACATGCTGACCGGCGTCTATAAGCCCACCGAGGGCAACATCATTCTGGACGGCAAGGACATTACCGGCCAGAACCCCGAGCTTATCAGCAAGTCCGGTATTGCACGTACCTTCCAGAATATCCGCCTGTTCAATGATATGACGGTGCTGGATAACGTCAAGGTCGGTCTGCACAACCAGATCAGGTACAATATGTGGACCGGCATCCTGCGTCTGCCTGCTTACAAGGAAAAAGAGCACGAGATGAACCGCGAGGCCATGAAGCTGCTCAAAATCTTTGACCTGGACAAGGAGGCCGACTACAAGGCCAGCCAACTGCCCTACGGCAAGCAGCGCAAGCTGGAAATTGCCCGCGCACTGGCCACGAACCCGAAGCTGCTGCTGCTGGACGAGCCCGCCGCCGGTATGAACCCCAACGAGACCGAAGAGTTGATGCACACCATCACAGCGTGCGCGACCAGTTCGGCGTCGCCATCCTGCTCATCGAGCATGATATGAACTTTGTCATGGGCATCTGCGAGGAGATCACCGTGCTGGACTATGGCCGTGTGATTGCCCGCGGCGACGGCAAAGCCATCCGCAACAACCCGAAGGTCATTGCGGCATATCTGGGAGGTGACTGACGATGGGCGAGATGCTTTCTGTCAAAAATATCAATGTTTACTATGGCTCGATCCACGCCATCAAGGACGTTTCGTTCCATGTCAATGAGGGCGAGATCGTCACCCTGATCGGTGCGAACGGCGCGGGCAAGACCACGACGATGCACGCGATCTCCGGTCTGCTGAAGCTGCAGAGCGGCGAGATCGACTACTGCGGCCAGACCATCAGCAAGATGGAGGCGCACAAGATCATCCGCCTGGGCCTGGCGCAGGTACCGGAGGGCCGCCGCGTGTTCAGCGGCCTGACCGTGCAGCAGAACCTGCAGATGGGCGCGTACACACGCCGCGACGGCAAGGAGGCCATCCAGAATGACTTCGACATGGTCTTTGACCTGCTGCCGCGTCTGAAGGAGCGCCGCAACCAGCCCGCCGGTACGCTCTCCGGCGGCGAACAGCAGATGCTGGCCATGGGCCGCGCACTGATGTGCAAGCCCAAAATGCTGCTGCTGGACGAGCCGTCCATGGGCCTGTCCCCGCTGCTGGTCAAGGAAATCTTCAAGATCATCCGCCAGGTCAACCGCAACGGCGTGACCGTGCTGCTGGTGGAGCAGAACGCAAAGATGGCCTTGGAGATCGCCAACCGCGCTTATGTTCTGGAGACCGGCACGATCAAGATGGAGGGCGAGGCCACCGAGCTCGCCAACAACATCGAGGTTCGCAAAGCCTATCTGGGCTGCGAATAAGTGCATACTAAAAAATCCTGTGTCCGCAAAAGGGCACAGGATTTTTTATTGTAAAGCCTCCCTTGTAGGGGCGAGCATTGCTCGCCCGCAGGGAAGCCGCCCACACACGTAGGGGCGGATTCCATATCCGCCCGGGCACATTGCGGCAGGAACTCAGTATTCCTTCCGCTTATAAATCCCCACGCATACCTTATAGCTCACAAAATACACCGCCAGCAGCCCCACAAACGCTGCAACCAGCCCCGTCAGCAGCACTTCGTCGGAGGTATTGAACAGCTGCATCAAATCGGGCGAGACGGAAGCGACCAGCCCAATACAACCGCCGAGCACACCGATGATCAGAAACAACCAGCTGCGGGCCTTGACACTGTTGAACCGATAGGACAGCGGCAGCAAAAGCGCGACCAACAGCAGCGCCATGCTGCCGCAGGCCAGCAGGGCTGCCAGACACTCGAGGGGCGGTACTTTATACGAGGTGTGCCAGAACAGCAGAGGTGGCAGCACATTGTTCAGCGCCACGATCAGTACCGTACACACTGTGCCCAGCGCCAGCCCGCACAGCCCAAACAGGTATTTGCTGCCCACAAGCTGCGCGGGTGTTACGGGCAGCGTGCGGACGTAGATGTCCCAATGGGAGTTCTCGTCAAACGAAATCGTGGAGGTGATCAGAATGGAAAATACAACGAGCAATGCATAGGCCATTCCGGTCTGCCGGTCAGAATGCTGATGCCGCCGTAGAGGAACGCGATAAAAAATACAGACTGTTTGTAGGAACTTGTCAGAGTGGCCCATTCTTTATACAAAAGCCCTTTCATTGTGCATCCCTTCCGCTGTAAAACCGCATAATATCATCGAGCCTTGCCGCGTCGCAGAGGCCTCCGGCAAAAGCTCCTGCACGGTGCGCCGTTCCCTGACCAGACTTTCACACCCATAGGCCCCGCGCCTGGTGAACACCACCAGCCCGGCGGGCAGGGAAGTCAGTACATCCTCGCCGCAGTGCAGCACGCCGTATTCCTGCAAAAGGTCATCCTTGTTCTCCTGAAACAGCAGCTGCCCGTTGTGCAGGTACGCGATGGAATCCGCGATCTGCTCCAGATCTGCCGTGATGTGGCTGCTCATGACAATGCTGTGCCGCTCGTCCTGGATGAACTCCAAAAACAGGTCCAGCAGCTCACCGCGCACCACCGGGTCAAGACCGGCGGTGGCTTCGTCCAGCACCAGCAGCTCGGGGTCATGGGCCAGCGCCGCAGCCAGGCTCAGTTTTAACCGCATGCCGCGGCTGTACTCTTTGAGCTTCTTGCCTGCGTCCAGACCAAAGCGGCGCAGATAGGCGGAAAAGCTGTCCGCATTCCACCGCGCACCGTACATTCCGGCCAGACTGCGCGCGACCTGCGCGGCGGTGAAGCTCCCGTAGAAAAAGGCATCCTCAAACACAACGCCAATCTTGGCGCGAGTGGCGGCATCGGCAGGGGAACCGCCCAACAGGTCAACCGTGCCGTCATCCGCCCGGTTGACGCCGCAGAGGATTTTCAAAAGCGTCGTCTTGCCTGCGCCGTTCTCGCCGATCAGCCCGACGATGCTGCCCGCGGGCACGGTCATATCAACCGGCCCAAGGGTAAAGTCTTTGTACTGCTTCGTGATGCCGCGTAAAGCGGCGGTGCTTGCTGCCATAGGTCAGCCCTCCCACAAAAGGCGCAGCGTCTCTGCAACCTCGTCATAGCCGATGCCGCCCAGCCGCGCGGCGTCCACCGCGCCCTGCAGGCAGTCCTCGACCTTTTTTAAATGCTCCTCGCGCAGCAGGGCGGGGTTCTGCTCGGCGACAAAGCTGCCCCGGCCCTGCTGGGTCAGGATAAAGCCGTCGCGCTCCAGATCCTCATACGCGCGCTTCGTTGTGATGACGCTGATGCGCAGCTCCTTCGCCAAAAGCCGGATGCTGGGCAGTGCGTCGCCGGGGCGCAGCGCACCGGACAGGATCTGCTGCTTGATCTGCCGCGTGATCTGCGCGTAGATCGGCTCCTGCCCGGAGTTGGAAAGATAAATCTGCATTGTCAGAAGCTCCTTGTAGTCGAACTGTACATATCCGATATTTACAGTATATACACACTATACACGGTTGTCAAGAGGAATGGCACAAAAAAATCCCCGTGCTCATGGAGAGCACAGGGGAAAAGGCTTGCTTACATCAGCCCTGCCGGGGGGCGGTCATCCTCGCTGCCGGGCTGGGTAAGGGCGTTCAGCAGCTTCGGAAAAATATCACTGCCGTGCGCAATAAAGTTGTTCTTGATCATCTCGGCGGTCAGCTTATCCGGCATGGCCAGCTCCATGCGGAACACATCACTGCCCATGTCGGCAATCGAGCAGACCACGCTGAACTGGCCGTCCTTCTCCTGCACAACGGCGCGATTCGACGCGGCGCGGTGCCGCCAGCTGCGGATCTGCATGACGGCGCGGATCGCGCTCTCCCGCACGGTGCGGGGCAGGTCGTAGGCCAGTGTGTCCGCCACGGTGGTGCCGCGGCGTGTAATGGTATACCGCCCGTCCTCGTCCACGGTGACAAGCTGCTGCTTTTCGACCTCGGCCAGGGCGTCGGCAAACTCAAAATAATTGACAAGCTGTTCCTGCAAAAGCGCACCCTGCATCGTTTCGCGCTTTACGGGGCCTGCCACTTTGACAAGGTAGCAGAGCAACATACGGATCTGCGTGTCGTCTGTAAGGCCGCCCGGACGCACCCCGGCGGTGAATGCCTCTGCCATCGTAACCACTTCCTCGACAAAATTTCATCTATCTCATATTATACACGCCGCGGCGGGCCGTGGCAAGATGGCAAAATCCAAAAGTGACAAAAATCGGACGCCAAAATCAAAATACCGTTTCGATCTGCTTGCGGCTCTGCGGTGTGGAGTAGGTCCACCGCTTGAGCCGCCCGCGGGTCACAAAATAGTGCGGCTCAAACCGCAGGGGCTGGCCCAAATTCTTGTTGACCACGACCAGCTTGATCTTCATTTTATCGGGCAGGATGTTCTTGATGTACACGCTCACGGCCTGCCCGGGGCGCGAGTGTGGAGTCCGCCTCCGCCAGCCCTGCCAGGTTCGGTGCGATCTCAATAAAGACGCCGTATTCCTCGACGCTGCGCACAATTCCGACGACGGTCTCCCCGGCGGCAAAGCAGGCTGCGTTCTCGCTCCAGGTGCCCAGCAGCTCGCGCAGCGTCAGCACAATGCGCCCCTGCACGTCGCGGTTCTTGATGGCACACAAAAGCTGCTGGCCGACCTGCACCCGGTCCGCGGGCGAGGCGATGCGGCTGACCGACAGGCAGTCGATGGGCAGCAGCGCCGCAATGCCGCAGCCGATGTCGCAGAACGCGCCGAAATTCTCAATGTGGGTCACGGTGCAGGGGATGACGCTGCCGGCCTCCAGCGTGTCAAGGTACTGTGCCCGGCAGCGGCGCTGTGCCTCGGCGCGGGAGAGCAGGTAGTATTCCTCGCCGTTATCGTCAAACTCGGTGCCCATGATGACAAAGCAGGTCGGGCGGCCCACCCGGGTCAGCACGGCAATGTCCTTGACGGTCTCGCCGGGCGCGGCGTCCACACAGTCCGCAAACGGCATGATGCCGCGCAGCCCGCCCAGCTCAAACCGCAGGCGGTGCCCTGTGTCGTAGGCCAGAGCTGTGCTTTGCAGCACCTCGCCGCTGGCCATGCAGCGGCTCAGCTCCTCGCGGCTCAGGTGGTTCGCATTGCGGCAAAGGCCTTCGGCTCGATATTCCAACATTTTCGGTTCCTCATTTCTTATAAGATTTGTGGTGGGTTTGCGATTACTTACTAAACTTTTATGCGGGAGATTTGCAAAACAACACAGGCTGTACTATAATAAGAATGATATTTTTGAAAGAAAGGCGGTGTGCCGTATGGACGTACAGGTCGGAGACGTCATCCAGACCAAGAAGCCGCACCCCTGCGGTGCGAACCGTTTCGATGTACTGCGCGTAGGCATGGATTTCAAGATCAAATGCCAGGGCTGCGGGCATGAGATCATGCTGCCGCGTGCCAAGATCGAGCGCAACATCAAAAAAGTTCTGCGCGCGGGGGAGCAGTAGCGGGGGTTTGCATAAGTACGCGGGTTGCCCATTGTAGGGGCGAGCATTGCTCGCCCGCGGAACGCAACGGCAGCCGCAAAGCGCCCGGGTCGTCGGGGACGCCGACCCCTACAGCCAAAGGAGAACCTATGCAGAACTTTACCGAACTCTACGAGGTCGAGCGCCGCTATGAGGAGCTGGCCCACAGAATGTCCACGCCCGATGCGGCGGCCAACGCCGACGAGTACGCGCGGATGATGCGTGATTACAAAGAGCTTACCCCCCTGATCGAAGAATACCGCCGTTACACCGACCTGCAGCAGCAGGAAGCGGACGCAAAGGAAATGCTGGCCGCAGAGTCAGACCCGGCGTTTGCTGCTATGGTACAGCAGGAGCTGTGCGAAATTGGCCGGAATCTGGCACAGAGCGAAGAGAATCTGCGTCTGCTGCTCATCCCGAAGGACGCCGATGACGAAAAAAGCGTCATTCTGGAGATTCGCGCCGGTGCCGGCGGCGAGGAGGCTGCGTTGTTTGCCCACAGCCTGTGGCGCATGTACACAATGTACGCCGCCAGGCGCGGATGGCAGTGCGAGACGATCAGCGAAAACCCGACGGAGCTCGGCGGCGTGAAGGAGATCGTCTTTTCCGTCGAGGGGCCGGACGTCTACAGCCGCTTGAAATTCGAGAGCGGCGTCCACCGCGTCCAGCGCGTGCCCGAGACAGAGACGCAGGGCCGCATCCACACCTCCACCGTCACCGTGGCCGTTATGCCCGAGGCCGAGGAGGTCGAGCTGGAGATCAACCCAAAAGACCTGCGCATTGACACATTCCGCTCGTCGGGCGCGGGCGGCCAGCACATCAACAAGACGTCGTCCGCCATCCGCGTGACCCATCTGCCCACCGGTATGGTCGTGGAATGCCAAGACCAGCGCAGCCAGCGGGAGAACAAGGACCGCGCCTTAAAGGTCCTGCGCAGCCGTCTTTTGCAGCAGAAGCAGGACGCCTACGACGAGGAATACAACGCCCGCCGCCAGAGCCAGGTCGGCAGCGGTGACCGCAGCGAAAAGATACGCACCTACAACTTCCCGCAGGACCGCGTGACCGATCACCGCATCGGCCTGACGCTGCGTAATTTGCAGGGTGTGCTGGACGGCGACCTGGACCGTGTGGTCGAGCCGCTGATTTTGGCAGACCGGGAAGAAAAACTGAAGCAAAGCAGTACAGAAGAAGGAAAATAAAGCTATGAAAACACAGGTTTTGCCCATCACGCCGGAGAGCGTGGCGCTGGCCGCCCGGCTTTTGCAGCAGGGTGAGCTCGTCGCCCTGCCGACGGAGACGGTTTACGGCATTGCCGCCGACGCCCGCAACGGCGAGGCCGTCAAGAAAATTTTTGAAGCGAAGGGCCGCCCGCAGGATAACCCGCTCATTGTGCATATCTGCGGCATGGAGATGCTGAACGGCATCGTCTCCGAGGTGCCCGAGCGCGCCAAAAAGCTGGCTGCCGCCTTCTGGCCCGGCCCGCTGACGATGGTCATGCCCCGCGGCCCCGAGGTCAGCGACGTGACCTGCGCGGGCCTTGACACCGTCGGCGTGCGGATGCCGTCCCACCCGGTAGTGCAGCAGGTCATCAAGGCCAGCGGCGTCGCATTTGCCGCGCCGTCGGCAAACCTTTCCGGCAAGCCCAGCCCGACGAATGCGCCTGACACGCTGGCCGATATGGATGGCCGTCTGCCGCTGATTCTCGACGGCGGCGAGTCCAATGTCGGTGTCGAGTCCACCGTCGTCGCCGTGACGGGGGAGCACCCGATGCTCCTGCGCCCCGGCTACATCACGAAGGAGCAGATGGAGGCCGTTTTGGGCGAGGAGGTCCTCGTCAGCCCGGCCATCCTTGAAAAGCTCAAGGACGGCGAGGTCGCGCGCTCGCCCGGCATGAAGTACAAGCACTACGCCCCCAAGGCACAGGTCACGATCCTGCGCGGCGATTTTGCTAAATACAAAGAATTTATCAAGCAGCATACCGAACCCGGCGTCTGGGCGCTCTGCTTTGACGGGGAGGGCGCACAGCTGGGCGTGCCGTTCATCGAGTACGGCAAAAACCATGACGGCGTGACCCAGGCACACCACCTGTTCACAGCGCTGCGCGATTTGGACAAGCACGGTGCGCAGGTCGTCTATGCCCGCTGCCCCGAGCAGGACGGCGTCTCGATGGCTGTCTACAACCGACTCATCCGCGCCGCGGCGTTCCGGGTGGTTGAGCTATGAAGGTAGTCGGCATCACAGGCCGCAGCGGCTGCGGCAAGTCCAGTGCGACAAATTTCTTGCGGGAAAAGGGCTATCCTTGTATTGATGCAGATTTAGTTGCGCGGGAAGTGCTGCTGCCCGGTTCGCCCTGCATTGCACAGCTGCAACAGGTGTTCGGCGCGGATATTGCCGACGAAAACGGCACGGTGCGCCGCCGCCTGCTGGCAGACCGCGCGTTTGCCACGCCGGAGGGCACGGCGGCCCTGACAGACATCACCCAGCCGGAGATCCTGCGCCGCCTCGACGCCGCATTGGACGAGGCCCGGCGGGGCGGGGCGGACCTTGCCTTTGTGGACGGTGCGGTCATTGTCGGCACGCCGTTTGAGGCGCGCTGCGACGCCCTGATCCTGGTCACGGCCCCCTATGAGACGAGTGTGGCCCGCATCTGTGCCCGCGACGGCATCGCGCCCGAGATGGCCCGCCGCCGTCTGGATGCGCAGACCCCGCTGGAAACGCTGCGCGCCGCCGCCACGGCAGAGCTGGTCAACGACAGCACGCCGGACGCCCTGCGCGAAAAGCTGCGATCCGTTTTGAATGGATTGGAGAAGGAGGGAACATGCCAAAAGCCAAAAAGCGAAAAAGAAGCATTTTAGCACCGATCCTGGCGCTGCTGCTGGTGCTGGCCCTGGCGGGAACGCTGCTGTTCAGCGCCTTCCGCGATAAGATCGAACACTGGGAATACCCGCAGCGCTTCACAGAGTACGTCGAGTATTACGCCGGGAAATACGGCATAGACCCGATGATTTTATACGCCTTCATCCGCACCGAGAGCAATTTTGATCCGAACGCGGATTCCGACGCCGGGGCCAGGGGACTCATGCAGATCACCGAGGTCACGTTCGACTGGATCAAGATGAAAATCGCCCCGAAGGAGAGCCTGACGTTCGACGACCTCTACGACCCCGAGACGAATATCCGGTTCGGCAGCTACTTTGTCAGCTACTGCCTGGACCGCTACAGCGGCCATCTGGCCACCGCCGCCGCGGCCTACCACAGCGGCGTGGGCACCGTGGACGGTCTGCTCGGGCAGGAGGCGTACTCAACGGACGGCGTTACGCTGGACCATTACCCTTACCCGCAGATGCGGCTCTACGTAAAAAAAAATCACCGAGAGCTATCAGCACTACTCGGAGATTTATAAATAATTTTTAGAAAGGATTCTCGAAATGAAAACCACCGAGGAACTGAAAAATCTGCTCTATAAAAATGAAACGGTAGCTGACGCGGCCCCCAATGCCATTGCCGCCGCACAGGACTTTTGCGAGGGCTACAAGACCTTCCTGGACAACGCCAAGACCGAGCGCGAGGCCACGGCCTACAGCGAAAAGCTGCTGACCGCCGTCGGCTATCAGAAGTTTGTGCCCGGCACGAGCTACGCCCCCGGCACCAAGGTCTACACCATCAACCGCGAAAAGTGCGTGCTGGCCGCGACCATCGGCACGAAGAACCTCGAGGAGGGCTTCCACCTGAACATTGCCCATATCGACTCCCCGCGCCTCGACCTGCGCCCCGTGCCCGTGTTTGAAAAGACCGGCATCGGCTACCTGCGCACCCACTACTACGGCGGCGTGCGCAAGTACCAGTGGCCCACCATCCCGCTGGCCCTGCACGGTGTCATCTACCGCGCCGACGGCACCAGGGTCAACGTCTGCATCGGTGAGAAGGACGACGACCCCGTGTTCTGCATCACCGATCTGCTGCCGCACCTGGGTGCCAAGCAGAGCGCCAAGACGCTGGCTGAGGGCATTACCGCCGAGGACCTCAACGTCATCATTGCGTCCCTGCCCATCGAGGATAAGGACGCCGAGCAGCGCGTCAAGCTCAACGTCCTGGGCATGCTGAACGAGGCCTACGGCATCACCGAGCGCGACTTCACCCGCGCCGAGATCGAGGTCGTGCCTGCCTACAAGGCCCGCGACATCGGTCTGGACCGCGCTATGATCGGTGCCTACGGCCATGATGACCGTGTGGACGCTTACCCTGCGCTGATGGCCGAGATCGGGACCAAGAGCCCTGTCTATACCTCCGTCTGCGTCCTGACAGACAAGGAGGAGACCGGCTCCGACGGCGTCACCGGCCTGAACAGCATGTACACCTTCCACTTCCTGCAGCAGCTCTGCGCAGGGCAGGGGGCGGACTACATCACGGCCTGCAAGGCCGCCAAGTGCCTGTCTGCTGACGTTACGGCGGCCTACGACCCGACGTTTGCAGACGCCTTTGAGCCCGACAACGGCACCTACGCAGGCCGCGGCGTGGCCATTTACAAGTACACCGGCTCCCGCGGCAAGTCCGGCACGAGCGATGCCTCCGCCGAGCTCGTCAGCTACCTGACCGGTCTGATGGACGCCAACAGTGTTGTGTGGCAGATCGGCGAGATGGGCAAGCTCGACCTGGGCGGCGGCGGCACGGTTGCCAAGTATGTCGCCAATCAGGACATCGACACCATCGACATCGGCGTACCCGTGCTCTCGATGCACTCTCCGTTTGAGATCGTCTCTAAGGCCGACGTTTACATGGCCTACCTGACCTTCAAGGCCTTCTGCGAGGACGCGGAGTAAACTACATCCCGCAGGACAGCAATAAAATTTTCGTCAGGGTATTGACTTATCCGGGAAAATCTGTATAATATTTATTGTTGTCTTGCGTGCTGGTGTGGCTCAGTTGGTAGAGCAGCTGATTCGTAATCAGCAGGTCGCCGGTTCAAGTCCGGCCACCAGCTCCATAAAATAAGCGCTGAAACGTGATGTTTCAGCGCTTGTTTTTTATGCTGTTTAAAATTGTGGGTTTTGACTACTTTTTGACTACCGGCTATGATTTCATGGAAAGTCAAGTAGCCTCGACGGCGTGAGAGGTCGGCTCCTGTTTAAGAGAGCCTCTTACTCAATTTCGTTTTTTTCGGGCGCTTCGGACGGTGCATCCTTCGGGCGGGTGCTGTTGTTGGCTACCGGGATGAACCGTTTGGCAAACTTGTTTTCGCCGCGGCTGCACACGTAGAAGTAGCCGATGATCGAGAACGTCAGCGCACCGATGAAGTTGACGAACAGATCCTCCATCGTGTCCAGCAGACCAATGTCCAGATACCCGCCCAGCCCCAGTGCGGTCTGGGTGCCGTCCGCCTGCACGACGATGACGTCGGTGATGTTTTTCAGCACAGTGGACGTATTGCCGCCCGTGGGGTCCAGCATGATGGAGCCAATCGTGTTGACGACGGTGTCCTTCTGCATATCGAGGAAGAACAGCTGGTCCATCGTACACTCAAAAAATTCCCAGATGACGCCGACGGTCATCGAGAAGCAGAACGCCACGATGGCCAGATACAGCGGCGACAGATGGAACCGCGCCTCGCTGTGGCGGTTCAGAATGTCCAGCAGCGAGAACCCGATGGCCGCGCACAAAAAGCCGTTCAGCGTGTGCAGTACCGTGTCCCAGTAGGGGAAGGTGACGTAGTACGCGCCGATCTCGCCCATGATTTCCGCTGCATAAATGAACAGCAGGATGATGATTTCCAGCGTGTTCGGCAGGGTGATGTCCAGCTTTTTTTTCCAGGACGCTGGGCATCATGAACAGGATAAGCGTCAGCACGCAGAGAAAAACGTTTTCAAAGTTGCCGTTGAAAATCTGTGCCAGCATGACCAACACAACCGAGATGCGCAGCAGGATATACACCATCGTGACGGAGCGTCTTTCGCGCCAGACGGTTTTCCATTCTTCGAGTTTCGGGTGATCCATGACTTCTCCTTTTCAGTCGTCCAGTGTAAAATCCCGCGGGTCCAGCTCGGGCAGGACCTGGCGGCGGGGGATGCGCATCAGCGGGTCATAGCTGAATTTGCGGCAGCAGTAGTAGGGCGACACAACGCCCTTGCGCTTGCATAAAATCATTTTGGGGTCGGCGGCGGTGGAGCCGTGCAGGCAATAAGCACACGCCGGGGCAATATGTGCGCCGTAATAGGTCTTTTTAAACATTAGACTCACCCTCAAACCACAAAATATACTATCATTTATTATAAATGCTTTGCCGGGCCTTGTAAAGAGCTGCGCAGAGAAAGACCAAACCCCGCCGCCGCGCGTCCGGCGGCAGACGGAAAACCGGCAGGACGCGGGCGGCCAGCGTACTGCATGCCGTAACGCTGCCGGGCAGTAGCTGCGCACACACCCTGACGAGCAGCTGCAAAAGTAAAAGGTGCACCGCGCGGCTGAAAACTAGCAGCCGCGGGCGGTACGCCGCCCCGGCAAACAGCCGCAGCTGCGCCCAGACCGAGACACCGAGCACGCTCAGGCAGGCGCAGCAGCCGTACAGCGCCGCCGCCCCGCCCAGCGCCGCAAAGTCCGCGCATCCGGCGCTGACCTCCAGCGCCGCGCTGACAGCCGTCGGCGGCAGCGGCAGCACTGCCAGCAGCACCGCGCCCACTATGCGGAAGAATACAACGCACCCGCAGACCGACAGCGACGACGTGACAGCGGAGGATATGGCCTGCGGCAACCCCTTGGCCCCCTCTGCGAGGAGCTCCCGCCGCAGCGGGTGGGAGAGAGAATCTTGCTGCGCCCCGAAACCTCCCGGGTGCAGTCTGTAGGGGCGAACATTGTTTGCCCGTCAAGTTGGCGTGGCTGTGCTTTTCCGGAAAGGCCGCTCCCATCGGAAACGGCCAGCGGGCGAACCATGTTCGCCCCTACAATGTGGGATAGCAGCTGACAAACCGCTCCCGCCCCCAAATTCGCCCCGATCTGCGCCGCGTACAGCACCGCGCCAAGCCGTACATTCCCCAGCAGGGCCCCGCCGACGCAGCCGATCACAAACCCGGGCCCGGAGCAGCAGCCCAGCACGTGCAAAAGTGCAGCATCCCGCCGCGTAATGCGCCCCGCACCGTACAG
>ENA-OQCG01000039-OQCG01000039.1-human-gut-metagenome-genome-assembly--contig:-NODE-39-length-21967-cov-1.849038_pt1 | contig 21967 bp, 27 predicted proteins | sample MGYA00242758_ERZ504577 | MGnify/ENA primary metagenome ERZ504577 (study PRJEB26092, sample SAMD00036248) | human gut metagenome | host: Homo sapiens | study: EMG produced TPA metagenomics assembly of...
CTTCTGTGCAAGCGATGTAGCGAAGTGTTGGGGTATGTGAATCCCTACGCCGCAGTGAAACGCCATTGCAGAGGCCCCCTAACGAAACGCGAGGGGGTCGTTCAGAAGGTGAATCAGTATGGAAGTGCTGGAGAGCAGGTCGTTGAAATTTCCTTTATCACAGAAGGCGATGTTTACAGGCTGATCGTTCACAGCAAGCTGCCATCGGCAGAACGATTTGAACACTGGGTGTTTGATGAAGTTCTCCCTTCCATCCGCAAACATGGTGTGTATCCCAAACGCTTTTCCCTGCACCCGCCGCAAATGTAAAAAGGTGCCGCACCTGCCCCGAAAGGCTGGTGTGACGCTGTGGTGTACTTCTGGGGAAGTGCAGCTGGCTGCCCGGTCTGGGCCCTTTAGCTTTGCGTCGCAGCCTTCCAGCTGGTTTGCCGATTCTTCTGTTTTGCGGGGGTGCTCTTTTGCATTTTATTATACCCCCCTATATAAAAATCAAGGGGTTTTTCCATGAGTTTGTCATTTGTAACAAATGCAGTCTATTTTTTAGTGCGATTTGACGGGGGTGGGGGTAGCCCTCTCAGTTAAAGACTTTGGCTGAGAGGGTTAGGCCATTACTAAGAAAACGCCGCCGCACAGGTCGCAATTCTGTGCAGCGGCGTTCCTATGGAGGATGATAAAGTATCACTTGGAAATGGCGCAGTTATTCGTACAGGGCATCAAAGTTGGTCAGTTCCACCTCATGCTCATCCAGCCAGCGACGAACCTGCGGGTCACACAGGGTCGCCAGATCACGGCAGCGGGGCAGGGTCAGGGAAGTATTGTCCAGAAGGTACTGATCCAGATAACCCGGATGGAAATGCAGGATATTGTACTCGTAGGGAGAGCTCAGGATGCCGAAGCGGTCTTCCAGCCAGTCCTCCGGGCGGCTGCCCCGGTTCAGAATCTCCATTGCGTTGCTGTTGCCCAGACTGAACAGCTCGCAGGCCGGTTTCATCGGCAGTTCTTCGGCCAGCGTATCGCCCATGTTATGGATGCCCAGCTTCTTTCCGATATCCCGGAACGCCTGCTCCATGGGCCTTGTCATGGCGCTGTGGCCCTCAAAATGCCGGGGATAATGTCCCACAAGTTCTTTGTGCCGGTCCAGCTGGGCCATGGTCTCGGTATACAGATCCTCATAGCTGGGGTAAACTTCGCCCTTGCATTTGGCATCATTGGGATTCTCGCTCTTCCACAGATAGCTGCGGTAGAACATTCCCTCTTCGTTTACCAGCGTGGGCACCTTTTCCGGGGCGCTGACGGGGCGGTACTGCACAAAATTGGTGTGCTGGACCAGCGGCACCTCCGGGCACTCGCTCTGCCAGAGTTTCACCGCATGGGGGACGGCGGCCATGTTGCTCATCAGCGAGAGGGTGCAGACCACGCCCTCCTTATAGGCCTTGATGACACCATAGTTGTATGCCTCACTGAAGCCGAAATCATCGGCTACTACGATTAGCTTCTTGCTCATAGCTGTTTCCTTCGTCCTTATCGGTTCAGATAATCCGCATTGAAGATCTTGCCCTCGGTGCTGCGGTCATAGACTTTCCGGCCCTCGGCGTAGGTGACCTGTGCCTGATAATCGTCGCTGATGACCACCAGATCTGCGTCCTTGCCCACTTCAATGGTACCCTTGCGGTCGGCAAAACCATACTTGATGCAGGGATTGAGGCAGGCCATCTTCAGGCAGGTCTCCAGCGGGATGCCAACATTGTTCACCAGATTTCCGATGCCGAACAGCACCGGCTGGCTGGAACCGCACAGGCGGCCGGTATCGGTCAGAACAAAGCCCTCCGGGGTCACATTCAGGGCCATCCCCTCAAAGATGCCCTCATACTTGCCCACCGGTGCACCGGACAGAGCCGTACAGTCACTGACCATCATGAATTTGTCGGTGCTCTTGACCTTGAAGTAGATGCCCAGCATCTCATCGCAGATGTGCAGGCCGTCGCAGATCACCTCACAGGTAACGTTTTCATTGGTCAGGGCTGCTCCCAGACCGCCGATGTCCCGGTGATGCATATCGGTCATGACGTTGCCGGTATGGGTCGCCACACTGATGCCCTTGGCATAGGCGGCCATGGCCTGCTTATAGTTGTTGTCACTGTGGGCGGCTGCCACTGTGATGCCCTGCGAGAGGAAATACTCGATGATGGGGTCCATCCCGGGGATCTCCGGTGCCAGTGCCACCAGACGCAGCCACCCGCCGCCGGCTTCCACCATGGCATGTGCCGTCTCCATACTTACCTCCGGCCAGCCGGTACGGATGCCTTTTTCACCGGTGCGGTTCAGCCAGGGGCCTTCGCTGTGGATACCCAGAATGGTTGCACCATCCTGATCACCCTCTTTTGCCACCTCTGCCACCGCACGGATGGAATCCGGGTCGCACACCGTCGGGAAGATGTTCACGGTGCCCTGACTTGCCAGCCCCTTCAGATAACCTTTCACGGATGCGATCTGCTTTTCATGGGGGGCATTCTTATTCATGATATCATAACCGCAGGTGCCGTGGTTATGAGTATCAAAAATGCCGGGGATGATCCGCTGGTCGCCGTATTCGATGGCTTCGGGGTCGGTCGTATTTTCTGCAAAGGCAGTGATCTTGCCGCCTTCCACAGTCAGCACACCTGCCTTGGGGCCTTCCGGCGTATAAATGCGGTTGGAATGCAGTTTCATAATTCAGTTCTCCTTCTTATTTGCTTCCTGTTTTGCAAAATCGGCCAACGCCCGTTCCATCCGCTCCATCCGGGGCAGATCCAGTACATGGTCCTGTGCACAGCAGGTATTCTCCACAACAAATTCGCCTTTTTCCACTCGTCCACAGCTGAGCATCATCCCTCTGGGAAAGAGCGCCAGCAGATTCCGCTGCCGCTGTTCCTCCGGGTAGTTCCGGTCATAGACCTTATCCTCCGGCAGCAAACTGCACAGCTGTTCCGCCGCCTCTTTCCGGTACTCGCCGTGCGCCAGCGCCACCGCCGGGCCGCTGGTCAGATTGTCCAGCAGCAGAACAGTTGCCGCAGTTGGCACCTCCTGCGCCAGAAGCCGGAAGCCGTCATAGTTATCCACTGCATGGTCGCAGAAGGCAAAAGCGATGTTCTCCTCACCGCTCAGGTCCTCCGCCAGCTTTACGGCAGTGGCGACCGCACCGGAACAGCGGCTGAAGTTGCAGGGGCTTGCATGGGGCAGCAGCAGCCAGACACCTACCCCCGCCAGCAGCAGTGCCGCCAGCGTCCGGGGCAGCATGGCACCGGTTCCCCGTCCGGACCAGAACGTCAGGCAGGCCGCTCCGAAACAGAGCAGTTCCAGCACGCATTGCAGTGCAAGGTCTCTCCCCCGCTGCTGAACATTTTTGTCCGGATGGAACGGATAGTATTTCTGGGGCCGCAGCGCCTTTGCCGGCGTATCAAAGGGGACCGCAATGACGACCTTTGCATTTGCCAGATCCCCGGCGATTAGGTTTTCGATTTTGGAAAACCGTCCTTCCCTCTGTTGAACCCGCACCGGCCAGCCCAGCGGCGGTAGGCTCTCGTTGAGCTGCTGGGCAAAAAGATATTTCTGCTTTGCGGTGCGCCGGTTGCCCAGGGTGACACCATACAGCATCATCAGGTCTTGCAATGTCATATCCGTTCTCCTTCTACAAAAAAGTCCGGCAGGAAGCGTTTTACTCCTGCCGGACTGCGGACCCCTTGCAGGATCAGGCGATCTGATTTTTTAGAAGATTCCAAGGAATGCGCCCAGCAGACCAAAGATCAGCAGACCGATGATCAGCTGTGTGGGGCGGTTGCCCTTCTTGATTCGCCACATCATGAACAGCACCAGAGCCAGGCTCAGGATGCCCGGATAGATGGCATCAAACAGTTCGGAGACCACGATGGAGGTCTCGCCGATGTTCAGCGTCCAGTTCAGGGGGAAGCCCACGGTGGTTGCCGTCATGGCACCGACCATCATCAGGCCGAGGATGGATGCACAGCGGGTCGCAACGCTCATCAGGCCGCTGTTAAAGACGGTGTCGATGAAGCTTGTGCCCAGTGTGTAGCCCAGTTTCAGCAGGACCCATTTGAGCAGGGACTGCGAAATGCCATACAGCAGGATGAAGATGAAGGTGCCGAGGATGTTGCCCTGCGAGCACAGACCGATTGCGATACCGGCACCGATGACACGCAGGCAGTTGAAGAAGATGGAGTCGAACATACCGGCGGTGGGGCCCATCAGGGAAGCCTTGATGGCATCAATGGTCTCGCCGGGAACTTTACCGTCGTGGCAGTCCTTTTCCAGTGCGTAGCACAGACCTGCGATAAAGTTGAATGCGACTGCATGGGTATTGAAGAAGGACTGATGGCGGGCATAGGCGGCCTTCTTGCCTTCGATATCGTCGCCATAGATACTCTCCACGGCGGGGGCCATGGTCATGGTGAAACCATTGGCTTCCATCTTGGTCATGTTGAAGTTTGAAAAGACCAGATGGCTGTTCCAGAACATCTTTTTGAGGATCTTATTTTCCTCTGCGCTGACAACTTTCTTTTCCATCAGAAGAAATCCTCCTCACTGTTGGCAGGGGCAGCAGCACCCGCAGCGGGGGCAGCAGCCACAGCGTTCTTTGCATCAATGATGCGCTTGTCAATGAAGAACAGGGTCAGGGCGATGGCTGCACCGATGATGGCGATGCCAAGGCTGCTCAGGCCCAGGCTCTTGGCGCAGATAAAGCCGACAAAGTAGAACACAGCGATATCGGTGGACCAAATCATGGACAGCAGGATGCCGAAACCGACGGCGGTCATCATGGTACCGGCAACGGCTAGACCTGTCATGACCCATGCGGGGCAGGCAGCCAGACCAGCCTGCAGACCCTCGATGCCAAAGGCAACGCCCAGGAAGATGATCGCCGCACCGGGCAGGCAGGCGATGAAGTTGACGACCATGGAAATGGCACGGAACTTGTTGGGCTTGCACTCAGAAGCCAGTCTCTCCCAGTAGGGAGCCAGGCCGGCCCACAGAGGCATCAGCATGGTACTGATGGTGGACATCACGGTACCGATGGTCAGGGACAGAGCCAGACCGGTTTCCATGGCACCGTCGCCGCCCACCACAATGGCATACGCCACAGCGATGATGGAGCCGGACAGGCAGTCGGACGGGACCGAGCCGCCCACAGCGGAGATGCCCATGAAGATTGCTTCCAGCGAAGCACCCATGATGATGCCGGTCTGGAAGTCGCCCAGAAGCAGGCCGACCAGCGGTGCCACCACGATGGGGCGGTTCAGGCACTGCCAGGACAGGGTGTACGGGTCAAGCCAGTTGATGACCGCATACACGACTGCACAGATGATTGCAGCGGTAATTGACATAGCGATTTTTCCTCCTTGTACTTTTCTCTATTTTCAGGCAGAGCACCACGCTCAGCCAGTACCTTGGAAAGTTCCTGCGGAACATCATCGGGGATGGTCTGCACATTGCAGGGGATCCCGGTTGCCATGACCTGCCGCAGAACCTCGACTTCGTCTTCGTAGGCATACAGATTCTTGGTATAGGTCTTGCGGGCTTCCGTTCCGTGCTTGGGAGCAATGCGGCCATAATTGCCCACATTGATCTGCGGGATGTCCTTGACTTCCTTGGCCACACGCAGCAGATTTTCCGGCGTGCTGACGATCAGCAGGATCTTCAGACCGGCTGCACGGGGGTCGTTGCAGAGCGAGACTGCCTTATCCACCGTCACGATCGCCGTCTTGCAGGTGGCCGGTGCAGCCATCATCAGGGATTTCTGCATGATATCGCTGGCAGCTGCCGTATCATCTGCCACCACGATGCGGTCAACGCCCAGCGTGCGGCTCCACTTGGTGGCAACCTGGCCATGGATCATGCGCTCATCCAAACGTACCCATTTGATCATAAGTTTTCCATCCTTTCTTTTTATCAGAAGAAGTCGTCGCTGCCTGCCGGTGCCGTGTCCGCAGGAACTTCCGGTTCCACACGGCGCAGATACTCGCGGCTTTCTTCAATGATCTCATCCAGCCGTTCGTCGCTGAGGGTATCCTCGCTCAGAACATTCATCATGAAGCTCATGTTCACACCGCTCACCAGCCGGGTGTTTGGGCGGTCCAGATAGGTGAACATGGCCTGATTCACGCTGCCGCCGTAAAGGTCGCTGCACAGCAGCACTTCGTCCTCCGGACCGACAGTCTCATAGAATGCATCCAGATGATCCTGCACGCAGCTCTCATCCAGATAGGCATCAAACACGGTCAGATTCTCGCACTCTCCCATCAGGATCTTCAGCGAGCTTTGCATTCCGCTGGCCATTGAGCCATGGGACGAGAGAAAGATTTTCAGCATAACAGGCATCCTCTTTTCGACTACAAGCTAATTATTTCCCTTTGATGTTCACATTTTATCTCTATTTTGCACAGAGTTCAACGCTTTTTGATTTATAGAATAAGTTCAAGTCGTTTCGATTTCATTTTATAAGTTCAAAATGGCGCACAGTTGAACACCCTGTTCAAAACTGTGCGCCATGATTTGGTGATTTTACATAGTCTGCAACGAGCGCCGCAGCCATTCCGCCGCCATCCGGGGCGGGTCTTCCGCAAAGGCTTCCAGTTCTTCCGGATACCGCACAAAAGAGTACAGCAGCGTATTCAGCGCTTTCATCTTCTGCCAGTCGTGAAGTCCGCCGCCGACATACAGCAGGGCCCGGATCTTCCGTTCTACCCAGAGTGCTCGTTTTTCCAGCGGGTAGAATTCCAGTCGGATCTCTTCCCCTTCTGCACCCTGTTCCTCCTGAAAGACCACCACGACCTCGCCGCACTGGTACGTCCAGCATTTTTCCCGGGTGATCCACCGATTCAGAAGCGCCTGCCGTTCAGCTTCGTCCCTGCCATGTACCCCCGCCAGATACTGGAAGAACTGCTCCGGTGTGTAATACTGGAAGTTTCGGATCACCCGGTAATTCTCCGGCGGCGGAAGCTGCTGCCGGTACTGGTATGCTTCCACCAGCAGGGTGTTGTAAACACGGTCAAAGTCCCGTTCGTTCCGGATTAGCAGCAACAGTTCCACCGGGTAATCATACCGGTAGCCGGGCTTTATTCCCTCTTCCTGTTCTGCGCCGTTTCCCAGCAGCACTCCGTCGCATTCTGCCGGGTCGATGCGGCGCAGCTCGTACAGGTTCATCGGCGTGATCTCTTCGATCAGTTCGGGGTAACGCTCTTTCAGGCCCTCTGTCTGGATCCGGGCATACTCGGTTCCCAGAAAATGGGTGGAGCACAGACGGAGCGGCCGGATTGGATACCGGATCTCGTGCAGCAGGCTGAAGAAATAGCAGCTCAGCATTGCCAGCAGAAACCGGTTTGCCCGGAACGGATAAACCGTCTGGATAAATTCAATCACCCGGCGGCTCAGTTCCGCACAGAGAGGGCAATCCAGAAATTGCAGTTCATAAACATAGTCATACTGCATTGCACCATCCATTCCATAGAAATGTTGTGCAATCAGATTGAATAGGATCTGCTGCAGCAGATCCCTTGCCATTGGCAAGAGCGCAAAATCCAGTCCAGTCTCCTGCTTCAGGTAGACCAGCACCCGGTCCCGCAAGTGTCCCGCCTGCCCTGCAAGCCGGGATGCAGGCTGAACGGGTCCCGCTTCAGGTTCACATCCAGCATACTGAACAGCAGAATGCCCAGAAACGCCACCTCATTCCGGGGCATGGCATAGCCCCCGTATTGTTCCTCCAGTGTGTGGTAAATGGACTGTGCCAGCGGATAGAACATCGTTCCGGAGATGCTTTCCAGCCATGGGTCCGGCAGCCGGATCTCATGGCCGTTCTGCACCCGGTTCCGTGCAATGATCAGGTAGACCGCCACACGCTGGGTCGCACTGTCCCGCAGGGAGATCGGGCTTTCCCGCAGGATCTTCAGAAATGTATGCCGGATATCCTGCCGCTCTTCGTATCCGCAGCTGAGCCAGGATGCACTGTCCGGGTCACTGCAATCCAGCGTTTCCTTGTGGAAATGCACACCGGAGACCTCGGTCAGTGCCAGCCTGCGCTTGTACTCTTCTCCTTCCACCCGCATTCCAGTGCCGGGGCGTGAGACGATCCGCAGGCCAAAGCTCTCGCACAGGCGGGTCGCCATGCTCAGTGGCTCCCGCAATGCCGAAGCCGAGAGAAAAAGCTGATCGGCCAGCTGTTCTTTCTTAATGCCGGTTTCCGTGGAGATGATGCGCCGGGACAGATACCGCACCCGGCTTTCCCGGTCGGCGTTCAGCATACTGCCCGGCATCTGGCGGATGCTGGTCACAGCCGAAAAGGTATCGTATGCTTCCGGGTCCAGAACTTCCACATAGTAGCCCTTATGCCGCCGGGAAACCAGCCGGGCACCATTCTCATTCAGGATCTGCGCCACCTGCGGCATCTCATTCTTGATGGTGTGCGCACTGACACCGATCCGCTCCGCCAGTTCCTGCGAAGTCATCGTCTGTTCGGGGGCATTGCTCAACTGGGTCACGATCTGCAAGGCTCTGCTGGACATAAAACCGCTCCTTTTCCCAATCATTCCTGCCTTTATTGTAGTAAAACACTGCCCGAAATGCAAGCCGGAAACCGGAAATGCCGCTCCGAGCTTTTCAGCCCAGAGCGGCATTTCCTGTTTTGGGATATAATTAGAGAATGGCTTGATTGTTAGCATCCTCACCCTCGCCGTCATTGCTTGCTACATAAAAATTATTTGTGCTGACTGCGGCTCTTTTGCATGACACGCTGTTCTTGGATTTTGTGTATGAAGATAGATAGGAGGAGAACACATAATAAACCTGAGGAATTGAGCAGCATTGTGAATGCAGCATTCGGGCTGCGTTGAACTACACCAAAAATTTCGCGATTTCGTGGGTTTACTGAGAGAGGGAAGCACGAAAACCTGCATGAATACTGGACTTTTCGGATCAAGGTCAGGTGAGTACGGTCTGAAGGCTGCACGTCGTGCACCCCAGTTCTCCAAGCGCTGATTTATTTCAGATGTATCTTTACGGCTCTGCTTCGGCAGAGCCGTTTTTTGTTTGTTACGCTCCTGCGCACAAAAAGAACACCCCCGCGCCTTTGGGCCGGGGGTGTTCTGCTGTGATAGGAAATGTCAGGTGGAAGAGGAAAGCATCTTTTGCAGCTGGGTCTTGGCCCGGTAGTAGGTCACCCGGGCCCATGCGGCATTGTGGCCGAAGATCAGCCCGATGCGCTCAAAGGGCAGCTCGCCGAATACCCGGAGGCTGAACACCTCTTTGTAAGGCTCGTCCAGTGTGTGCAGGCACTGATGTACAGTGAATGCCGCATCCTGATCGACCAGCAGCTGGGCAATGTCCGGAGTGTCGGCGGGGGCGGTTTCGGCATCTTCCAGCGGGGCAGTGTGCTTTGTCCGGCGGCAGTGGGAATAATAGGCGTTGCGGGCCACCGTGAACAGCCACGCCCGTACATCCTGCCGGTCGTCGTAGTCCTTCAGAGCGTCCAGTGCCTTGAAGAAGGTTTCCTGCGTCAGCTCCTCGGCCAGCGCTTCATTGTGGGTCAGGCCCTGCAGGAACAGAAACACATCCCGGAAATAGAGCCGGTAAACGCTGTCGATGTCCATAGGCTCAGCCCTTCTTATAGTCGATGCCGTATTCCTGGTCGGTGCCGTAGGCGTAGTCGAAGGTACCGTCCGGGTTTTCCTGCACGATGTAGCGGTCTACCAGCTGTCCATCGCGGTAGTACAGGGTCTGGTCTGCGCAGTCCACGGTCAGCAGCTGGGTGCGAGACACCATGACCCATACAGAGAATCGATCAGAACCCACCAGAGCTGTCAGTACCCGATGCACGCCCGGAAAGCGGTAGCGCATGGCCCGCACAGTGATCTGCGGCTTGCCCCAGCTGAAGGTGCCCTCCATATCCAGCCAGACACCCTCGCCCTGCACTTCCAGAATGCAGATGTCCGCGCCATTCTCTTTGCGGTTGTATGTCCAGAAATGAGCCTGCTCTGTGGTGGCCGGGACGCGGGCAGTGCCCATCCAGAATATCATTGCCAGAGCGCACAGGGCAGCCAGCACAGAGCCGATTGCAGCACGGATGCTCCTTCTTTGCAGGGCGGCCCTGATCCTGCGCAGGGGCGCATCCGGCTGCGTTTCCGGCCGTACCGGCACCGGCTGCTCCATCTGTTCCAGCTCGGCGCGGCAGGCTTCACATTCGGCCAGATGCTCCTCCACCAGTGCATTGGTGGCCTTACTGGTGATGTGCTCCGCATACAGCGGCAGCAGGTCACGGATGATATCACAATTCGTTTTCATCGTATTTTGCCCTCCTTTTTCATGGCCTTTCACCCCAATAACGCAGAAAAGGAGAACGCGTTACAGGTTTCTGCAAATTTTTTGCAGGCTCAGCCCTTCTCCTGCCAGAATAACCCACCGCTGGTCTGGAACAGGGGCCAGGGGTTCACGCTCTTGCTGCCGAGTTTGAAATCCATGGTCAGCTCCTCGCCCAGCACGCCGACAGCCTGCCCCCGCTCCACGGTCTGGCCGCGGGTCACGGAGAGCTCCTGCAGGCCGTACAGATAACTGCGCACGCCGCAGCCGTGGTCGATGACCACGGTGCTGCCGGTGAGGGCCAGATCGCCTGCAAACACCACCACGCCATTCGCCGGGGCACGGCAGGGCTCACCGGGGATGGTGTAGAGCCGGGTGGAGTTGGAGCGGCTGCCCTGCTGGCCGCCGATCACCTTGACCTGACCGAAATCCACCAGCGTCATGTAGTTTTCTGCCGGGCAGAGGAAGGCACCGGCCCAGAGTTTTTCCCGCACGGGCTGCTCGTACAGAGGCCAGATGTTGTCCGGAACTCGGTGTTGGCAGCCTCGGTGGATGCAGGTTCCGGCTCCACCTCCACGGTGCCGAAATCTTTGGGCAGAACGGTCAGCGTCCGGGCAAAGGTCTCGCCGTTGACGGTAACGTTGACCGTGTGCCCGCCTGCCGAAGCGTTGTAGGCGGCGGGGATGTAGGCGCGCCAGCCGCTGCCCAGCCGGACGCACTGAACGCTGCCCAGGTCGGTCTCCACGGCGGGAGCGGTCTCGCCGGTCAGGCCGGTGATGGAAAGCGCCGCCACGCCGCCCTGCTCCAGCCGCTCGGTGGAAAGGGCGACCTCCGCGCTGGCCTGCAGGGTGAACCGGAAGGAGTAGCTGTACCAGCCCGTGGGCCTGGCCGGGTGCTCCACGCCCAGGTTCCTGCGGATGGCACCGGTGGTTCCGCCCTCAAACTGGGTGGCAAGATAGTCCTGCGGCAGCCGCCAGACCGTCAGCTTTGCCTTGTAATCCCCGTTGGCAGGGAAGAGAAAGTCCTCGTACTGAGAGGCCGACCCAGCAAACACGATGCTGCCGATGTCGGTTTCAATGGTCAGGGTGGTGTAGCTGGCCCAATCGGGCAGGGCGAGGGCCGGGTGTGCGTCATACAGCACGCCCAGTTTCTGCACGGTGAGCGTTTCGGGGCTGGTGAACACCTTATCGAACACGCCGCCCAGCAGCGGCACCTGCCAGCAGGAGCCGTTCACTTCCAGCGCCTGCCCGCCGAACTGCGTGTCTGCCGCCGGGCGGGAACCCTCGCCGGTAAAGGAATAGCTCACGGTCATCACCGCGCCCAGCAGCACGGCAACGCCAGAATGACACCAACGACCCACAACAAAAATCGTTTCATGGATATGTACTCCTGTTACAAAGCCGCATCCCTGCACTTGGCTCCCCTGCCAGGGGAGCTGGCCGCGCCGGAGCGGGGAATGAGAGGTTGATTAATCAATGCGGCGTATAAAAAAGCGCACCACAGCTTGCAGGGACAAGCCAGGTGCGCTTTTCGGTGTTTGGTTTATTCTGCGGCATCCTCGGCAGAAGCATCTTCTGCAGGCTGCTCTGCGGCAGGCTCAACGGTCTCAGCCTTATCCTCGCCAAACAGCAGACGCTCGTACTCGTCCAGCTCCTTCTCACGGCGGTGCAGATAGACAGCCACGGCGGCCAGCGCACCGGCCACAGCGGCCAGCGTGGCGATAACAGCGATCAGACAGGATTTCTTCATAGGACACACTCCTTTTCTGGTGGGGAACGGTGGTTCATGGAACCGGAGTTCATTTTGATAAGGCTATTATACCCGGAAAAGCAAAAAATTACAATCCGAAATGCAGAAATTTCATCAATCCGGGCAATCACAGCAATTTGGTCAGCAGCAGCTTTTTGTAGACCTTGAAGGCACCGGGCAGGGTGTACGCGGCCTCCAGCTGCTTCTTTCCGGCCCAGACGCAGTCTGCGGGGGCGGGCTGCTCCGGCGCAGTGAGGAAATAGCCGTTCTGGTGCCATTCGATGTGGGTGAAAATGTGCTTGGCCGCAGGCAGGGGCGTGAAATGTACCCCTGTGCAGTCCAGCCCCAGGGCAGCAAGGCGGGCGCAGTCTCTGCGGCGGTGAGGGTGGTATCCTCCCACATCACCGGCTGCCACAGCCCGGCCAGCAGGCCCTTGGCCGGCCGCTGCTGGAGCAGCACCCGGCCCTCGTTCAGCACCAGCGCCACCGTGACCGGTGTGATGCGCCGGGCCTTGGGGGGCGTTTTCTGGGGCAGGGAGAGGGCGGTGCCTGCGGCCCGGGCCCGGCAGAGCGTGCCCAGCCGGGCACTGCTCACACAGGGGGGCACCGTTGGGGCAGGCAGACCAGCGCGCCCAGCTCCATCAGGGCCTGATTGTAGTCTCCGGCTTTTGCGGGCGGCTGGTGCTCCATGACCCGGGCCGTGAACTCCCGCTTCACCTGCGGGTCGGTGACCAGCCGGGGGTCGTTGTAGAGCCGGGCAAACACCCGCAGAACGTTGCCGTCCACAGCGGGCACCGGGAGGCCGAAACTGATGGATGCAATGGCCCCCGCCGTGTACTCCCCGATGCCTGGCAGGGCCAGCAGGGCGTTGTAATCGGCAGGCAGCTGCCCGCCGTACTGAGTGCAGACGATCTTCGCTGCCTTCTGCAGATTGCGCACCCGGCTGTAATAACCCAGCCCCTCCCACAGCTTGTGCAGCTTTTCCTCCTCACATCCGGCCAGCGCGGGGATATCCGGCAGGGCAGCAAGGAAGCGCTCGTAGTAGGGCAGCGCTGCCGAGACCCGGGTCTGCTGCAGCATGATCTCGCTCAGCCAGACATGGTAGGGCGTAGGGTCCTCCCGGAAGGGGAGGATGCGGCGGTTGGCGTAGAACCAGTCCAACAGGGCAGGAGCGATATTTTCCACTTGTATTTATCTCCTTGTTGAAAACAACCCTCTCCGTCATTGCTCCGCAATGCCACCTCTCCCGAGGGAGAGGCTATGCTGCCTTTATCCAAGAGCCGCAATAGGCTCCCCCTTTGGGGGAGCTGGCAAAGCCGACAGGCTTTGACTGAGAGGGTTGAATTTAATCCTTAGAAACCGTAAGCGGTGCGGGGGAAGGGCAGCACGTCACGGATGTTCTGGATGCCCGTGAGGTACATGATCATCCGCTCGAAGCCCAGGCCGTAACCGGCGTGCTCCACGCCGCCGAACTTGCGCAGGTTCAGGTACCACTCGTAGTTGGTCTTGTCCATGCCCAGCTCGTCCATGCGGGCCACCAGCTTGTCGTAGTTCTCCTCGCGCTGGCTGCCGCCGATCAGCTCGCCGATGCCGGGCACCAGCATATCAGCTGCGGCCACGGTCTTGCCGTCCGCGTTCATCTTCATGTAGAAGCTCTTGATCTCCTTGGGGTAATCGGTGACAAAGACAGGCTTCTTGAACACGACCTCGGTCAGGTAGCGCTCGTGCTCGGTCTGGATATCCACGCCCCACTCCACGGGGAACTGGAACTTCTTGTTGTTCTTCTTCAGGATCTCGATGGCCTCAGTGTAGGTGATGCGGCCGAACTCGCTGTTTGCCACCAGCTCCAGGCGCTCGATCAGGCCCTTGTCGATGAACTGGTTGAAGAAGGCCATCTCATCGGGGCAGTTGTCCAGCACATAGCGGATGACGAACTTGGTCATGGCCTCGGCGGTGTCCATGTAGCCCTTCAGGTCGCAGAAGGCCATCTCAGGCTCGATCATCCAGAACTCGGCGGCGTGGCGGGTGGTAAAGCTCTTCTCTGCACGGAAGGTGGGGCCGAAGGTGTACACCTTGCCAAAGGCCATGGCCATGGCCTCGGCTTCCAGCTGGCCGGAAACGGTCAGGTTGACGGGCTTCTCAAAGAAGTCCTGGCTGTAATCCACGGTGCCGTCCTCGTTCTTGGGCACGTTCTGCAGGTCCAGCGTGGTGACCTGGAACATCTCACCGGCACCCTCGCAGTCGGAAGCGGTCAGCAGGGGAGAGTGGGAGTAGATGAAGCCGTTCTCCTGGAAGAACTTGTGGATGGCGTAGGCAGCCACGCTGCGCACGCGGAATGCGGCGTTGAAGGTGTTGGTGCGGGGGCGCAGGGTGGGCATGGTGCGCAGATACTCCATGCTCATCTTCTTTTTCTGCAGGGGGTACTCGTCTGCGGGGCAGTCGCCCAGGATCTCCACGCTGTCGGCGTTCAGCTCAAAGGGCTGCTTTGCCTGCGGGGTCAGGACGATGCGGCCCACGATGCGCAGGCTGCTGTACAGGCCGGTATGGATGACCTCCTCGTAGTTTGCCAGCTTGCCTGCCTCCAGCACGACCTGCAGGGTCTTGAAGCAGCCGCCGTCCGACAGGGCGATGAAGCCGATGTTCTTGGAATCACGGATGTTCTTGGCCCAGCCGCACACGGTGACCACCGTGCCGTCAGCGGGAGTGTTCTTGTACAGCGAGACGATCTCAGTACGTTCCATCTTTCTTTCCTCCGATATAAAAATAAAAAGACAGCTTTGCCCTGAATTTTCAGGGCGAACAAGCTGTCTTGTAATGTCCGCGGTGCCACCTGAATTACCGGAAGTGTCCGGTCGCTCGCGCGCTCCAATAAGCGCTGCCCTGGTAACGCTGGGCTTTGCGGCGCACCTACTGGCGGCGGAATGCCGTGTTCAGTTTGCAGCTCCCGGGTGTTCGTTCGCGCACTGGCCCGCACGCGGCTCTCAGCTGCTGCCGCGCTCTCTGTAGCGTCCGGAATGCGTTACTTTTCCCGATCCTTGCTTTTCGGTAATTCTAAAAATAGCACAGCAGCACCGGTTTGTCAATCGGATTTTTGTGGAAAAACGGTTGAATTCTGACGGAAAGGATGCTATTATTTATTCTGTTATAATATGTGCATTGCACAAAACGGAACAAACATGAAGATTGGCTTTGTCCTGAGGAGTAGAGCATGAACGAAAATCAAACCACTTACCCCACCGGCGCACAGGATGAGGAAGAGATCGACCTCGTCGCGCTCATGGTGACCCTTCTGCACAAGCTCAAACCCATCCTGCTGACCGCGGTTGTCTGTGCTGTGATCGCTGGCGGCCTTGCCGGGGTAAAGATCCTGCGCGGCGGTGCTGTTTCGGCAGAAGATCAGGTTGCTTATGAAGAGGCTCTGGCTGAGTATCAGCAGAAAGAGAAGGATTATGAGTTTGCTGTGCAGCAGTACGAGCTGACGGCGAAGAGCAACGAGGATGCGCAGTCTAGTGTGCAGGAAGCACTGAAACAGGCACAGGACTATGCAGAAAAGTCGCTGCTAAAAAATCTGGACGTTTATAATGTCTGGACGGCGCAGGCTGACCTTTATATTGACAGCGGCTACAAAATCCAGCCGGGTTCTGCGTATCAGAATGTTGACCCGACCGGTGCGTTGCTGGCTGCATATCAGAAACAGCTGGTCAGCGGTGACTCCATGAATGCTGCCGCTGATGCCGTAGGGGTAGATGTGCGCTACCTGAAGGGCGTGGTCACGGTAGAACTTTCCCAGAACGACAGTGGCGAGTATAACGGCGTGATGACCTTGCAGGCGTATGCTGCAGATCAGCAGACCGCAGAGAAAATTCTGAACGCGCTGCTGGGTCGTCTGGATCTGATCCATGATAAAGCGGCAGCTGCTGTGTGCAGCCACAGTGTACGCGTGATTGATCAGAGCGTGACACAGGGGGTCTCCACGGAACTGCGTGCGTTGCAGCAGACGAGCAATGAAGATGTTCAGAATCTGCAGAGCCAGCTGGTGGAACTGCAGAGTGCCCGTCAGGCGCTGGATGACAATCTGGCTTCTGCTAAGAGTACTTGGGAGAGTGCGGAGGAGCCCGCACTGGGCGGCGGCGCTGCCTCCTCGGTGGCAAAGTACCTGCTCATTGGTTTCCTGCTGGGCGGTGTGCTTGCCTGCGGCGTGGTCGTGGTCAGGTTCCTGCTGGACGGCATGGTCTACTCGGCCAGCGAGCTGAACCGCTCCACCGGCCTGCCCGTGCTGGGCGCGCTGGCCAGCGACCGCACCAAGAAAGCCGGAAAGCTGGATGCAAAGCTCTATCAGATGGAGGGCCGCCCCGATGGCAGCGCGGACGCTGAGATGCTCTGCCTGATGGCTCAGACCATCCGCAGCCGCGCCCCGGAGGCAAAGAATATTCTGGTCACCGGCGACCTGCCTGCGGACCAGCTGGAAGCACTGGCTGCTGCCCTGCAGGCCACGGAACCCCTGCGCGGTCAGAGCGTGACCGCCGCCGAGAGCATCCTCAAGGCCGCTGCCACCGTGCCCCATGTGGTGGCTGCCGATGCCATTGTGCTGGCTGCCGACTGCACGGTCACCCGCACCGATGCCGTGCGGGAGCAGAACGAGAAGATCGTTCGGCTGGGCAAGCAGATCCTGGGCTGCATCGTATACGAATAAGCAAAAATAAAATAAACCTCTCAGTCTCGCATTCGCTCGCCAGCTCCCCTGATAGGGGAGCCCTTGGCAAAAAGGGCAGGTCGTACTTGCCGAAGAAGCAGATGCGGACTGGGAGGTTTTACTGTTTTAATGCTGAAATCAACCCTTGGGCGGCAAGCTGCCCGGCATAGAGGGCCTCGTTCAGGTTGTTGCCGTGCCCGCCGATCTCTATGAGCAGGCTGCCGGGGGTCAGATCCTGATTGTAGAACCGGTAGCTGAACAGGACCGGGCGGGTGAAGCCGGGGTACAGGCCCTCCATGGCGGTTTCCCAGGCGGCGGCAAAACGGAGGTTGAGCCGGTAGTTGGGCAGGCTGACCGTGGTGCCGTTGTCGCACCCGCAGATGATCATCACCTGCGCTGCCTGCCGCCCGTTGACGGTGCACACCGGGGCCATGCGGGAGCCGTTCTCGGTCTCAATGGCATCCCGGTGGACATCCAGCACGATCTTGATGCTGGGATACTGCGATAAGTATTGCTGCACCACCGCGCGGCTGTTGGCATAGCTGCCGGTGTAGCTGGGGTAATCGTTCAGGGTCTCGTCGTGCAGGGTGTTGAGCCCGGCGGCGTTGAGGGTGTCCGCCATCACCCGGCCCACGGCGCACATGTTGAGGTCCCGGTCGGTGGTGCGGGAACCGTCCCCCGGGCGGTACCACAGCCCTGCCGAGAGCCGGTAGTCCTCAGTGGCATGGGTGTGCATGATGAGGATCTGCGGGTCGGGGCTGTTCCACTCCACCGCAAAGGGGAGCGGGTTGGTGATCTCGGCGGCAATGTCGGCGCTGGAGACGCTGGTGTTGTTCTTGATGCTGCCGCTGCCGCAGGGAATGTATTTCTCCCCGCTGCCCTGCGGATAGTTCTTTTCCAGGATGGCACCGGCTCCCTCCGGGCGGGCCTCATCGCCTTCCAGCGGGACAAGGTAGGCTTCAATGTCACCGGCAGGCAGGGCGGGAGCCTCCTGTGCAGGCTCTGCCTGTGTTTCCTGCGCGGGTTCGCTTGCGGCCTGTGCGGCATTCTCGGAGAGGTCTTTCCGGCTCAGGTAAAGGGCGGTCTGCACGGCGGGCAGCGGCCCGATGACCACCGCCGCCAGCGTGAGGAGCAGCTGGTGCGCAAACAGTGCCAGCCCCAGCGCAAGGCCTGCCGCTGCCGCAAAAGGCAGGGGATGCCCGCATCCTGCCATTTCCCGCCTGCGCATGGAACCTCACCCCCTTCTGCAAAATAGATATGAGAGAACCGCTCCGTCAATGCGAACGCATTGCTGCCTCTCCCAGTAGGAGCAGCAGGCCGGCAGCAGCATAAACCTGGCCCCTATCAGGGGAGCAGGCGAGCGAAGGCGAGACCGAGAGGGTTACCCCACCAGCCAGCACAACTGCGCCACACTCAGCTTTGGCTGCAGGGCCCGGTTGATGGCAGCCCCCAGCAGGGCCGCACCGTGGGCGATGACTCCGTCCAGATCCCGGGGCGTGACGACCAGATCCCGGCCCTCCTCGGCCTGCATCAGGGTGGGGATGCCCGCCGCAAGGACAGGCACACCCAGCCGGGCGGCATCCAGATGCCGGGAGTGGTCGGGCTGGGCCGGGTGGAGCCCGGTGTCTGAAAACTGGAGCGTCCGGCCCAGCCGTTCCGGCTCAGCAGAGCAAAGGCTGTCCACACAGAGCAGGGCGGCGGGGCGCAGCTCCCGTACCAGTGCCCCGGCCAGCTGCTGTAAGCTCAGGCCCGTTGCCGCCGATACCCCCGGAGCCACAGCCGCCACCGGCCGGATGCCCTGCACCGGTACGTGCGCGGCCCCATGGTCACGAACACCTTCTGCACCGTGCGGGGGCCCAGAGCATCCGCCGTGACCCGGCGTTGCCCACCCCCAGCACCAGCACCGGACCTTCGGGCGGCAGCAGGGGCCGCAGCTCTGCGGCGGCGGCTTCGATCACGGCGCTGTCCCGCTCGTCCAGCAGGCTCACGCTGGGGACCTCCAGCGTCACATCACCGGCCCCGCGCCGCGCCAGCCCCTCCCGCGCAATCTCTACCCGGGTGATCGTCACGCCGCCCTGACGGGCCGTTGCCACGCGCACCCCGGCGGGCAGGGCGGTCCCGCCCGGTTGACCGAACAGTTCATCGGCAAGGTCAGTTTCCCGCATTTTGCATCCCCCATCCGGCTGAATTTCCGTATTTGGGCGCTTTTCCCGCCCAAACGGTACCAGAAGTATGGGAAAATGAAAAAATTCTAAACAAAAATTCAAAAAAGGCTTGCGCTGGTACGGCAAATATGGTATCATAAGGTGCGCTGTTATAGGTAGCCAAGGAGGTGGAACGAATGCCTAACATCAAATCTCAGAAGGACCGCGTCGTGCAGGCTGCTGCAGAGCAGGCTCACAACAAGGCCATTAAGACCAACCTGAAAACAGTCGTCAAGAAGGCAGACGCTGCCATCGATGCTAAAGCCGCTGACAAGGACGCAACTGTCCTGGCTGCTGTTTCCGCGATCGACAAGGCTCGCGCTAAGGGTGTCATCAAGAAGAACACCGCTTCTCGCAAGATCAGCCGTATGGCCAAGCGTGCAAACAAGAACGCCTGATTTACGACAGATCAAGGGATCGACTGACGAACAAAACCTCTGTATCGGGAACCCGATACGGGGGTTTTTGTTTTTCCAGCAGCTGTTCCGGGGGCAGGGGTGCGGGCTGCTCTGCCAGCGCCCAGAACACCCAGCCTGCAGGCACGGCAGCCGCCAGCACCAGCCCGGGCCAGAGCACGGCGGGATATGTAAGGGCCTCGCTGCCGGGCAGGAACACCGCCGCCGCGCAGAGCACAAGGGCTGTCCAGCCCTCCCATAAGATCGTTGCAAGAGTCTCACGCATGACTATCATCTCCTTTTCTGGAAAAGTGTACCATGCAGAGGACGCGAATCGGCGCAGAAAAGGACGATACACGAAAAAAGAGTATCGTCCCAGGAAGAGTTCTGCTTCAGTTCTGGTCGTGGCTGCGGCCCACCAGCGAACAGACCACGCCGCAGACAAGGCTGGTGGTGATGCCTGCAGCCGCAGCGGTCAGCCCGCCAGTCAGGATGCCGATGGCTCCCTCTTCGGCAAGGGCGGTGCGCACGCCTTTGGCAAGCAGATGCCCGAAGCCCAGCAGGGGAACGGTGGCACCGCAGCCTGCAAACTCGGCCAGCGGCGCGTACCACCCAAGGGCCGAGAGCACCACGCCCGCCACCACATAGCCTGTCAGGATGCGGGCGGGGGTCAGGGCGGTCAGGTCGAGAAGGAGCTGGCCCACCACGCAGATGGCCCCGCCTGCAACGAATGCCCAGAAATAGTTCATGTGTTCCCTCCGTTCTGTTCCTCCGGGGCAGCAAGCTCCACCAGGTGCGAGATGGCCGGGATGCTCTCCTTCTGCAAAAAGGTGGTTTGGCTCATCAGCGCGCCTGTGGCCAGAAAGAGCACCCGGCGCTGGCCCCGCCGCTCCAGCCGGGGCAGGAGATGCCCGCAGAGCACTGCTGCACAGCATCCCGGCCCCGAAGCGCCGCTGTGCACCGACTGGCCCTCGGCATCATAGAGGAGGGAACCGCAGTCCACATGGTTCTTGAGGAGCAGGCCCTCAGCGGCCAGCAGCTCCCGGAACAGCTGACTGCCCACATGGCCCAGGTCGCCGGTGCAGATGGCATCGAACTCCTGCGGCTGGGTGTTGGTATCGGTGAGGTAGCGCAGGAGCGTTGCCGCCGCAGCCGGAGCCATGGCGGCCCCCATGTTGTTGATGTCCCGGATGCCCAGATCCTGCACCCGGCCAAAGGTCACGGCCCGGATACCGACCCCCTGCCCGGCGGGGCGGAGCAGGCAGGCCCCTGCCGCCGTGGCAGTCCATTGGGCGGTGGGGGTGCGCACGGCTCCGTAGGAAAGCGGGGTGCGGAACTGCCGCTCGGCGGTGCAGAAGTGGCTGGAGGTCATGGCCAGCAGGCCGTCTGCCATTCCGGCGCTGCACAGGCAGGCCCCAACACCCAGCGCCTCGGCCATGGTGCTGCAGGCCCCGAACAGCCCCGCAAAGGGCAGGCCCAGCGCCCGGGCCGCATAGCCCGAAGCCGTGCACTGGGCCTGCAGGTCTCCGGCCAGCAGGAGACTTACGTCCTTTTCGGTGGCGTGGGCTTTTTTCAGGCAGAGCCGCGCCGTCTGTAATTGCAGCTGCGTTTCAGCGGCTCCCAGCTGGCCTGCCCGAGGCGGTTGTCACTGTGCAGTTCATCGAACTCTGCCGCCAGCGGGCTTTCGCCCTCCTTTTTGCCGCCGATGCAGGCGTGTGCGGCGATGACAGGCGGTTTTGGGAAGATCAGGGTGTCACCCCGGCGGGTCGCCATGAAAAAATCCCCCTTTCAGGGCTGTTTTTCTTTGGGATTTGTGCTATAATAGCGCTCGTGCGATATTCTGCTCCATCCGCTCTGCCGGGAAACTGCAATTTTTGCACCCCGGCAGGCGTATTGTAGACAGAGCGGTCAGCCGCCCAGCAGCCAGAGCACCCCGCCGTAGACCACGGCTGCCAGCGTGCCGTACACGATGACCGGCCCTGCAATGGTGAACATCTTGGCTCCGGTGCCGCAGACCCGGCCCTCGGGCTTGAACTCGATGGCGGCGCTGACCACGGCGTTGGCAAAGCCCGTGATGGGCACCAGCGAGCCTGCCCCGGCTTTGGCGGCAAGCTTCTGGTAGAGGCCCAGCGTGGTCAGCAGGGCCGACAGCACGATGAGGGTGCAGCTGGTCAGGGTGCCGGCAAGCTCGGCATCCAGCCCCATGCCAAGATACCACCCGCGCAGCACCTCGCCCAGCAGGCAGATGCCGCCGCCCACACAGAAGGCCCACAGGCAGTCGGAGCCCAGAGGGGAGCGGGGGCCGACCTGTTTCACCCGCCGCGCGTATTCTTCCGCTGTCATCTTCATCGCTGTCACCTCGGGTTTAGGATGCCCCCGGAGAAACATAATATACAGAAAACGAACCGAGAAAGAAGGTCTCTTATGAATCAGCAGCAACCTATCCACCGCCGCCGCCTGACCCGGGCAGAGATCCGGCGGCGGCGACGCAACCGTGCCATCCGCCGCATCGCCGGGCTGACCCTTGTGGTCTGCGTGGCCGTGGGCGGTGTGTCTTTCCTGCTTTCCCGCCGCAAGGCCCCGGTG
>ENA-OQCG01000040-OQCG01000040.1-human-gut-metagenome-genome-assembly--contig:-NODE-40-length-21662-cov-2.517622_pt1 | contig 21662 bp, 16 predicted proteins | sample MGYA00242758_ERZ504577 | MGnify/ENA primary metagenome ERZ504577 (study PRJEB26092, sample SAMD00036248) | human gut metagenome | host: Homo sapiens | study: EMG produced TPA metagenomics assembly of...
GCGGCGGCAGCCGACGCGCCGAAGCGCTCAAGGGCGCGGAGGGACTGCGCGGCACTGGCCTGTATGGACGGCGCGGGCACGGTGCTGAACGCCGTTGTCGGCATTGCGGGCCTCGACGCCTCGCTGGCCGCGATTGAGAGCGGCCACGATCTGCGCTGGCCAACAAAGAAAGCCTTGTCACGGGCGGCCATCTTGTGACCGATGCTGTCAAAAAGCACGGCGTCCACCTGCTGCCCGTGGACAGCGAGCACAGCGCTATTTTCCAGTGCTTGCAGGATCAGCACAGCGCCAAAACGCTGGAGAAGATCCTGCTGACGGCCTCCGGCGGCCCGTTTTTCGGCATGACCACCGAGCAGCTGCGCACCAAGACGAAGGCCGACGCGCTCAAGCACCCGAACTGGAATATGGGCGCCAAAATCACGATTGATTCTGCGACCCTGATGAACAAGGGCCTGGAGCTGATCGAGGCCGCGTGGCTGTTCGGTCTGCCCGAGGATAAGATTCAGATCGTCGTCCAGCGTGAGAGCATCATCCACTCCGCCGTGCAGTTTGCGGATCATTCGATCATTGCGCAGCTCGGTGTGCCCGACATGCGCATTCCCATCCAGTATGCGCTGACCTGGCCCGAGCGCCTGCCCAGCCCCGTGCCGGAGCTGGACTTCACCGCGCTGACCAAGCTGAGCATTGCAACGGCGGATGACGAGACCTTCCGCTGCCTCAAAGCCTGCAAAAAGGCTATCCGCAAAGGCGGTCTGGCTCCCTGCGCCGCCAACGGTGCGAACGAGGCCGCCGTTGCGCACTTCCTGCGCGACGAGATCGGCTTCCTGGACATTGGCCGCCTGGTCGAGGGCATCGTCGACAGTGATTCCTTCGGCGGCGACTACACGCTTGCCGACGTCCACGAGTGTGACCGCATGGCGCGAGCTATGTGGAGGCACATATCTGATTGGAACTGCCCGGTAGGGGCCGCACATGTGCGGCCCTCAGCTTTCCGGCAGACTCCTGCCTGCCATACACGCGCGGGCCGGGCATGCCCGGCCCCTACAGCTCTACGTCCAATACTTTACTTGTGAGGTGCCTATGACTGCATTGCTGACCGGGCTGGCATCGCTGCTCGTGTTTAGCAGCGTCATTCTGGTGCATGAGCTGGGCCACTTTATGGCGGCGCGCCATTGCGGTATCCATGTCGAGGAATTTTCCATCGGCTTTGGCCCGCGCCTGTGGTCCACGACCCGTGACGGAACGACCTATTCTGTCCGCCTGCTGCCGCTGGGCGGCTATAATCTGTTCAGCCCCCTGCCTGACGAGGAGGGCGACGAGGAGGACGAGAGGGGGGAGAGCGCACCGCCGCCCGCCCCGAAGCCCCGCAAAACCACGCTTTTCCCGCTGGTCGTCAGCGGCCAGAAATTTGAGGATGCCACCGCCTGGCAGCGCTTTTTTGTCACGCTCTGCGGTGCGCTGATGAACTTTATCCTCGGCGTCGCGGTGCTGTTGGTGCTCGTCCTTACCATGGGCAAGGTCGGCAGCACGACGATTGCGGATTTCAGCGAGAACGCCACAAGCTCCGCAGCCCTGCAGGAAGGCGACACGATTTTGCAGATTTGCAGCAACCCCTGCTGGACGGTCTACGACATAACCGATTGGTTTTACACCGCGGAGGAGGAAACCTACAACGTGGTGGTCCTGCGCGGCAGCGAGGTCCTGGAGCTGCAGGATGTGACCTTCACCCCGACGCGCGACGCGGACGGCAATGTGCTGTACGGCATGGATTTCCGCGTTGAGCCGATGAAAAAGGACCTGCGGCACGTCATTGTAATGACCTGCGATATGTATAGTTACTACAGCAGGGCTATTCTGGGCAGCTTTTTTGACCTGCTCGCCGGCAAGGTGGGCGTGGAGGAACTGTCCGGCCCCCTCGGCACGGTGTCGGCGGTCAACCAGGCCGTGCACTACGGCTGGCGGGAGGTACTGTCCCTGCTGGCTCTGCTGACCATCAACGTCGGCATCTTTAACCTGCTGCCCATCCCAGCGCTGGACGGCTGCAAGCTGCTGTTCCTTGCGTGGGAGGGTCTGACCGGCCATCCTGTGCCGCCCCGCGTGCAGGGCGTGATCAACACGGCGGGTACGGTGGCGCTGGTGTGGCTGATGATTCTGGTCACGATGCACGATATTTCACGATTCTTATAAGGAGAACTGCGATGCAGCGTCAATTAAAAAAAGAAGTCAAGATCGGCAACATTAAAATCGGCGGCACGAACCCCATTGCCGTCCAGACGATGCTGAATGTGCCCGTCAAGGATATTGCGGGCAACGTGGCCCAGGCAGAGCGCGTCGCCAAGGCGGGCTGCCAGATCGTCCGCGTGACCGTGCCCACCCCGGCGGACGCCGCCGTCGTGGCTGCCATTAAAGAGAAGGTGGACATCCCCGTTGTGGCGGACATCCACTTTGACTACCGCGCCGCGCTTGCAGCGCTGGATGCCGGTGCGGACAAAATTCGCATCAACCCCGGCAACATCGGGGATGATGACCGCGTCAAGGCCGTGGCCGACGCCTGCAACGCCAGAAATGTGCCCATCCGCATCGGCGTCAACGGCGGCAGCCTCGAAAAGCACATCCTGGCCAAGTACGGCGCTCCCGTGCCCGAGGCCATGGTGGAGAGCGCCATGTACCATGTGCGGCTGCTGCAAAAATACGACTTTGATAATATCGTTATTTCGATCAAATCCAGCAACGTGCCCCGCATGATGGCGGCGTACCGTCTGCTGGCCAGCCAGACGGACTACCCCCTGCACGTCGGCGTGACCGAGGCCGGCGGCAACCGCATGGGCCTCATCAAGTCCGGTATGGGCATCGGCGGTCTGCTGATGGAGGGCATCGGCGACACGCTGCGCGTCAGTCTGACCGATGAACCCGAGAACGAGGTCTACGCCGGGTATGACATCCTGCGCGCGGCGGGCTACGCCGTCGCCGGTCCCGAGATCATCAGCTGCCCGACCTGTGGCCGCACCCAGTACCCGATGATCGAGATCGCCAACGAGGTCGAGGCGCGTCTGCGGGACGAGGGCTTTAAGAAGCCGCTCAAGATCGCTATTATGGGCTGTGTTGTCAACGGCCCCGGCGAGGCATCCGACGCCGACATCGGCATTGCCGGCGGAAAGGACGAGGCCCTGCTTTTCATCCGCGGCGAGAAGATCCGTATGCTCAAGGGCGATATTGTCGGCCAACTGCTGGAAGAAATTCATAAGATGTAACCAATAAAGCCTTCCCCCGCGGGGGGAAGGTGGCCCCGCAGGGCCGGATGAGGGGCAAGCTGTCCTCGGCAATCCGTTTGTGGGTAATGCCCGGCAACTCCGCCCTCATCAGTCCGCTTCGCGGACAGCTTCAGTCTCCGTGCCAAGAGCCGCCTACGGCGGTTGCACTCCGACACGCGCCTGCGGGCGCAGCCCCTCGGAGGAAGCCTTGTCTCTACACCCACTTGTGAGGTACCCCCATTTGAAACCATTTGTCACCCAGGTCTGGCCGCAGTTTACGGCGGACCAGCAGTTCTGCGCGGCGTTCGGCAGTGTGCTTGTGGACCGCGTGGAGCTTTACCGCACAAAAAGACAGGTCGTCATCTGCCTGCGCAGTGCTGAACCCTTGGATCAGGCGCTGTGCGGGCGTCTTTGTGCGTCCCTTGCCGAGGTGTTCGCCGGGTATGAGCTGCAAGTCCGCAGCTACTTTGCCTACCCGAACATCACCCCCGAGGCCGTGCGCCTGATGATCGAGGAATTGAAAGAAAAGGGAATGCCGGTCAACGGCTTTCTCGATAAGTCCGAGCCCGTCACCTTTGGCGAGGACGGCATCACGGTCCACGTCAGCGCGGGCCGCCAGATACTTGAGAGCGTCGAGCTGCCCCGCGTGCTGGCCGAGATGATCCAGGAACGCACAGGAAGTCTGCCTGTTGTCCGCCTGGCCGATTCCGGTAAGGCGCGCACCGAGGAGGAGTTTGAGCAGTACCTGCAGGAGAAGGCCCCCGTTGTCAAGTTCGAGGCCAAGGAGACACCGCCCGACTTTACGATTGAAGGTCTCGCCCTCACGAACAAGCCGGTCAAGCTGTTCTACGGCAAGCAGTTCAAGCCCACCGACACCCGCCGCCTCAACGATCTGGGCGACGGCGGCAAGGTCACGGTCTGGGGCGACGTCTTTGCTACCGAGGTCAAGGGCAGCCGCCGCAAGATTTATTTTACCTCCATCACCGACTACTCCGGCTCCGTCAACCTTAAGGTCATGGGAGAAGAAGGCGCGGATATGTCCAAGTGGGAGGGCCTCAAGCCCGGAACGACCCTCATCGTCCGCGGCAACTATATGTACGACAAGTACGAGCATGACTTTGTCATCATGCCCTACGACGTTTTGCAGGTCGAGCGTGAGCAGCGCCAGGATACCGCGCCCGACGGCGAAAAGCGCGTCGAGCTGCACCTGCACACCAAGTCCAGCTCGATGGACGGTTTCAACGACCCCGGCAAGATCGTGCGTCTGGCTCACCGCATGGGCCACCGCGCCATTGCCATCACCGACCACGGCGTCTGCCAGGGCTACCCCGAAGCGATGCTGGCCACCGATGCCATCCACGAAACAGACCCGAACTTTAAGCTGATTTACGGTTGTGAGGCCTACTTCGTCGATGACATGATCCCCGCAGTCTACGGCAGCGCCGAGATGCCGCTCTCCGGCTCGTTCGTCGTCTTTGACACCGAGACGACGGGTCTCGACTCCAACACCGAGCGCCTGACTGAGATCGGCGCGGTCTATGTCGAGAACGGCAAGATCAACGAGGAAAAGAAGTTCTGCACCTTCGTCAACCCCGGCAAGCCGATCCCGCAGAAGGTCGTTGACCTGACCGGCATCAACGATGCCATGGTCGCCGACGCCCCGACGCCCGAGGAGGCCATCCGCGCTTTTAAAGAATTTTGCGGGGACAACATCCTTGTGGCCCATAACGCCCACAGCTTTGATATGCTGTTCATCCGCAAGGCAGGGGAGAAGGCGGGCGTCAGCTGGGACGAGAACACCTATATCGACACACTGCCGATGGGGCAGGCACTCTTTCCGGGGCTGCGCAACTACAAACTGGACACCATCAACAAGCACCTCGAGATCCCGCCCTTCAACCATCACCGCGCCGTCGATGACGCCATGGCGCTGGCCCGCATCTATGAGGTCATGCTGACCGACCTCGAGGAAAAGGACATCCATACGGTGGAGTCTATCAACACCGGCCTCGGCGGCAACAAAGAGGTGCTGAAAAAGAAATACTACCACCTTATTATATTGGTGCAGAATCAGGTGGGCTTAAAGAACCTCTACCGCATTGTCAGCGCCGCCCACACGCAGTATTTCTTTAAGAAACCGCGCGTGCCGCGCAGCCTGCTGAACCAGTACCGCGAGGGCCTGTTGCTCTCCCCGGCCTGTGAAGCAGGTGAGCTTTACAGGGCAATCGTGGCCGGTCAGCCCTACGAACAGCTGCTCCGCATTGCCGATTATTACGATTATCTCGAGGTGCAGCCGCTCGGCAACAATGAATTCATGGTGCGCAACGGGCAGGTGGACTCGATCGAGGCCATCAAAAACTTCAACCGCACCGTCATAAAGCTGGGCGAGGACCTGCATAAGCCGGTTGTCGCCACGGGCGACTCCCATTTTCAGGAGCCGGAGGACTGGATCTACCGCGCTGTTCTGCAGGCCGGCAACGGCTTCAAGGACGCGGACAACCAGGCCCCGCTCTACTTCCGCACCACGCCCGATATGCTGGAGGATTTCAGCTATCTGCCGCAGGAAAAGGCGTATGAAATTGTGGTGACGAACCCCAACAAGATCGCCGCGACCATCGACAACAACCTGCGCGCCATCCCCAAGGGCACCTACCCGCCCAGCATCCCGGGCGCGGAACAGGAGCTGCGCGACGACACCTGGAAGCATGCGGCGCGCGACTACGGCAGCCCGCTGCCCGACGTGCTGCAAAAGCGGCTGAAAAAGGAACTGGACTCCATCTGCGGCCACGGTTACGCCGTTTTGTACGTCATTGCCGTGCGTCTGGTGGCCTACTCCAATGCGGGCGGCTATCAGGTCGGCAGCCGCGGCTCCGTCGGCTCATCCGCCGTCGCGCACTTTTCCGGCATTTCCGAGGTCAACTCGATGCCGCCGCACTATCTGTGCCCCAACTGTAAGCACAGCGAGTGGATCAACGATGGCATACACTTTGACGGCTTCGACCTGCCCGACAAGACCTGCCCGGTCTGCGGCAAGCCGATGATCGTCGAGGGCCACGACATCCCGTTTGAGACCTTCCTCGGCTTCTACGGCGACAAGGAGCCTGATATTGACCTGAACTTCTCGGGCATGTATCAGTCCCACGTCCACCGCTACACCGAGGAACTGTTCGGCAAGGAAAACGTGTTCAAGGCGGGCACGGTCTCCGGTCTGCAGGATAAGACCGCCTACGGCTACGTCAAAAAATACCTCGAGGAGCGCGGCAAGACCGTCAACCGCGCCGAGGAAAACCGCCTTGTTATGGGCTGCACCGGCGTCAAGCGCACGACGGGTCAGCACCCCGGCGGCATGGTCGTTGTGCCGGATACCTTCGACATTTACGACTTCTGCGCCATCCAGCACCCGGCGGACGACGTCAAGGGCGGTCTGCTGACGACCCACTTTCGAATTTAAATACCTGCACGATACGCTGCTCAAGCTGGATGAACTGGGCCATGATGTGCCGACCTTCTACAAGTTCTTTGAGGAATACTCCGGCATTCCGATTGATTCCGTCCCGATGAACGACGAGAAGGTCTACAGTCTGCTGACCAGCCCCGAGGCCCTCGGCGTGACGGAGGAACAGATCGGCTCCAAGACCGGCACGTTCGGCATCCCCGAAATGGGCACAAACTTCGTGCGCCAGATGCTTTTGGACGCTCAGCCGAAGAATTTCTCCGAGCTGATCCAAATCTCCGGCCTGTCCCACGGCACCGACGTCTGGACCGGCAACGCCGACGAGCTGATCCGCTCGGGCACCTGCACGATTGCGGAGGTCATCGGCTGCCGTGACAGCATCATGCTGTACCTGCTGCGCAAGGGACTGGAGCCGAAGATGTCGTTCGACATCATGGAGGCCGTGCGTAAGGGCAAGGTCGCCAAGGGCGGCTTCAAGCCCGGGTGGGAGGAAGCCATGCGCGAGCACGATGTGCCCGACTGGTATATTGAATCCTGCCGCAAGATCAAGTATATGTTCCCCAAGGCCCACGCCGTGGCCTACCTGATGGCGGCCATCCGCCTGATGTGGTTCAAGGTCTACCACCCGGCCATCTTCTACGCGGTGTACTTCACGGTGCGCGGCGCGGATATTGACTACGAGGCCGCCGTGGGCGGCGTCCGTGTGGCGAAGCAGCACCTGCGCGACAACGAAAAGATCCCCAAGGACGAGCGCACTGCCAAGGACGATGACGCGCTGGTCAGCCTGCAGCTGGAAAACGAAATGCTGCAGCGCGGCTGCGAGTTTTTGCCCATCGAGCTGGGCAGGAGCTACGCCAGCAAGTACGTGGTTGAGGACGGCAAGGTGCGTCTGCCGTTCACGGCCATCCGCGGTCTGGGTGATGCCGCCGCCGTTGCGCTGGAACAGGCCACGATGCACGGGCAGGAGTATATCTCGGTGGAGGAATTGCAGCAGGCCAGCGGCGTGGCGCAGTCTGTTTTTGACAAGCTCCGCGCCGTCGGTGCTTTGGGCAATCTGCCCGAAACGAGCCAGGTGGATTTGTTCAGTATGATATAAAGGTGAGGGGCTCTGCCGCTTTGCCGCTGCCGCCAACTTGCCCCCTTGACAACCTACCTGATTTGCGCTATAATAGCAGTCACTGATGCGGGATTAGCTCATCCGGTAGAGTGACTGCTTCCCAAGCAGTAGGTGGCGAGTTCGAGACTCGTATCCCGCTCCAAGATACCCCGAGGCGTTTCGCTTCGGGGTATTTTTATTTGTGCAAAAAGAGGTGCCGACCATGCTTGACGCATTCCCGATCTATCACTGGTTCCACAACGGCAACCCGTATTCCGGGGCAGAGGGCGGTATGCGCTATGTCATCACCCCCATCAAGGTGCCCGACCCGAGCGACGAGAGCGGCAAGAAAAAGCGCGAGGCCCTCTGCGCCGAGGTCTGGCCCGGCCCGTGGAGCATCGAGCATACCGCCGAGGAAAAGATCGAGACGCAGCTGTTTGACGGCGACCAGGCGGGCTTGGATAAGGCCGTCGCCTGGCTGCATGAGCGTTACACCGCCGAGGCAGACCGCTGGACGGACATCTCGTCGATCCTCGACTGTGAGCCGGACCGCTGACGACTGATGAACACCTGCTGCTGATAAGCTGCTGGCGGATGCCCGGCGCGAGGCCGACGACATTGTGAGCCGGGCCAACAGGGAGGCCGACAGACAGTGGGAGCTTTTCCGTCGGCAGGTGAGCAGGGCACCCCGCGCAGAGACCGGGGTGCGGCTTTTGCGTAAAAACGCGATTTGTACAAAAGCAGGTTGCACAAGACTGGCAAAGAGCGTACAATAGTGCTAAATGAGGCGATTTGTATGTGGTTACTGTACGCAGTCGGCTCTGCGCTGTTCGCGGGTCTGACATCCATTCTGGCAAAATGCGGCATTCGCAAAACGGATTCCACCGTGGCCACGGCCATCCGCACGATCATTGTGCTGATTTTTGCGTGGGTCATGGTGTTTGTGGTCGGCTCGCAGGGGACGATTGCCAGCATCCCGGCCAGAAGTCTGGTATTCCTGGGGCTGTCGGGTCTGGCTACGGGTGTCAGCTGGCTGTGCTATTTTTATGCCTTGCAGCGCGGGCCAATCGATAAGGTCGTGCCCATCGACAAGAGCAGCACGGTCATGACGATCTTGCTGGCTGCACTGCTGCTGGGCGAGAGTGTGACCTTGACCAGGGGCATCGGCGTTGTGCTGATCGCCGCCGGCACGTTCCTGATGATCGAGAAAAAGGGCGGCGTCCAGAAAGAGGAAAACGGCTGGATGGTGGCGGCGTTCGGTTCGGCCATTTTTGCGGCGCTGACCTCGATCCTGGGCAAGGCCGGCATCACCGGGGTCGAGTCCAATCTCGGTACGGCGCTGCGCACCGGCGTGGTGCTCATCATGGCGTGGGTCATGGTGTTTGTGCAGGGCAAGCAGGGCCAGGTGAAGGCGGTGCCCAAAAATGAACTTGGCTTCATCTGTCTGTCGGGCCTGGCGACGGGTGCCAGCTGGCTGTGCTATTACAAAGCGCTGCAGCTTGGCCCGGCCAGCCTCGTCGCGCCCATCGATAAGCTGAGCATACTGGTCACGGTGCTGTTCTCCTACATCGTGTTCCATGAGCGCCTGAACAGAAAGGCTCTGACAGGTCTGGCCGTGCTTGTCGCGGGCACACTCGTCATGCTGGTATAAAATTTATCATAACGGCAGCACCTTTTCCTGCAAAGGTGTTGCTTTTTTTGCTGTCTTTTGCCATAATAAATATATATGCAATAGGCAGGCTTATGCAGGAAAGGAGGCACAGCAGATGGCGAAAATCGCCGTGGTCGAGGACAACGACGCCATGCGGGCGCAGCTCTGCGGGTTCATCGCGCAGTATGCGCAGGAGAGTGGACACCAGCTGGACGTGACCGCCTTCTCGGACGGGGCACAGCTTGTGGAACCGTACCGCCCCGGGTTTGACATCATTTTTCTGGATATTGAGATGCCAAAGCTCGGCGGTATGCCGACGGCGGAGCGCATCCGCAGGCAGGACCCGGATGTGGTGCTCGTGTTCGTCACCAACATGGCACAGTATGCCATCCGCGGGTATGAGGTCGACGCGCTCGACTTTGTGCTCAAGCCCGTCAGCTACTACCAGTTCAGCACCAAGCTGGAGCGCGCCTTGCAGCGCATCCAGCGCCGCCGCGGCGGGCAGGTGGCCTTGCAGGTCAGCGGCGGGGTGCAGCTGCTGGATACCGACGACATCCTTTATCTGGAAACGCGGGACCGCTTTTGCACTACCACACGGCCACGGATACCTGGTCGGTGCGCGGCAGTCTGCTGAAGGCCGAAAAGGATCTGGCTGCCTACCACTTTGCGCGCTGCAACCAGTGCTATCTGGTCAACCTGCGCCACGTCAGGGGCGTGCAGGATGATCTGGTGCAGGTGGGGGAGGAGCGGCTGGAGATCAGCCGCCGCCAGCGCACGGCTTTTCTGGCCGCGCTGGCGGCCTATGTCGGGGGTGCGCTGTAGGTGGATACACTTCTGACATGGGTGGTTTGTGCTGTCGGCCTGTGCGGTGCGGAGCTGGCCTACTGGCTGCCGCTGAAAAAACGCAGGAATTTTACCATGCGCACCGCCCTGAATTTTATCGCGGCAGTGCTGCTTGCGCAGGTCATCATCTGGGCCAACAGCGGCCACGCCAAGCCGGCGATGCTGCTGGTGATTTACGGCGGTTATTTCATCTGGGCTGCGGTGGCAACCCATCTCTGCACGCTGCTGGACTGGTCGGCCAGCGCATATTGCAGCATTTGGATCGTCCTGACGACGGAGTCGGCCTATGAGCTGTGGCGCGTTCTGATCTGGACGGCGCAGGCGCTTGGAATGCGCCATCTGCCGCTGCACAGCACGCCGATGCTGCTGGGGCAGATGGGCTTTGCCATTGCCTGCTGTGTGACGGTCCGGTATACCATGGCGCGCACGATGCCGGAGGACGGCATCTACCACATCGGCCCTCGCCAGCTGGGCAGTGCCGGACTTCTGGGCGTGATATTCGTCTTTCAGTTTTTTGCACTGCAAACCAGTCTGCGCGTCGGGCTGCAGCCATCGGCGGTAGTCGCACCGTCGATGCTGACCCAGTTTTACTGCGTGACGCTGCTCTATTTACAGACCGAGCTTTTCAAAAAAGCGGCCATGCAGAAGGAGATGGACGCACTGAACCTTCTGTATGACCGCCAGCGCAAGCAGTACCAGATCGCACGGCAGAACGTGCAGATCATCAACCGCAAGTGCCATGAGCTCAAGGTTCAAATCGCCGACCTGCGCCGCCTGCAGCCCGACGAGGCCACAACGCAGAGCCTTGACGAGGCCGAGCAGGCGGCCCGGATGTACGACGCCAACGCTGCCACCGGCAATGAGGTGCTGGACGTCGTCCTGACCGAAAAGAGCCTGCTGTGTGAGGCTCAGCGCATCCGCCTGAACTGCGTGGCCGATGGCACCTGCCTTGCGGCCATTGAGCCGGGTGACCTGTACGCGCTGTTCTCGAACCTGCTCGACCAGGCCATCGACGCTGCAGCCCAGCAGCCGAATGACCGCCGCATGATCGACCTGCTTGTATGCAGGCGGCAGGGCTTCGCGGTCATCAACGTCATCGGCCCGGCGCTGTCCGGCAGCCAGTCCGACCACGGACGCCGCCACAGCTATGAGCTGAAGGTTGCCCGCCGTGTCGTGCAGAAATACAGCGGCACCATGGCGACAGAGCCCCGCGGAGAGCTGTTCGCCGTCAAGATCGTGCTGCCGCTCACCAGGGGATGAAAGAAAAAATACCGCCTGTTTTTTGTGCAAGATGTACAAAGAACGGGCGGCCTTTTTTGTACTCCAAAAACCGAATATCCCGCCAGAAATACCACTTTTCGCAAACCTATTGCCAGAAATTTAACAGTTCTGTACAATACAGGTACAGTAAAAAACAACACAGGAGGGCGCAATGCGAAGCACGACCAAGCTGATGAAGAACTGGCAGTTCACCGGCCCCGACGGTAAGACCACTGCCGTGGACCTGCCGCACACCTGGAACAACATCGACGGCCAGGACGGCGGCAACGACTACTGGCGCGGCACCTGCATCTACAAAACGCGGTTTGCGGCGCCCGCTTTTGACAAGAATACCCAACAGGTCTGGCTGCAGTTTGAGGGCGTGAATGCCAGCGCCAAGGTCACGCTGAACGGGGTGGAGGTCGCCCGCCACGACGGCGGCTATTCCACCTTCCGTGCGGATGTCACGGCGCTGCTGGCCGACAGCAATGAGCTGATCGTGGAGGCGGACAACAGCAAAAATGACCGCGTCTACCCCCAGAAGGCTGACTTCACCTTCTACGGCGGCATCTACCGCGACGTCAGCCTGCTGGTCGTCAACCGGAACCACATCGCGCTGGATTACCTCGGCGGCCCGGGCGTGCAGATCACGCCCACTGTCAACGGCGCAAACGCTGACATCGAGGTCAAGACCTGGATGGAGGGCGACGGCGAGATCGAGTTCTCGATTTACGACGCCGCCGGTGTCGAGGTGGTGACCGGCAAGGGCCGGGACACGACGGTCACGCTGGAGCACCCGCACCTGTGGGACGGCGTCCGCGACCCGTATCTCTACACCTGCGCGGTGCGTCTGGTGCTGAACGGCGAGGTACAGGACGAGGTACGCCAGCGCTTCGGCGTGCGCAGCTTCTCGGTTGACCCCAAGCGGGGCTTCTTCCTCAATGGCCGCCCGTATCCGCTGCACGGCGTCTCCCGCCATCAGGACCGCAAGGGTCTGGGCAATGCCATCACGCGCGAGATGCACGACGAGGATATGCAGCTCATCAAGGAGCTGGGCGCGAACACGATCCGTCTGGCGCACTACCAGCACGACCAGTACTTCTACGACCTCTGCGATGAGGCCGGCATGGTCGTCTGGGCTGAGATCCCCTACATTTCCGAGCACATGCCCAATGGCCGTGAAAACACGATCAGCCAGATGAAAGAGCTGATCGTCCAGAACTACAACCACGCCTGCATCGTCTGCTGGGGCGTCTCGAACGAGATCACGATCTCGACGAAGGACAACCGCGACATGCGCGACAACCATCATGTGCTGAACGATCTCTGCCATGAGATGGACAAGACCCGCCTGACGACGCTGGCCTGCTACGCGATGTGCGGCCCCTTCAACCCGGTAGCGCATATCACCGATTTGGTCAGCTGGAACCTGTATCTGGCTGGTACGTGCCGGGCCTCTTTTTAAACGACCTCTGGATGGACTTCTTCCACCTCTGCTACCCGAACCGCGCGCTCGGTTTCAGCGAGTACGGCGCCGAGGGTATGCCGAACCTGCACAGCAGCCATCCCCGCCGCGGTGACCACACCGAGGAATACCAGGCCATCTACCATGAGTACATGCTCCGCTGCTTTGACCGCCACAAATGGCTGTGGGCGACCCACGTCTGGAACATGTACGACTTTGCCGCCGACGCCCGCGACCAGGGCGGCGAGCCGGGTATGAACCATAAGGGCCTGGTCACGTTTGACCGCAAGACCAAGAAGGACAGCTTCTACATCTATAAAGCGTGGTGGAGCGACGAGCCGTTCGTGCATATCTGCTCGAAGCGCTATGCGGACCGCACCGAGAATGAGATCGAGGTCAAGGTCTACTCGAACCAGAAGAATGTTACGCTTTACGTGGACGGCCAAAAGCTGGCCGAGCAGGAGGGCGAGCACATCTTCAAGTTCCGTGTCAAGCTGAACGGCGAGACGAAGGTCCAGGCCGTGGCAGGGGACAGCATCGACGATGCGGTATTCCGCAAGGTCGATGCCCCGAACCCGGACTACAAGCTGACTAAGAAAAAGTCCACCAGCGCAAACTGGGTGTAAATTTCGCCAAGCTGTAGGGGCCGCACATGTGCGGCCCGCAGCCGAATGGCAGACGAGCATTTGCGGGAAAGCCGCGGGCCGGGCATGCCCGGCCCCTACAATGCTGCTGAAAACTGCATCATATTATTTTGAAACACGCCGCACCGTGCGGCTGGTTTATATGAAACAAGGAGAAAAAGGTAATGGATGATCTGAAAATGCAAAAGCAGACCTTGAAAAAGGCCTACAAAAAGACCAAGCGTAAGCACATTACGCCGTGGAAGATTCTGGCAATCATCTGCGCCGTGGTGATGATCGTTTCGATCCCGCTTAGCATCCTTCTGCAAAAGTTCGACAACACCATGGCAGCCCGTTTCGGCGGCAGCTTCTGGAAGCTGCAGAACGAGGACGCCAACGCCCAGTATTACACCAGTGACTTCAACTCCGCCGAGGAGATGGTCAACTACGGTCTGGCTTTGACCCAGCAGGTCGAGGCCGAGGGCGCTGCCCTGCTGATGAACAACAACAATGCGCTGCCTCTGGCTGCCGACGCTAAGGTCAGCACCTTCTCCAGCAGCAGCGTCAACCTCGTGTACGGCGGCACCGGCTCCGGCAATATTGATGCCTCCACCGCCGACACCCTGCGCACCGCCCTCGAAAAGGTCGGTGTCACCGTCAACCCCACCCTGTGGGACTTCTACACCGTCGGCGCCGGCAAGGACTACGCCCGCTCCAAGAGCGGCACCGTCGCCAAATCCAGTGAGGTCACCGCCGAGGTGCCTTGGGATGTCTACACCGACGAGGTCAAGGACAGCGTTGCCCAGTACGGCGATGCCGCTATCGTGACCCTGTCCCGCGTCGGCGGCGAGGGTGCTGACCTTTCCTACGGCGAGGTCAACTATCTGGCGCTCGACGAGAACGAGAAGGCTATGCTGCAGAACGTTGCCGAGATGAAGAAAAACGGCACCGTCAAAAAGACCATCTTGCTGATCAACTCCGCCAACGCCCTGCAGGTCGATTTCCTCAAGAACAACGAGTACGACATCGACGCCGCACTGTGGATCGGTGACGTGGGCATCTCCGGCATCAATGCCGTGGCCGAGATCCTGACCGGCAAGGTCAACCCCTCCGGCAGCCTGGTCGATACCTACTGCTACGACAACTTCAGCGCCCCCGCCATGTGGAACTTCACCCCCACCACCTACGAAGGCTATGTTGAGGGCGGCGATGTGTCCGCCAAGGCTAAGTCCTACATGATCTACCAGGAAGGCATCTATGTGGGCTACAAGTACTACGAGACCCGCTACGAGGACTTCGTCACCGGCAACGGCAACGCAGGCGACTACGCCTACGGCGACATCGTGGCTTACCCCTTCGGCTACGGCATGAGCTACACCAACTTCGACATGAGCGACATGAACGTCAGCTACAATGCCGCCGATGACACCTACACCGTCACCGTCAAGGTCACCAACACCGGCGACATGGCCGGCAAAAAGACCGTGCAGGTCTATGTCCAGAGCCCCTACACCGACTACGACAAGGAAAACGGCGTCGAGAAGTCTGCCGTTTCTCTGGTCGGCTTCGGCAAGACCGGCGTGATCGAGCCGGGCGCTTCCGAGACGCTGTCCATGACCGTCAACAAGCGCGATATCGCTTCCTACGACACCTACGGCGCTGGCACCTACGTCCTCGACGCCGGTGACTACTACTTCACCGCCGCCACCGATGCCCACAACGCTGTCAACAACATTCTGGCTGCCAAGGGCTACACTGTGGAGTCCACCAACGGCAAGATGACCGCTGACGGCAACGCCGACCTGACCTACACCTGGACCGAGGACGCCCTCGACACCACCACCTATGCCACCAGCGAAAACGGCACCGCCATCACCAACCAGCTGTCCAGCGCCGACCCCAACCTGTACGAGGGCATTGAGGAGACCGTGACCTGGCTGAGCCGCTCTGACTGGAACGGCACCCTGCCCACCGAAACCGTCAAGCTGGCCCTGACCGAGCTGCTCAAGAAGGACCTGAAGGACATCCGCTACGATCCTGCCGACTACGAGAGCGTTGATATGCCCACCCTCGGCGCCAAGAACGGCGTCAAGCTGTACGACATGATCGGTCTGGACTACAACGATCCCAAGTGGGACGAGCTGCTGGATCAGATGACCTTCGACGAGATGAACTCCCTGATCGGCGACGCCTTCCACTGGACCATGCCCGTCAAGAGCGTGGAAGCCCCCGGCACCCGTGACGAGAACGGCCCCCAGGGTCTGACCGCCAGCCTGCTGGGCAACGACAAGAGCCAGCTGACCGCCACCGCCTTCACCTCTGAGGACGTTATGGCTGCCACCTTCAACACCGAGATCATGACCGAGATCGGCAAGGTCATCGGCAACAACTGCCTGGAAGCCGACATCGCCTGCCTGTACGGCCCCGGCAACAACATTCACCGCACCCCCTACGGCGGCCGTAACTTCGAGTACTACTCCGAGGACGGCTTCCTCTCCGGCATGATGTCCGCTTACGAAGTCAAGGCAATTCAGGACAAGGGCGTCCACGTTGTTATGAAGCACTTTGCCCTGAACGACTGCGAGCAGGACCGTATCGGTCTGGGCGTCTGGCTGAACGAGCAGGCTGCCCGTGAAGTCTACCTGAAAGCCTTCCAGGCTCCCGTCGAGGTCGGCAACGCCAACGGCGTTATGATCGCCTACACCCGCTGGGGCGCTGTCTGGTCCGGCGGCAACTACGGTCTGGTCACCGGCATCCTGCGCAACGAGTGGGGCTGCGACGGCATGGTCATCACCGATAACGTGCTGACCCAGTATGTCAACGGTCCCGACGGCGTTCTGGCCGGTGTGTCCATCTACGACGCCATGATGTCCTTCGTCACCGACACCCTGCCCAAGTACAAGAACGACCCCGTCATCGTCACCGCCATGCGCGAGGCCTGCCACCACAACCTGTATGCCATCGCCAACTCCTGCGGCATGAACGGCGTGGGTGCCGACACCACCATCAAGGTCACCCGCCCGACGGTTGTCACCATGAGCATCATCATTGCCTGTGCCTCCACCTTCTTCTGCCTGCTGGGCATCGTGATGTGGATCATTGGCGGCATCAAGTTCCGCAAGACCGAAGAATACAAGGCCTACAAGGATTTCAAAAAATCCCTGAAAGCCGCTAAGAAAGCCTGATTTCTACAGAATTTCCGCAAGCTCCCCGCCGGCCCCGGCGGGGACTTTTGAGTAAGATTTCTTTTTCCACAACAAGGAGCAGCCCATGAGCGAAAATGCAAAAGCGTCCAGCGTCAATCGCGCCAAACTTTACCAGCTGGTACTGTTTCCGCTGAACAACGGTGCCACGAATGTTTATTACGTCCTTGTGCTTTCCTACATTGCCACCTTCGGCAGCAATGTACTGGCGCTGGGCACTCTGTTTGCCTCGGTCATGGTCACGGCCATGCGCCTGTGCGACGCCATCACCGACCCGATCATCGGTGCGCTGATGGACCGCACGAACGGTAAGTTCGGCAAATTCCGCCCGTTCATGGCCATCGGCAACCTTATCATGGCCGCCAGCATTCTGGTGCTGTACGGCATCACCCCGATGATCCCCGATACGATGATGTGGGCACGCTATGCCGCGTTTGTGGGCCTGTACTTTGTCTGGGTCATCGGCTACACCTTCCAGACCAGCTGCACCCGTTCCGGTCAGACGGTTCTGACCAACGACCCCAAGCAGCGTCCGCTGTTCACGATCTTCAACACCGTCGGCAGCCTGCTGGGCATGGGCGTTATGCAGTTCCTGGCTCCCATCCTTGCCAAAAACTATGAGGGCGGCTATTCCTCCGCGGGCTTCTTCCGCACGCTGGCCCCCGTGGGCATTGTGATGTCCATTGCACTGACCATCCTGGCCATCATCGGCATCTGGGAGAAGGATCAGCCAAGTACTTCGGCATCGGCGGCGAAAAGACCGAGAAGGTCAAGGTCAGCGAGTATCTGCAGATCATCCGGGAAAACAAACCCATGCAGCGTCTGATGATCGCGGGCGCTGGCACGAAGCTGGCGCTCTCCATCGCCAACAACACCACGGTTCTGTGCATGCTCTACGGCTGCATGATGGGTGCTTACGATGGGCTGTACCTGCCCATGATGGTGCTGGGCTACGCCTGCAGTGTGCCGTTCTTCATTCTCTCTGTGCGCACCAGCCAGAAGAAGGGCCAGAAGGCCAGCCTGACGAAGTATGTCAGCGTGGCGCTGGCCTGCTATGTCGGCGTGCTGGTCCTGCTGCTGCTGTGGGGTCACGGTGATGCATTCCATCTGAGCCTGCTGGGCGAGAATGGTCTGTCCATCAACCTGTACACGATTCTGTTCATCCTGTTCTTCGGCATCGGCTACGGCGCATACTACGCTACTGCCGACATGCCCATTCCGATGGTTGCCGACTGCTCCGACTACGAGACCTACCGCTCCGGCAAGTATATTCCGGGCATCATGGGTACGCTGTTCAGCCTGGTGGATAAGCTCGTTTCCAGCCTGTCCGCCACCGTCGTCGGCATTGCCGTGACCTTTATCGGTCTGAACAACCTGCCCACCCAGTATGACCCGTACACTCCGGGCATGAATGTGGTCGTTATCGTCCTGTTCTGCGCCATCCCGATGGTCGCTTGGGCGGCCACTCTCATCGCCATGAAGGGCTACAGCCTGACCGGCGAGAAGATGAAGGAGATCCAGGCCGTCAACGCCTGCCGCCGCGACGCGGTTGCGAACGGCATGAAGCTGGAAGATGCCATGGAAAAGTGGCAGACCGTCGACCAGCTGCCCGCGGAGTACCGCGCCTAAGCTTTAACCCTGCGATTCTCTTTGTCCTTCCATAAACGCAAAGCCCCTCGGCATCGTAATGATGCGGGGGGGCTTTGTTTAGTCTGTGTGCAGGAAAAAAGAGAACCCCCATGGCGGGATACGCCATGGGGGTTCTCTTTTTTGGTGCGGAAGATGGGACTTGAACCCACACGTCATAGACACACGCACCTCAAACGTGCCTGTCTGCCGATTCCAGCACTTCCGCTTGTTGCATTGACTGCAAGAGATATTCTAGCACAAACACCCCGGAAAAGTCAAGGCTTTTGCCGAAAAAAGATTTTGCAAAATCCCTGCCTTGTAAAGACTTGTTGGGAATGGTAGAATAAAGGCAGCAAAAAAGGGGAGAACTGCCATGCAAAATTTAATTTTCAGCCTGAACGCGACCCTGCCGGTGTTCCTTGTCATGGTGGTGGGGTACGCGCTGGGGCAGCTCGGCTTTCTGCCGCCCGCGTTCTGCAAGGCGTCGGACAGGCTGACCTTTAAGGTGACTTTGCCGCTCATGCTGTTTCTGGACATGGGCAGCGTGGACATCCTGCACGACTTCCGGCCCAGGTTTGTGCTGTTCTGCTTTGCCGCCACCCTCGTCGGCATCCTGACCGTCTGGGCGGGGGCTAAACGTTTTTTGAAGGACAAGGCGCTGGTGGGCGAGTTCGTGCAGGCGGGCTACCGCAGCAGCGCCGCCGTGCTGGGCGTGGCGTTCATCCAGAACATTTACGGCAGCGCCGGCATGGCCCCGCTCATGATTTTGGGCAGTGTGCCGCTTTTCAACATCTTTGCGGTGCTGATCTTGATGCTGGAATCGCCCGAGCAGCGCGGCGTGCCTGACCCGAAGCAGCTCTTGCGCGGCGTGGCCACAAACCCGATCCTGCTGGGCATTGTGTTCGGCACGGTCTATGCGCTGTTGCCGTTCACGCTGCCGCAGATCGCGACCAAAACCATCAGCAGCATTGCGTCGTTGACCACGCCGCTGTCGCTCCTGTCCATCGGCGCGTCGTTTGAGGGGACAAAGGCCATCAAAAAGCTCGGCCCCACGCTGGCGGCGGCGTTCATCAAGACCGTGGGCCTTGCGGCGGTGTTCCTGCCCTGCGCGGTAGCGCTGGGCTTTCGGAATGAGGAACTCGTCGCACTGCTTATCATGCTGGGCAGTCCCACGACGCCGAGCGCCTATGTCATGAGCAGGAACATGGGCCATGAGGGCGTGCTGACCTCGAGCTGCATTGCCCTGACGACCCTTCTCTCCGCCTTGACGCTGACAGGCTGGATCTTTGTTCTGCGGAGCGGGGGATACTTATAACGGAAAAAGGCTTCCCCCTCGGGGGAAGCGGACTGATGCGGGCCGCGTTGCCGGCAATATCCCGTTTACGGGAAACAGCGCAAACTTCGCCCTCATCCGACCTCGCTTCGCTCGGCCACCTTCCCCCGATGGGGAAGGCTTTTTGTTTTTTATTGCTTCTCCTCCGGCTCGGCTACGGGCACGCCGCGGTGCTCCACGGGCGTCGAAAAGACGATCTGCGTCCGAGTGCGGCCAAACTGCTGCAGGTGGTTGATGAACTGATCCAGCTCCTGTGTCGTACCGAACAGCACCTCGATCAGCATACTGTAATCGCCGGTGACGCAGTTGCATTCCACCACATGGGGGCAGCTCTGGATATAGGGGTAAAACTCCGGCTTACGCTGGGGGTCCATGTCCAGATTGATGAACGCCTTGACCATGTAGCCCAGCTTCGGCGCGTCGACCTGTGCCTGGTAGCCGGTGATGGTGCCGGAGCTTTCCAGCCGGGCCATGCGGGCCGACACGGCGGGGCTGGACAAAAACACATGGTCGGCAATTTCTTTTAACGGTGCGCGGGCGTTGTTTTGCAGAAGGTCGATGATTTTACGGTCAATGTGATCCATGGTAACACCTCATTTTAGGCAAAAAGCTCCCGTTCGTGTGCGCCATTGCACCTGAACGAGAGCTTAGTCAGCTTTACTATGCAAAAAATTTTACCATACGGAAAGCAAAAAGTAAAGCGATTTGCAAAATAAATTAAGTCGACAACTCGGCAGCAGCCCGTCTGCCATGTGCCTCACATATCCGGGAACACATTCCGCGCACTGATAAGTGCATTGTTATAGTACATCTCAAAATGGCAGTGGGGACCCGTGGCAGCGCCGGTGGCCCCCACATAGCCGATCAGCTGCCCCTTTTCCACGGTCTGCCCGGCCTGCACGACAAAGGACGACATGTGGGCGTACAGCGTTTTGTACCCGTTGCCGTGGTCGATCTCCACATAGTAGCCCCAGCTCATGGTGGGGTGGTTGTGCCACTGGGCGGCAATGACCGTGCCCGCGTCGGCGGCATAGATCGGCGTGCCGTAGGGGGCCGTGATGTCCACGCCGCGGTGTCCATAGGGCAGACTGGCCCACCGGCTGATGCCCGAATACCCCGGCACCGGCCAGAGAAAGCTGCCTGTGCCCAGCCTGCCGATCATGCCGCTTTTCAGCCGCGTGCCGCGGTGGATGACCTCCGGCACGGAGGCCTGCACAAGCTGCACATCCACCACGCGGGTGCTGACGACCTCGCCCGCCACGGTTGTGATCTCGCTGGTGACAAGCTCGCTGCCGTTCTGCCCGGTCTGTACGGTCTCGGTTTTGCCAAAATCCAGCCCCGCGTCCTCGATGGTCTGGGTCTCAAACGGCAGCTCCCGGGTCACGGTCTCGTACCGCACGGCCTTGACCTGCAAAAGGTCGTCCGCCCGCAGTGCGGCGGTCAGGTCGCGGTACGGTGTGATGGCCGCGGCAGGGTAGATGCCGTCCACCAGCCGCAGGGCGTGGACAAAGTCGGTCTGCACACCGTCGGTCTGCCACGGCGCACGCACAGCGTACAAAAACTGCCGCAGGTGGTCGCCCTCGTCGGTGACGAACCGCAGCGCACCGTCCAGATAGACGGCGGTGCCCTCGGTGATCTCGCCGCCTGCGGCGCGCAGGATGGCATCTGCGGTCTCGCGCTCGGTCATGGGGCGGGTGTCGGCGTCGGCCATGACAAGGGTGTACGCGGGTTGGACGTTCCAGCCGACCACGCCGGTCAGGCGGGCCTGTACGTCGGCGCGGGCTGCGTCGAACGCCTGCTCGTCTGTGACATAGCCCACGACCTGCCGCCGACCTCGACCGCAGCACAAAGGCC
>ENA-OQCG01000041-OQCG01000041.1-human-gut-metagenome-genome-assembly--contig:-NODE-41-length-21620-cov-1.546969_pt1 | contig 21620 bp, 18 predicted proteins | sample MGYA00242758_ERZ504577 | MGnify/ENA primary metagenome ERZ504577 (study PRJEB26092, sample SAMD00036248) | human gut metagenome | host: Homo sapiens | study: EMG produced TPA metagenomics assembly of...
CAGCTTTTTGCTCTCGGCCTGAAATTCTTTTTTCGCCATAATACAAAACCTCTTTTATCGCATATTTGGTGCGCTGCATCCGGCAAACCGCCGGAACGCTTAGCACTCATAACTTCTGAGTGCTAATATACAACGACTTGCAGGGAAAATCAAGACTTTTCATAAAAAATTAAAAAAGTAAAGGATCTGCCGCGCGGTGTACCAAATGCCGCTCCGGGCACGGTTCTTAATATTGAAGGCGAAAATTTACTGAAAAGTTTTCCCACTTTTGCACAGACTGTGCTATAATGAAGCGAGTATGCCGGAAAAGGATGTGAGAAAATGTTAAAACAGGACGATGCCGCCTACGCATGGTTTCTAAAGGGCTACGATTGCAGTCAAAGCGTGGTGGCGGCGTTTGCACCCCAGCTTGGGCTGACCGAGGAGATAGCGCTGCGCCGACCTGTGCGCAGAGTTCATCGCGGCGCACCCGGAGGGGCGGCACGGCGTTTACAGGGAGGATGCGTAAATGCGGCTTGAGCAACTGGAACTGACCGGCGGCGGTACGCTGACGCTCTACCTGCGGGAGAGCGTGGAGGCTATGCCGCATTTCCGGCAGCGCCGCTGGTGCTGGTAGTGCCCGGCGGCGGCTATAACCACGTCAGTCCCCCGGGAGGGCGACCCCGTGGCGCTGCAATTTGCGGCTGCCGGGTATCACACGGCGGTGCTGCACTACGCAGTAGGGGAGAGCGCCCGGGATGCGCTGCCCATGCGGCAGCTGGCACAGGCAATCGGTCTTGTGCGGCAGCACGCGGAGCAGTGGAATATTCTGCCGGATAAGATTGCCCTGTGCGGCTTTTCGGCAGGCGGGCATCTGGCGCTGTCCGGTGCGGTGTGGGACATCCCCGGCATGGCAGACCAGCCGCGCCCCAACGCCCTGCTGCTGGCTTACCCGGTGGTCACCGCCGAAGAGTACGCCCACCGCGGCAGCTTTGTGCAGCTGACCGGCACGCAGGATACTGCCGCCCACCGGCGTTTTTCGCTGGAGGATAAGGTAAGCCCGACCACACCGCCGGTGTTCGTCTGGCATACCATGGAGGACGAGACCGTCCCGGTGGAGAACACCCTGCTGCTGCTCGGTGCGCTGCACAAGGCGGGCGTCCCGTGCGAGGCACACCTGTTTGAAAAAGGCTGCCACGGCACCAGCATCTCCACCCCGGAAGTGGATGCCGACAGCGCCCACCGCCACCACTGGGTGCAGCTGGCGGTGGAGTGGTTGAATCGTACATTTTGCTTCAACGCCTGAGATAACCGACCGAAACGGGAAAAGCGTATGCAAATTTTGACCGTACCTACAAAAAATTCACAATTAAACCGTTGACTTGCACAGGCGTATGCCGTATACTGTCCAACGGGGATAAAACCACGAAAGAAGGAAACAAAAATGGTCATGGATCCCACATTGCCGCGCATCAAGGTGCGCGATCTGCTCATGCAGGCATTCCTGACGGGCTGGGAACGCTCGGACAAGAGCATTTCGCAGGATGAATACTTACAGAGCGCCATTCAGGTCATTGAGGTGCTGCAGGTGGAACCTGAAAATGTCTACGCCGAGGAGGGCCTGGGCCTGACCGATGGCGACGAGGTGGACCATCTGGACGACCTGCTGCGGGCGGACGGTCAGTGGCTGTATTACGGCGTGGAGGAGGAAAACTTCTTCCTCATCCAGTGGTATCCGGACAAGGCTTCTGCCGAGGCCAAGCTGGCCGAGCTGGAAGCACTGGGCGACGGCAAGCAGTATCTGGTGGACCTGAGCCTGACCCGCGAAAATCCTTCGGCCGCTGAGAACTTCGGCAGCTCCAACCCGGTTCAGCTGCGGAGCTGAGCTGAGCGTTTCTGACAAAAAGAAAGGGAATTTTCCATGCAGCTTTCACAAACGGAACGGGAGCGCCTGTCCGCTATTCTGGAACAGTACGACCATCACCCCAAGGTGCAGGAAATGCGTGAGTTTATCCAGCACGGTGATGTGACCACCTACCAGCACTGCAAGAATGTGGTCGTGGTCAGCTGCTGGATCAACCACCGCTTCCATTTGGGAGCCGATGAGACCACGCTGGCCGTGGGGGCCTTCCTCCACGATTTCTATCTCTATGACTGGCACAAGCAGGGCTCTTTCCACGGCCTGCGGCATCTGTTTGAGATGCACGGCTTTTCCCACCCGGGGTCTGCCTGTGTGAACGCACAGCGGGTGTTCGGCATTACCAAAAAGGAGCAGAACGTCATTGCAAGCCACATGTGGCCCCTGACCTTCCGCCATATCCCGACCTGCCGCGAGGCGGTCATCGTCTGTCTGGCGGATAAATACTGCGCCATTGTGGAGAGCATGTTCCGCCGCACAAGGGTGGGCGCTGACGAAGAAGAGTGGTAAAGAAGCCGCCGCACTGTTCACATGAAAGAAAGCAAAAGACCAGAGTTGTAACGCCTTTTGGCGAAACAACTCTGGTCTTTTTTGCTGGGGCTTGTGCAACAGCCTCTTTGAAAAAGTGATCTTATTCTGCTCTCAGAGCCTTGACAGGGTCAGAGCGGGAAGCGGTTTTGGCGGGGATGAAGCCGCCCAGAATGGTCAGCACAGTTGCCAGCGCAACCAGCACCACAGCGGCCTCCCAGGGCAGAACGGCCACTACGCTGGTGCCGACGGCGATCTTCTGGATGAGCATGTTGCCCGGAATGAGCAGCAGTCTGCTGAGGCCGATGCCCATGAGGCCCGAGCACAGGCCGATGATGAAGGTCTCGGCGTTGAACACCTCGGAGATGTTCCGCTTGGAAGCACCGATGGCACGCAGGATGCCGATCTCCTTGCGGCGCTCCAGCACGCTGATATAGGTGATGATGCCGATCATAATAGAGGAGACCACCAGCGAGATGGAGACAAAGGCCACCAGCATGTTGGAGATCATGTTGATGATCCTGGTTACGGAGGTCATCAGGGTGCCCACCACATCAGTGTACTGGATCACCTTGTCTTCCGCGCCCTGCTCACGCATGGCGGCATTGTAGCTGTCCAGCACATTGAGGACCTTAGCCTTTTGCTCGAAGTCCAGCGGATAGATGTTGATCTGGCTGGGGTCGTCCTCGCTGGCATAACCAAAGGCCTGCAGGTTGCTTTCATAGGTGGCGCTGGTGGACATCATTTTCGACTTCATCAGCTCCGCCAGATCGTCCTCAGTCATGTTGAACCGGATGGCATTCCGGAACGCATCTGCGTCGATCTTCAGCGCACTTTCCATCTGGCTGCCCAGAGAGGAGAAGCGCTCGGTCATCTGGCTCTGCAGATTCGTGCTGATCTGGCCCATGGCCTGCTCCATGGCAGCGCCCAGCTGGGTCTGTAATTCGGCGGCGATCTGTTCCGAGAAGTTTGCCATCATGCTGCCCATGACCTGCTGCATGGCGGCAGTAAACTGCTCCTGCAGGGCAGCGGTATCGATGAGGCTGCCCATGGAATCCTTCATCAGCTGCTGGAACTGGTCGCTGGCGAGATACTGGTCAAAACCGATCTTGTCCAGCCCCAGAATGCCGTTGCCGATGATGTAATCCTTGTAACCAGTCATCACCTTCTGGGCCAGCTGCTGCATTTTGTCGGCGGGGATGGAAATGTCCATGTTGGCGAACACGTCCGTCAGGGCGCTCATGTCGATGTCGGGCGTTTCGGTCAGATCAAATTGGAAGCTGTCCGGGTCAATGAGGGAGGAAAAATCTACGGAACCGTCACTCAGGTCGAACGCGCCGCTCAGGTCAAGATCCAGCTTGCCGGGGTCGAACTGGAAGGCGCTCTCGAGCTGGTCGGTGTCAATGGAGAAGAGGGAGGCCATGTCCACGGCAGCGGTTCGCTCGGTGCCGAAGGGCTCACCGTTCAGCACATTGGTCTGCGGGTCGGCAATCTGATCCTGTACCAGCCTGCTCTGGGCGGCGGTGTCCATGACGTGCCGGGTCAGGGAGGCGGGATAGGCGATGCCGGAAGAAAGCATGGCGGCGGAGGCGTTCTCCCTGGGCTGCACCACGCCCACGATGGTCATGGTCTCGCTGTTGGCCACAAGCTCCTGCAGGAAGGCCTTGTCGTCCGATTTGTCCACCCAGGTGCTGTGGGCATCGTCGTACTGGTAGCGGTCGGCCGCGTTGACCAGCTTGAAGGTGCGGCCCAGAAAATCGCTGTACCGGTAGGTCTTGAAATCTTCAGGCACATCCACATTCTGGTTCTGAGCGAACTGCTGGATCATCTTGTCCAGCTCGGCGTTGTCCCGCAGGCCCAGCGCGTAGAGGGCATAATCGGTGATGGAACCATCCGCACCCAGCACGGCAACGCACTCGTTGTAGTTTTCGGGCCAGCGGCCTGCCTTGACCTCGTACTGGGAATGATACAGGGCATCGCTGGCGGGCAGCTGGTAGAACACGCTGGTGTTCATCATGCTGGCCATCATGTTGTTGGTCGAGCTGGTGGAGCTGATGCCCAGAGCGGAAAGGGAGGAATCCGGGTTCACCTGCCGGATGCTGCCGTCCGGGTCCTGGCGGTAGATCTGAGGCTGGACATTATAGGAATACTCCACCGAGGAAACGCTCTCCCCGATGCTGCAGGCATCGCTCTCGAGGTAGGTTTTCAGGCTCTTCAGGTCGTTGGAGGTGATGCCGGAAACCATCTGGGTCACGAGCTGGCGCACCGGCACCATCCCTTCGCCGAGGTCGGGGGCGGCGGTCTGGCCGGGCAGGTCGGCGGACAGCAGGCTGGTCAGATCCATGCCGCTGCGCAGGATCTGCACCGGGTACTCGGAAAGGGTGTCCCGTTCCATATCGGCGATATACTGGTTGACACCGGTGGACAGGGAAATGATCAGCGCAATGCCGATGATGCCGATAGAGCCTGCAAAGGCCGTGAGCAGGGTGCGGGTCTTTTTGGTCCAGAGGTTGTTGAAGCTCAGGGTCAGCGAGGTCCACCATGACATGGAGGAGTGACCCATGTTCTTGTGAACGGCAGGGGCAAGCTGAGCGGTGTCGGGCTCGTAGGGGGCGGTGTCGGAGCGGATGACACCATCCTTCAGGTTCACGATGCGGGTGGCGTACTGCTGGGCCAGCTCCGGGTTGTGGGTGACCATGACCACCAGCCGGTCCTTTGCCACCTCCTTGAGCAGCTCCATGACCTGGATGCTGGTCTCGCTGTCCAGCGCGCCGGTGGGCTCGTCCGCCAGCAGGATATCCGGATTGTTGACCAGCGCACGGGCAATGGCAACGCGCTGCATCTGGCCGCCGGACATCTCGCTGGGGTGCTTGTGCAGCTGATTGCCCAGCCCCACCTTCTGCAGTGCCTCGGTGGCGCGGCGCTTGCGCTCTGCGCCCGAGATGCCGGAAATGGTCAGGGCCAGCTCCACGTTGGCCAGAACGGTCTGATGAGGGATCAGGTTGTAGCTCTGGAACACAAAGCCGATGGTGTGGTTGCGGTAGGAGTCCCAATCGCGGTCGGTGTACTTTTTGGTGGAGATCCCGTTGATGACAAGGTCACCGCTGTCGTACCGGTCCAGGCCGCCGATGATGTTCAGCAGGGTGGTCTTACCGGAGCCGGAGGGGCCCAGGATGGCGACGAATTCACTGTCGCGCAGATTCAGGCTGACATCATTCAGTGCGGTCTGTACAAGGTCACCGGTTTTGTATTCCTTGCGGATCTTTTTCAGTTGTAGCATAGGCAGGCCTTTCTTATGCGTGCCCGGCGGCGTGTGGGAAATGCCGGACAAAAAACAAAATAACGTAGATATAGTATCAGATGAATGTGAACAAACCATTGCTTTTCGGGAAAGATGGTGTTATGCTGAAGAAGGTGAAAGAAACAAAAATCGACACTTTATGACGTAAATTACCAGAAATCAAGACGCAAAAAGCCGCCATTCCTGCACGGTTCGACGCATAGTGACGTTTTTTCGGGGATTGAATCTTTCCACAGGGCCTTATAAAATAGTATCATACAGTACGCACGGAAGAAAAGTGCGGCAATTTTAAGGCAAAGGGGAAGGTTGGATTGACGGAACGACTCGTTTCAAAGCTGCATGTCGCGCTTTTGAGCTACGACGAGCGGGAGATCCGCGTCCGGAAAAATTATCTGGAGGAGCAGAATCCTGCGATCTGCTGTGTCTGCTTCCACAGCGGCGAGGAGCTGCTGCGGGAGCTGCGCCAGCAGCGCAGTGTGGATATCGTGGTGCTTTCGAGCCAGCTGGAGGATATGGACGGGTATGAGTTCCTCAAGCGGCTCAACAGCCTGCATAACCGCCCGCTGCTGCTGTTGCAGGGGGATGACTGGTACAGCGATGCCACGGCATCGTTCCTGCGGCCGGACGGCAGGCAGTACCTGCCGGAGCGCAGCAGCCTGCTGGATCTGCTGCTGGATCTGCGCAGCTCCACGGACATCGGCATCTTCTGGGTGCTGCCGTTCTGCAAGCAGCTTTATGCGGAGTGGGGCATCCAGCAGCCGGATGTAAACTGTGAATATCTGACCACCGCGCTGCAGGTCGTATGCGGCACGGAGCGGAAGCTGGCCGTGCGCAAGGAGATCCTGCAGACTGTGGCCGAGGAACACCACACCACAGTGGCCGCCGTGGACTGCGGGATGCGCCGCCTGATCGACGGGGTGGAAAAATACAACACCGAAGCCTGGCAGAAATTCAAGCAGGATTACGGCCTGATGGGGCATAGCGTTACCCTGGGCAAGCTGATCTATGCGGGCCGCCAGAAATTGATCGACAGCGGAACGCAGGGACGGAAGGCCGGACGATGAGAAAAAAGAGAGAGAACGGAATGGCAAAAGAGAGCGGGATGGGGGATTTCCCCCGCAAACAATTTGAGAGCGTGCTGCTGCACTCCCTGCGCATCATGGACCAGAACCGGGAATACCTGCAGATGCATCTGGCCCGGACCGGAGACGAAAGGACCCGGCAGGCGCTGGAGGATATGGGGCAGGAGAGCATCCGCCTGGAGCGCACCCTGCGGGAGATGATGGGCCTGCTGGAAGTGGAGATGAACGACAAGCCGTCCATGAAGCCGGTAGACCTGTGCTGGATCCTGATGGAGGCCGCCCAGATAGCCCCGGAGATCGAGAAGCAGCTGGGCATCCGGCTGACCGTGGATCACAGCCCGTTCCGGCGCTGCTATGTCAAGGCGGATGCCCAGGAGGCCGAGCAGCTGTTGTTTCATCTGCTTTCCAACGCCCTGCGGGCCGTAAGCCCCGGCGGGCAGATCAAGATCCGGCTCACCCGGGACGACGAGGATCTGTACCTGATCGTGGAGGACGACGGCTGCGGTCTGCCCACCGGTGAAAACTGGATGGAGAACCGCCGCCGCTTCCTGGGCGGTGTGCAGGCAGGGCTGCTGCTCTGCCGCCGTTACTGCGCCCACATGGGGTGGGTGCTTTCCCTCACGCCGCGCGGTGCCGGAAGCGGCACCCGGGCAGAGGTGCGCATCCCGCTGGCCGGAACGATGTTTCCCATTGAGGGCAGTGTGGAACTGCACACCATCCATCCGGCACTCACCACAGCTGATGGCCTGCGCTGGCAGATCCTGCGGGAGCTTGCTCTGTTGTCCGATAAAATGGAATGATATGATATTCAGCGCCCTGCTCGGGGCTTTTCCGGGGCAGGGCGTTTTTGTGTAAAAATCACTCTGAGTAAAGAATCTTAACCGGAATGTAGAAAAACAGGGGGGCTGTATTCGTGAATTTAACAAAATGTTTAACTTTTTGAGCGGAAAATACTATTTTTTGCGTGTAAAATATGGTGACTGGATTGATTGTATCCCGATTTTTGAGTATAATACAACTGTATTTTTATATTGTTCCTCAGGAGGAAAAGCAAGTGAGAGTAGGTCTTGACATCGGAAGCACCACCATCAAGTGCGCGGTGCTGGACGAACATGATGCGCTGATTTATTCAACATACGAGCGTCATTACAGCCATATTCTGGAAAAGGCGCAGGAGTTGCTGCGCCGTATCGATGCAGAGCACCTGCACGGAAACAAGGCTCTGCTGAGCATCTCCGGTTCTGCCGGCATGGGTCTGGCCGACAGCTGCGGCGTGCCCTTTGTGCAGGAGGTGTTCTCCACCCGTGTGGCAGTCAAGCGGTTTGTGCCCGCCACCGACTGCGTGATCGAGCTGGGCGGCGAGGACGCAAAGATCCTGTTCCTGACCAACGGCACCGAGGTCCGCATGAACGGCAGCTGTGCCGGCGGCACCGGTGCCTTTATTGACCAGATGGCCACCCTGCTGAAGATGAGTGCCGATGAGATGAACAAGGCCGCGGAAAAGGCCGAGCGCACCTATACCATCGCGTCCCGCTGCGGCGTGTTTGCCAAAAGTGACGTGCAGCCCCTCATCAATCAGGGCGCGCGCACGGAGGATATCGCCGCCAGCATCTATAAGGCTGTGGTCAACCAGACCATTGCCGGTCTGGCACAGGGCCGCCCCATCAAGGGCAATATCCTATATCTGGGCGGGCCGCTGACCTTCAGCAGCGTGCTGCGCAAGAGCTTTGATGAGGCGCTGGGGGTTACCGGAACCTGCCCCGAGAACAGCCTGCTCTATGTGGCACTGGGTGCCGCCCTCTATGCGGATAAGGAGTTCGAACTCTCCGCAGTGGCCAACGCGCTGGACCAGTACGCCGCCACCGCTACTTATGCCAGTGAGCCTCCGCTCTTTGCCAACAAGCAGGAGTACGAGGAATTCCATGCCCGGCACATGTCCACAGCGTGCCTCATGTGCCTTTCAGCGCCCAGTGCGGCCCGGTGCATATCGGCATCGACTCCGGCTCCACCACCGTCAAGCTGGTGGTGGTGGACGAGCAGAGCCAGATCCTGTACACCAATTACCAGCCCAACCTTGGCAACCCGCTGCCCCTGATCCGGGAACAGCTGATCAAGATCTACCGGGAACACCCCGGCCTGCAGGTGGCCAGCGTGACCACCACCGGCTACGGTGAGGAACTGGTCAAGAACGCCTTCCGCTGTGATTATGGTCTGGTGGAAACGGTGGCTCATTTCACCGCCGCCAAATACTTTATGCCCGATGTAGATTTCATCATCGATATCGGCGGTCAGGACATGAAGTGCTTCAAGATCGAGGATGGTGCCATCAGCAACATCTTCCTGAACGAGGCCTGCTCCTCCGGCTGCGGCAGCTTTTTGCAGACCTTTGCTCAGGCATTGGGCTATGATGTCAAGGAGTTTGCCGCTCTTGGCCTGTTCGCAGACCGCCCCGTGGATCTGGGCAGCCGCTGCACCGTGTTTATGAACAGCTCAGTCAAGCAGGCCCAGAAGGACGGTGCTTCCATCGAGAACATTTCCGCCGGTCTGTCCATCAGTGTGGTCAAGAATGCACTGTACAAGGTCATCCGCGCATCCAGCCCTGAGGAGCTGGGCCGCAAGATCGTGGTGCAGGGCGGTACTTTCTACAATGAAGCTGTTCTCCGCGCCTTTGAAAAAGAGATGGGCGTGGAGGTCATCCGCCCCGACATCGCGGGCCTGATGGGTGCCTACGGCGCGGCCCTGTTCGGCCTGCGCCAGAGCCATAAGAACCACCGGGAGACCTCCGCCATGATGAGTCTGGCCGAGCTGGAAGCCTTTGACCAGAAGGTGGTCAGTGTCAAGTGCGGCGGCTGCGGCAACCACTGCCAGCTCACCATCAACACCTTTGCCGATGGCCGCAAGTTCATCTCCGGCAACCGCTGCGATAAGCCCGTGACCGGTAAGAGCGAGGACGACAGCCTGAATCTGTACGCCTACAAGCAGCAGCTGCTGGCCGGTTACAAGCCCGTGCCCGGCAAGCGCGGCTCCATTGGCATTCCGCTCTGCCTGAATATGTACGAGCTGCTGCCCTTCTGGTACACCTTCTGGACCAGGCTGGGCTTTGCCGTGCACACCAGCCCGGTGTCCAGCCGGGGGCTGTATCTGGCCGGTCAGGCCACCATCCCCAGCGATACCGCCTGCTTCCCGGCCAAGCTGAGCCACGGCCACATCAAGGCCCTGAGCCAGATGCACCTGGATGCCATCTTCTACCCCTGTCTGACTTACAACGTTGACGAGGGTCTGGGCGACAACCACTATAACTGCCCTGTGGTGGCCTATTACCCTGAAGTTCTGGCAGGCAACTGCCCCGAGCTGGAGGGCCAGAAGTTTATCTATGACTATGTGGGCATCCACCGCCCCAAGGACTTTGTCCGCAAGATGGCAAAGGAAGTCCTGCCCAAATACTTCGGCGGCATTTCCGAACAGGAAGTGCAGGCCGCTGCCGATGCTGCCTACGCCGAGCACGAGGCCCACATGGCCCAGATCCGGGTCAAGGGCAGCGAGATCATTGATGAGGCACGCCGTCAGGGCAAGCGCATCATCGTGCTGGCAGGCCGCCCCTACCACGTTGACCCTGAGATCAACCATGGCATCGACCACCTCATCACCCGCCACGGCGCGGCTGTTGTCACCGAGGACAGCATCTCCAACCGGGTGGAAAAGTTCCCCACCAGCGTGCTGAACCAGTGGACTTACCACAGCCGCCTGTATGCGGCGGCCAAGTACTGCACCACCCAGAAGGATATGGATCTGGTGCAGCTGGTCTCCTTTGGCTGCGGCGTGGATGCCATTACCACCGATGAGACCCGCGAGATCCTGCAGGCAGGCGGTAAGCTCTACACCCAGCTCAAGATCGACGAGATCACAAATCTGGGTGCGGTCAACATCCGTCTGCGCAGCCTGTTCGCCGCTCTGGAAGAGCGCGACGAGGCGGCAGAGGAAAAGGCCGCCCCCAAGGCAGAAGCCTGATACATAGGAGGAACCTATGGAATACAATTATCCCAAATTTACTCCGGAGATGAAGAAGACCCACACCATCCTCATCCCCAACATGGCCATTACTCAGTTCCGGCTGCTGGAATACGCCCTGCGCTACGACGGCTACAAGTGCGAGATCCTGGGCAACTGCGGCAGCGCCGTGGCACAGCTGGGCCTGAAATACGTCCACAACGACACCTGTTATCCGGCCCTGCTGGTCATCGGCCAGTTTCTGGATGCCCTGAACAGCGGCAAGTATGACCTGGATCACACGGCCCTGCTCATCACCCAGACTGGCGGCGGCTGCCGTGCCTCCAACTACATCCACCTGCTCCGCAAGGCTCTGGTCAAGGCGGGCTATCCCCAGATCCCTGTTGCCAGCCTGAACTTCTCCGGTCTGGAAAAAGACAGCGGCTTCCAGATGACCCTGCCGCTGGCCCGCCGCGCGCTGGCCTGCATTTTCTACGGCGATATGCTCTGTGCCCTGCGCAATCAGGTGGCCCCTTACGAGAACGAAAAGGGAGCCGCTGACCGGATGGTCGATCTGTGGGTCGAGCGTCTGGGCCGCGTTCTGCTGGCCGGCAAGGGCTTTACTGCCCGGGAAATGAAGCACACCTTCCCGCTCATTGCAAAGGATTTTGCGGCCATCCCTGTGACCCGGGTGCCCAAGGTCAAGGTGGGCGTAGTCGGCGAGATCTACGTTAAATACAGCCCCCTGGGCAACAACGACCTGCAGAAGTTCCTGGAGAGCCAGGACTGTGAGGTGAACTTCCCGGGCCTGATGGGCTTTGTGCAGTACTGCATCTTCAATATGGGCGAGGATCATGTTCTTTACGGCGGCAAGCTGGCCGTCAAGATGGGCACGGATCAATTGCTCAACTGGCTGGACAGCGTGGAGCGTGCCATGCTCAAGGCCACAGCCGATGCCGGGTTCTACGCCCCCGGCCCCTTCAAGGAGCTGGTGGAAAAGCCCCGGGGCATCATTTCGCTGGGGGCCAAGATGGGCGAGGGCTGGCTGCTGACCGCCGAGATGATCGAGCTGGTGCAGGGCGGCTACGGCAACATCGTCTGTGCCCAGCCCTTCGGCTGCCTGCCCAACCATATCGTGGGCAAGGGCATGGTGAACAAGATCCGTGCCCTGTATCCCAGCGCCAATATCACCCCCATCGATTATGACCCCAGCGCCACCCGGGTCAACCAGGAAAACCGCATCAAGCTGATGCTGGCAGTCGCTAAGGAGCGCCTGAACGCCCCGGCGCAGGCTGCCCCCCTGACGGCGGAAGAGATCGCCGGTGGGGCTCCCCGGGTCGAGACCACGGTATAATTCTTTCTAAACAGCAACACTCCCCTTCGGGCAGGACCGTGTGCCGCACGGCTCCACCGAAGGGGAGTGTTTTTTGTCTCAGCTGCAAAGATACCGCCGCTCGAACTCCTCAGCCGGGATGGCCTTGGAGAACCAGAAACCCTGCGCGCCGTCGCAGTCCAGCGAGCGGAGGAGCTGCACCTGCTCCTCGGTCTCGATGCCCTCGCAGATGACGTTGTAGCCCAGCCGTTTGACCAGATGTACGACCTCCCGCAGAAAATCGGTGCCCCGCGCGTTGGAGCTGCACCGGGTCAGAAAGAGTTTGTCCAGCTTGATGGTGTTTACGGGGATATCCACTATGTTGTTCAGCAGGGAACTGCCTGCGCCGAAATCGTCCAGCGAGGTCTGCATTCCATCGCTCTGGAAGGAGGAAAGCAGGCGCTTTACCCGGTCGTATTCCGAGACCACCGCCGTCTCGGTCAGTTCGATCTCCAGCATCCGGGCGCTGATGTTGTGCTTTTCCAGAATTTCGCTGTACTCCTGGGTGGGGGCATCCTCCCGGGCAAGCGCCACCGAGGCGTTCACCGCAATGGGCAGCAGCCGATGCCCGGCCTGTGCATTGCGCTGCAGGAACTGGGCCACCTGCTCGAAGATGTACAGATCCAGATCTACGATGCGGCCCGTGGATTCCAGAATGGGAATGAACTGGTCGGGGTAGACCACGGTGCCGTCCGGCTTGATCCAGCGGGTCAGCGCCTCGGCTCCGATGACCGAGAGATCTTTGGGCGAGAACTTGGGCTGGAGGTACAGCTTGAACTCGCCGTTCTCAAGCGCCTGCGGCAGGCCGCTCAGCAGCTCACCGGTCAGGGTCTGCTTGACCTCCAGTTTTTTGTCAAACTGGATGGCAGACACACGGGTGTTGCTGCGCACCTGCTTGCGGGCAAAGTTTGCCTTGTCGATGGCGGCCGATGCGCTCAGGCAGCCGGGCTCAATGGCGTACACACCCATCCGCACCCGCAGGCGTACCTCCGGGTAATGCTGCGCCTGATACTGCTCAAACCGGCGGCAGAGCGTGTCTGCATAATGGAGCGGGCCTTTCTCGTCGCGGCAGGAGGGGTAGAGTACGAACTGGTCGCCCACCACCCGGCACAGGTAGCACTCGCCCCAGTGACGGGCTGCCTCGATGAGGAAATCGCTGAATTCCTTCAGCAGCTGATCGCCGGTGGCATAGCTGTATTTCTCGTTGAAATATTTGAAGTTCTCGAAGTCGCAGTAGAAGATCTGGTAGCCCTCGGCATAGCCGCCGATGATCTTGTGGGAGACCTCCTCCTTGAAACGGGTAAAGGCCAGCAGACCGGTCAGCCGGTCAAACTCAGGAGCAGAAGTCATGCCGCGGCTCACGGCGTTCACGGCCAGATGCTTGCTCAGGTAGGCGTTGATGATCTTTGTGATCTCGCCCAGCTCCCGGCGGTTCTGGGGAGTCCAGTACCGCTTGCTGCCGCACACCACATAGGCAATGGCACCCTGATACTCGCCCTCGCCGTACATGGCAGCGTAGACCACTGTCTGGGCCCCGCCCTGCATCAGCAGCGCGCGCCCCTGCGGCGAGTACATTCCCATATTGTCGGCCTGCAGCACGGTGGTACCGTATTCATCGTAGCTGTGGAACAGGGTCAGGAAGTCCTCCTTGGTAAAGGAGTTACCGTTCAGAGGCACCGGCTCCGCGTGGGGAGAGGTCCACTGGAACTGCCGGGAGACGCTGCGTTCCCGGATGCAGGTGTCCACAATGGTAATGCGGTCCAGCTGCAGCCGGATGCCGACGATCTTCAGGAAGAGGGGGATAGCAGTCTCAAAGCTGTTGTTTTTCTCAAACAGTTCAAAGGCGGTGGAGATCAGGTCGTTGTGCAGGTAGCGTGCATCGATATCGGCCGTTTCCGGGGCGGCAGGAACCGCCTGGGCATAGCGCCGCAGATTGTCGCAGAACACATACTGGTTGCGGCCGTTCTGCTTGGCCTGATACAGGGCCCAGTCCGCGTTTTCGAACAGCTGGTCAAAGGAATAGCCCGCTGTGTTTTCAGGCAGGAAGCAGGCACCGATGCTGCAGGTCATCCGGTAATCGTTTTCCCAGAACTTGACCTGCTGCACGGATTCCGAAAGCTGGCGGGTCTTCTGGAGCAGGGTGGTGTTGGGGATATCCTTCAAAAACACCACGAATTCATCGCCGCCGAACCGCACCAGAATGTCGCTGGAGCGGAACAGGGTGCGCAGCAGCCGGGCAAACTCCTGCAGGACCTTGTCGCCGAACAGATGCCCGTAGCGGTCGTTGACGTTCTTGAAAAAATCAAGGTCGATGACCAGCATTCCGCAGGAGGCATAGGGATCTTTGGCCTGCAGATAGCGGTCGATAAGCTCCTTGCCGGTGCGGTTGTTATACAGCTGGGTCAGGGAATCGTGGCGGGCCTGCTCCAGCAGCTCCTGGGTCTGATTCTTCTGGTCGGTGATGTCCTTAGCGTAGCCTACATAGAGCGTGCCGCGGGCGGGGTCCTCGACCGGGCGGGCATCCACCTCCCGGGAATAATACACCCCCTCCGGCGAGACAAAACGCATCTCCAGCGGGCCGAACAGCTCACCGGTGAGCAGGGCACGCATCTTCCAGCGATCCTCCGCGAAGATCGTGGCGTGCTCCGGCTTTTCGGAGCCAAGGTAGGCATCCAGTGTCTCCAGCGTGCGGCTCCGGGTATCGTAGACCCGCAGCTGATCCAGACGGGGGTCATATTCCAACAGAAAAAACCACCGATGCACAAGAAACTGCATCAGCAGGGGATTGTTGATGATCGAATCGATAAACCGAACAGGGACATCCATGGCCGACTCCCCACTTTCCGCTTTTTAACCAGTATAACAAAATATGGAAGATGCATCAAGGCAAAACACAAAAATTTCATGGAAAGTGAAAGAAATTTTACCGAAAGTTCTGTCGGAAACGGTTTCGGTGCTCCCGCTCAGGCCGGAACGCCCCACAGCTCGATGGTGGCACCGGCGGCAAGCCGGACGTTGGTGTCCACGGTCAGGGTCAGTCTGCCGAGCTTCTGGCTGGCATCCACATTCTGGCCGCTGCTTCCGGCAGGCAGAATGACCGCAGGCGGTGCACCCGTGGTGCCGGATGCGGCAAAACAGAGATACTGCCCGAAGCAGGGAAGTGCCTGAAAGCTGGCAAAGGTGCGGGTGGGCGGGCTGGACATCGAGCTGCTGGCAGCACAGGGGGCAGAAGCACTGAGCAGCTGGGTACCATCGCTGGTGCTGCAAACCCAGTGCAGCGTGCCCTTGGATTGGCTGCTGCCTGCCTGAAACAGCACCTTCAGCGCCTGTAGTTCGGTGGGAAAGGTGCGCTCAAAGCTGGCAGCGGCGGCGTTCAGGGACACCTTTTCCAGCAGCTCCCACTGGCCGGGATCGCTGGGGTCACCCTTTGGGCCTTGGGGGCCAGGTTCTCCCTGCGGGCCTTGCGGGCCGGGCTCTCCTTTGGGGCCGGTGGGTCCTGCGGCACCGGGTTCTCCCTGCGGTCCGGGTTCCCCCTTTTCGCCCCGGAATGCACCGCTTTCCACAGCTGCTTTCAGCCAGTCGAGCAGGGCCTGCCAGGCGGGTGTGCCGGGCTGGGGCAGGGTACTGTCCTCCGTGCCGGAATTTTCGGCCACGCAGTAGCACACGTCCGCGCTGGTCAGGGTGCGGGTGCCATCGGTGCCCTCAAAGGTGATGCGGCCCTCCCCGGGCACAGCCGTGATGAGGGCGGGCACTTCCACAAGGCCGTCTGCCACCAGTGTGGAGGGGGCAGCGCTCCCGTCCGGCAGGTGCCAGAAGGCCCGCAGGGTCATGCCCTGCCACTCGCCGTCGGCTTCCACCCGCAGGGCGTAGATGCCCCGGTTTTTGGTGTAGCCGAAGCGGAGCAGGCCGTCGTACCCCTGCAAAGCAGCCCCGCCGCCCGAGGATAAATGGATCTGACGTTCGATCATACAGTTTCACTCCTTTTGTCGTGGTTTTCGCGTTCAAAAAGCTTGACTTTGGTTAGAGTTTCCGGTAAGATTGTGAAAAGACCGCAGAAGGTTTGGTGGATAAAATCTAACCAAAATCAGCTTGTGAAGCTATAATATCTGATTAAATTCAGAAAGTCAAGGGAAAATCTGAATCCGGTTAGAAAACCGGCGTTCTGCACAAGAAGGAGTGCAAAATTTGTGTTTTATGACTGCTACACGGCCCTGTGTCAGGCCAAAGGCATCAGCCGCAGCCGGGCAGCGCAGGAGATGGGCTTGAGCAACTCCACAGTGACCAAATGGAAAAACACCGGGGCGACCCCCTCGGGCGAGACGCTGGCCAGGGTGTCCGCCTATTTTGGCGTGCCGGTGGGGGGAGCTGCTGGGCGAAGCCGTCCCGTCGGTGCAGGAGGAGCGGAAGCTGCCCGAAGGGGCTATCCCGTTCGATCCCGCCCTTACGGCTCCGCTGCTGGGCACGGTGCGTGCAGGCCTGCCCATGTATGCGGAAGAAAACATTGAGGGCTACATCCCCATCACCCGGAAAGACGGGGCACGGTACTTCTGGCTCCGTGTCCGGGGCGACAGCATGAACGCCGTGGGCATCTCTGAAAACGATGAGATCCTGGTGCGGGAGCAGCCGGAGGTGGAAAACGGCCAGCTTGCCGTGGTGATGGTCAACGGCGATGAAGCCACCGTGAAATATTTCCGTCAGGAGGGGAGCCTTGTGGTCCTGACCCCCAAAAGCTTCAACCCCGTGCACCAGCCCCAGATCTATGATCTGAAACGGGTGCAGGTGCGGGTGGTCGGCCTTGTGGTGGAGTGCCGCAAGGTGTTCTGAAAAAAAGAAGATGGCCCCTGCGGGGCAGAATAGGAGACTCGCTATGAAATGGAGGTCCGTTCTGTGCACAGCGCTGTTTTTGTGCGGTACCGTGCTGCTTTCTGCCTGCGGCGGGGGAGAGATGCCCGCGCCTGCGGAACCGCCCGCTTCCAGTGAGGTACCGGCTCCCTCTCAGCCGGAGGAAGTGCCCGCCCCCTCGGAATCGGCTTCTTCCAGTGAACCGGAGCCGCTTCCGGAACCGGAACCGCCCAAACCGTGGGATGGCATGGTAATCCCAGAAGGCTGTAAGGCGGAGTGGTCAGAGCAACAGGGAAAAATCGTTTTAACTCACTATGAGTATAAAGATGGTGTGAATTTGCACCTTCCAACGGGAAGGGCATATAGCATTGGCTCCAATTGCTTTAAAAATGATTGGAAGCTCAAGTCTGTTGTAATTCCGGAGGATGTAATCGAGATTCGGCAATCTGCGTTTCAGGAGTCTGGATTGTTACAGGTTACTGTACCGATGAATGTCAGAGTGCTTGGAAATGATGTGTTTGCAGACTGTCATTATCTGACACAGGCAGAGATTGAAGGTACAGAAAAGACAGGAGAAAGGGTATTTGCACGCTGTGAATCTCTGCAAAAAGTGAAACTCGGCTATGGAGTGATACGAATAGAAGAAGGCGCTTTTGAGCATACGGGCTGGTAGAGATTGAATTGCCGACGACATTGGGACAGATTGATAAGCTGGCTTTTAGTTATTGTAAATTGAAGGAGATTATTTATGATGGAGATTGGGAGGCAAAACGATCAGAGTTAGAGAACAACAAAAACATCGGGAAAGAAAATGACCTGTTGCTTGCTGCAAAGCAAAAATAAGCAACTGAACCAAACGCCGTCTCTTGTGCAAAAAGGCAAGAGACGGCGTTTTTGCGTGGAAAAACCGAAACGAAAAAATCAGCGATGAATAGCTTGTTTATCAATCTGACCGGAATTTGTGCAACAAAAAAACCTATAAACCTATTGACATTCTGGGGAAATGGGTATATCATACGGCCAACGGAGACAAACATCCGCAAGATCAGGAGAAAAGGAGGGGAACAGACATGGATTGGAATGTGATGGCGCAATATCTGCCGCAGTATGAAAAAGCGGCCTGGCTCACCCTGCGTCTGGGTGTGGCCGGTATCTTCTGGGCTATCCTTGTGGGCCTTGTCTGCGCCGTGCTCCAGTACGAAAAAGTACCGGTGCTGCGCCGTATCGTGGGCGCTTATATCCAGCTCAGCCGGAACACGCCGCTGCTGGTCCAGCTGTTCTTTCTTTATTACGGCCTGCCCAAGATCGGCATCAAGACCAACGCCGAGCTCTGCGGCATTGCAGGCCTTGCCTTTCTGGGCGGCAGCTACATGGCCGAGGCCTTCCGCAGCGGGCTGGAAGCCATTGAACCCATCCAGACCGAAAGTGCCCTGAGCCTTGGCATGAGCCGGCTGCAGACCATGCGCTATGTGGTGCTGCCGCAGGCGGTCTCCATCAGTATGCCGGCCTTTATGGCCAATATCATCTTCCTGCTCAAGGAGACCAGCGTGTTCAGCGCCATCAGCCTGATGGATCTGATGTTCACGGCAAAGGATCTCATCGGCCTGTACTATAAGACGGCCGAGAACCTTTTCCTGCTGGTGGTGTTCTACCTTATCATCCTGCTGCCGGTGTCCCTGCTGGGCAGCTGGCTGGAAAGGAGGCTGCGCTATGCCGGATTTGGGTCTTGAAGTCCTGCTCAAGGGCAAAAATATGGTTCGCCTGCTGGGCGGTCTGGGCGTGGCGCTTAAGATCAGCGCTGTGTCTGTCCTTCTCAGCCTGCCGCTGGGCATCCTGCTGGGTGTGCTGATGACTTTTAAAAGTCCCATTCTGAAAGCTATCCTCCGGGTGTATCTGGAATTCATCCGCATCATGCCCCAGATGGTGCTGCTCTTTCTGGTGTATTTTGGCACCACGCGGGCCTTTGGCTGGGATCTTTCCGGCGAGACGGCGGCGGTCATCGTGTTCGTGCTCTGGGGCACGGCCGAGATGAGCGACCTCGTCCGCGGTGCCCTCATCGCTATCCCGAAGCATCAGTATGAGAGCAGCGAGGCGCTGGGCATGAGCCGGGCGCAGACCTATTGGTACATCATCATCCCTCAGACAGTGCGGCGGCTCATCCCGCTGTCCATCAACCTCATCACCCGCATGATCAAGACCACCAGCATGGTGTTGATGATCGGTGTGGTGGAGGTGCTCAAGGTGGCCCAGCAGATCATTGAGGCCAACCGCACCGCCAGCCCCCAACGCGGCGTTTGGCATCTACCTCACCGTGTTTATCCTGTATTTTCTGGCCTGCTGGCCCATCAGCTTGCTGGCCGGTTACCTCGAAAAGAAATGGAAGTGACTGTTATGGCAGAGCCGATCCTGATTGTAGACCATCTGGTAAAAAGCTACGATGGCAAGACTAATGTTCTGGATAATGTCAGCTTTGCCGTCAAGCCCGGTGAGGTCATCGTTGTGGTGGGGCCTTCCGGCTGCGGCAAAAGCACCCTGCTGCGCTGTCTGAACGGTCTGGAGCCGGTGCAGGCGGGCCGGGTGAAGCTGGGCAGTGAAACGGTCGCCTACGGCGGCAAGAATCTGGCGGCCCTGCGCCAGCGCATCGGCATGGTGTTCCAGAGCTATGAGCTTTTCCCGCACCTGACCGTGCTGGAAAATATCCTGCTGGCCCCCACCAAGGTGCAGAAGCGCCCCCGGGCTGAGGTGCAGCAGGAAGCCGAGGCCCTGCTGGACCGCGTGGGCCTGCTGGCCAAAAAGAACAGCTACCCCCGGGAGCTTTCGGGTGGTCAGAAGCAGCGTGTCGCCATTGTGCGCGCGCTCTGTATGCACCCCGAGATCCTGCTGTTCGACGAAGTGACCGCCGCCCTTGACCCTGAAATGGTGCGCGAGGTGCTGGATGTCATGCTCGACCTGGCCCGTGAGGGCAAGACCATGGTGATCGTCACCCACGAGATGCAGTTTGCCGGGCAATTGCCAGCCGGATGCTGTTTCTGGACGATGGCCGTATTGTGGAGGAAGCGCCCCCGGCAAACTTCTTCGACCACCCGCAGACCGAACGTGCACAGCGCTTCCTGCGCACCTTCACCTTTGATGCGGTTGCAAAGCAGTGAGAAATGCGCAGCAGCCCATTTCCACTTTGATCCTTTTTGTCTGATGCTGTGAAATGATGTCACAGATCATGGATAGTTTTTATATGGGAAAGAAAGGAAAGGAGTTATTACCATGAAAGTTAACAAGATCTCTCGCCGTGCCTTCCTGCTGGGTCTGGGCGCAGTTTCCACCGCCGCCCTGCTTTCTGCCTGCGGCGGCAGCGCATCCTCCTCCTCTGCCGCTTCCGGCTCTGCTGCATCCGGCAGTGCCGCAGCTGCTGGCAGTGACGTGTTCCGCACGCTGGACGAGATCAAGGCGGACGGCACCGTGAACATCGGCGTTTTCTCCGACAAGAACCCGTTTGGCTATGTGGATGAGAACGGCGAGTATCAGGGCTATGATGTCTACTTCGCCCGCCGCCTGGCCGAGGATCTGGGCGTGGAAGCCAACTTCGTCTCCACGGAAGCCGCCAACCGCATTGAGTACCTGCAGACCGGCAAGGTCGATATCATTCTGGCAAACTTCACCGTCACGCCCGAGCGCGCTGAGGAGGTGGACTTTGCACTGCCCTACATGAACGTTGCACTGGGTGTCATCTCTCCCGACAGCAATGTCATCACCAGTCTGGACAACTGGAACGCCGACGATCAGATGATCGTCATTTCCGGCACCACCGCCGAGACCTACCTGACCAAGGAATATCTCGACATTCCCCTGCAGAAGTATGATTCCTATGCAACCGCCAAGAACGCCTTGGAAAACGGCAATGGCGTAGCATGGGCCAACGACAACACCGAGGTCATCGCTTTTGCAAAGCAGAACTCCGGCTACACAGTCGGCATCCCCTCTCTGGGCAGCAGGATACCCATTGCCCCCGCTGTGAGCAAGGGCAACACCACCCTGCTGGACTGGATCAACGACGAGATCAAGAGCCTGGGCGAGGAAAGCTTCTTCCACAAAGATTACGAGGAGACGCTGGTGGATACCTACGGCCTTGACTATGAGGATGAGCTGGTCGTTGAGGGCGGCGAGGCCAACGCATGAATCTGAACTTTAAGATGCAGTGATGAGAAACACCCCGTGCAGAAATGTACAGGGTGTTTCTTTTGTGCAAATCTGTGCAACGATGTATTGACAATGTTGCACGATATGAATATAATAAAAGTGACAAAGGAGCGTGAGAGTATGACGACGGTAAGTGTCCGGATGGATGAGAATCTGAAGCGGGATTTTGATGAGATTTGCAATGAACTGGGCCTTTCGATGACAACAGCCATCACCATGCTGGCCAAAAAGATGACGCGTGAAAAACGCATTCCGTTTGAAGTCTCGATGGATCCCTTTTATAGTGCATCCAATATGGCCGCCCTGAATGACAGCATTGAGGAAATTGCGTCAGGGAAAGACCGTGACGAGAACGCTGGAAGAGCTTGAGGCTATGGAACATGAGTAAGATCACCTTCACGGAGCGGGCCTTTGCGG
>ENA-OQCG01000043-OQCG01000043.1-human-gut-metagenome-genome-assembly--contig:-NODE-43-length-21371-cov-2.848757_pt1 | contig 21371 bp, 20 predicted proteins | sample MGYA00242758_ERZ504577 | MGnify/ENA primary metagenome ERZ504577 (study PRJEB26092, sample SAMD00036248) | human gut metagenome | host: Homo sapiens | study: EMG produced TPA metagenomics assembly of...
GTGTTTTCAAGGGATATCAGGTTTCGGCTTGATTTTTAATTAAAAGTGTAGACCTTCTCCGGCAGATGCCGCTTCCGATCCAAAATTTCGGGCATATCCTGACTGATCTCGTGGATGCAGTTCTTATGGGTGATGAGCTTGCGCTTGACGTCTTCACGCTTCAGCGGGCGGCGCAGCAGGGGTTATCCGGCAGATAGAGCTGACCGGCTGCCGGATAGTTGCTGGCACGCCGGTAAGCGTCAATCTTCTGCGATCCTTGCTGATTCATACGCAGCTCTTCTTTACCTTCCCTTATTATTATGCAAACGGATTTTCTGTGGGATACGGCAGGCTCTTGGGCTGGTTGTAGGCAATGTCCGCAATGCCGAGGAACTTGAACACTTCAAACAGCGTCTTGCCATAGTGACCGAAGGCAACGGCACCGTGGTGCGGGTAGCGCTTCTGAATCAGGACATGGCGGTAGAAACGGCCCATCTCGGGAATGGCGAAGATGGCGATGCCGCCGAAAGACCGCGTTGCAACGGGTAAAATTTCACCCTGAGCGATGTAGGCGCGCAGCTGGCCTTCGCTGTCGCACTGCAAACGGTAGAACGTGATGTCGGACGGTGCAATGTCGCCTTCCAGCGTGCCGCGGGTGAAATCGGGGTCGCTGCCGGCGGGCTCCAGCAGGCGGTGCTGGATGAGCTGGTACTTGACGGCGCGGTCACTGCACATCTTGCAGGACGGCGTGTTGCCGCAGTGGAAGCCCATGAAGGTATCGGTCAGTTTGTAATTGAACTTGCCGGTGATGTCCTCATCATAAATGTACTTGGGTACGCTGTTGTTGATGTCCAGCAGGGTGACGGTGTCGCCGGACGCACACATGCCGATGTACTCGGACAGGGCACCGTAAATATCGACCTCGCAGGCCACGGGGATGCCGCGGCTGGCAAGGCGGGAGTTGACGTAGCAAGGCTCAAACCCGAACTGCGACGGGAAAGCGGGCCAGCACTTATCGGCAAAAGCAACATACTTTTTGCTGCCCTTGTGGTTCTCGGCCCAGTCGAGCAGGGTCAGCTCAAACTGCGCCATGCGGGTCAGCAGGTCGGGGTAATAGTGCCCCTCGCCCATCTCGGCGGCCATGTCCTTGCAGACGTCCGCGATGCGCGGGTCGCCCGCATGCTCTTTGTAGGAAACAAGCAGGTCAAGCTCGGAGTTTTCCTCAATCTCAACACCCAGCTCATACAGGCCCTTGATGGGGGCATTGCAGGCGAAGAAGTCCTGCGGGCGCGGGCCGAAGGTGATGATTTTCAAATCACACACGCCCAGAATGGTGCGGGCAATCGGCACAAACTCGGCGATCTTGTCGGCAATTTCCTCCGCCGTGCCGACGGGATACTCGGGAATATAGCCCTTCAGATGGCGCATGCCGAGATTGTAGGAGCAGTTCAGCATACCACAGTACGCATCTCCGCGGCCATTGATCATATCGCCGTCACCCTCGGCTGCCGCTACGAACATGCAGGGACCGTCAAAGTGCTTGGCAATCAGCGTTTCGGGCGTTTCGGGGCCGAAGTTGCCGAGGAATACGGTCAGCGCGTTGCAGCCTGCGGCGGTGACTTCGGCCACGGCTTTTTGCATGTCGTGCTCGTTCTCGACAGTGGTCTTGCACTCGTACAGGTCAGTGCCCTTGGCGGCGCAGGCGGCAGAGATGGCAGCGCGGCGCTTCTCGCTCAGGGCGATGGGAAAACAGTCACGGCTGACGGCGATGATGCCGAGCTTGACCTCGGGGATGTTGGATGATTTCATGGTTTTGCCTCCTATATATTTACACATTTTGCAATGGCGGGCGGATATGGAATCCGCCCCTACGGGGATGCCGTGGAACTTTCCTGTATCGTAGGGGGAGCATTCTATATGCTCCCGCAAAGGCTGCTCCTAAATATGTACGTTTTCACCCACCAATCCGACATACGCCCCGGCCTTGGCCTCGGCGCTGTCGGGATGGGCGAGCAGCCACTTGTTGCAGGCCCACAGCTGCGGGTCATCGCCGCCGTCATTCTTGATGGCGGGCTTTGCGGTATTGGTGCCTTTGGGCAGGGCGACCAGCACGCGGAAGCCCTTGGCTGCGTCCACATGGCAGGGTGCATAGTGCAGCGTCGTGGCGTAGACTTCCACCAGTGTGCCTGCCGGGACGCGGAACGCCTTGACTTTGGCGGTGTCCAGCTTGCCGCCCGCGATTTCCTCCTGCCTGGCAAGCAGCAGCACAAAATCTTCGGTACCCAGATTGAACTCGCTGTCGCGGTGGTATTCCAGGCAGTTCAAATAGGTGTTGTGACCGTTGCACCAGCCCAGTTGGCAGGGCATGCCGCCGAAAAGATGCTCCGACACTTCGACGGCGGCGGGCAGTTCCTGCAGGGCTGCGTCCTCGGCCACATAATCCGTAGCTGCGGGCAGCGGGGTGTTTGCCAAGGCGGCCAAAATTTCCGCTTTGGCGGTATCCAGCCCGGTCACAACGCGGCCATAGGGCTTGAATTCCGGGTCGGTTACAGAAAAAATCTTCATTGCAGTGCCTCCATTTCCGCAAAGGATACTTTCAGTGCCGGGTACAGCTTGTGCCACACGACGTAGCGCGTGTTGTATTTTTCGACGAGCGCGGCGTCCGGCTGGGTTGTGCTCTTGGCGTGGACGAGCGCCTCGGCGCAGGCCTGCACGCTGGGGTATGCCCCGCAGGCCACCGCCGCCAGCATCGCGCCGCCGTAGCCGGGGCCTTGCTCGGTCTGGGGCAGCGTCAGCGGGATGCCCAGCACGTTCGCCAAAATCTCCCGCCACAGCGGGCTTTTGGCACCGCCGCCGCAGAGCGTGCTGGCTTTAATCTTCACGCCTTGTGCCCGCGCAATCTCCACACAATCGCGAATCGCAAACGCCACACCTTCCAGTACCGCCTGGGTCAGCGCGGCACGCGGGGTGTCCATCCGCAGCCCGACGAACGCACCGCGCGAGGCAGGATCGTTGTGCGGGCTGCGTTCGCCCATCAGGTAGGGCAGGAAGTAGACGTCGTTCGCGCCCAGCTTGTCCGCCGTAATGGGTGTCTGCTCGGCAGCGTAGTCAGTGGTGTGCAGCACTTCTTCGCTCCACCACTTGTTGCAGGACGCAGCCGAGAGGATGCAGCCCATCAAATGATACCCTCCGTCCGCGTGGGCGAAGCTGTGCAGGGCGTTCTGCTTGTCGACGCCGAACGTATCGCTGGTGATGAACACCGTGCCCGATGTGCCCAAGGAAATATTGCACTTACCGCCGCCCACCGCGCCGCAGCCGACAGCCGCAGCGGCGTTATCGCCCGCGCCCGCGCAGACGACCACATCCGCAGGCAGGCCCAGCGTTTGGGCGGCTTCAGCGGTCAGCGTGCCGACGGGCTGCCAGCTCTCAAACAGCTTCGGCAGCTTGGATTCCTGCACGCCGCAGATGTCCAGCATTTCCTTGCTCCAGCATTTGTGCTCCACGTCCAACAGCAGCATGCCCGATGCGTCGGAATAGTCGGTGCAGTGGACGCCGGTCAGCTTATAGTTGATGTAATCCTTCGGCAGCATGATTTTTTCGATGCGGGCGAAGTTGTCCGGCTCGTTCTCCCGCATCCAAAGCAGTTTGGGTGCGGTGAAGCCTGCAAAGGCGATGTTTGCGGTGTAACAGCTCAGCTTGTCTTTGCCGATAACACCGTTTAAGTAGTCGACCTGCCTTTGGGTGCGGCCATCGTTCCAAAGGATGCAGGGGCGGATAACCGTGTCATTTTTGTCCAGCACCACCAGCCCGTGCATCTGGCCGCCCGCGCCGATGCCCTTGACCTGAGACGCATCAAACCCGTCCAGCAGCGCGGGGATGCCGTCGCAGACCGCCGCCCACCAATCGGCGGGGTCCTGCTCGCTCCAACCGGGATGCGGGAAGGCAATCGGGTATTCCCGGCTGACGATGTTGGCAATGCTGCCCGTTTCGTCCATCAGCAGCAGCTTCACCGCAGAGGTGCCGAGGTCGATCCCAATATAGTACATATCTTTGTTTCCCCCTTACGGAAGATTTATCCGTTGACGCCAAAAACTTTTGTATAGTCGGCCTTGAACTTCTCAATGCCGGCATCGGTCAGCGGATGGTGAAGCATCTGCTCAATGACCTTGTACGGCACCGTGGCAATGTCGGCACCAGCCAGGGCACAGTCGGTCACATGGATGGGATTGCGCACGCTGGCGGCGATGATTTGAGTCTCGATGTCCGGATAGTTCAGGAATATATCATGGATAGTCTCGATCAGATCAATGCCCGGCTGGCCGATGTCATCGAGACGCCCCAAAAACGGGCTGACATACGTGGCGCCGCGCGGCTGCCAGCAGCGCCTGGTTGGCGCTGAAAATCAGTGTGCAGTTCGTAGGGATGCCCTCGCCGGACAGCACCTTGATGGCCTTTAACCCCTCGGCGGTCATGGGGATTTTGACCACCATGTGCTTCGGGTCCAGCGCGTAGATGGCGCGGCCCTCGGCGATCATGTCCTCGGCATCGGTTGTGGTCGCCTTGACCTCGCCGGAGATGGGGCCGTCCACGATGGTGGTAATCTCTTTCAACGTTTCGGCGTAGTCGCGGCCCTCTTTGGCAATCAGGCTGGGGTTTGTGGTGACACCGGCGATAATGCCCATGTCGTTGGCACGGCGGATCTCGTCGACGTTGGCGGTATCAATGTAAAATTTCATACGGTAAAACCTCCTTATTTCTGGCCGTAATAGGCGTTGGGTCCGTGTTTTCTCATAAAATGCTTGTCCAAAACATGCTGTGGGGCAGGCTGTGCATCGGGGTCAATGGTCAGGGTCAAAATTGCCATCTTTGCGACTTCTTCCAGCACAACAGCGTGGTAGACAGCCTGTGCCGCGTCTTTGCCCCAGGTAAAGGGACCGTGGCTGGCACAGAGAACACCGGGTACATGCACCGGGTCAATGCCGCGGTTTTGGAACGTCTCGATGATGACCTTGCTGGTGTTCTTCTCGTAGTCCTCGTCGATCTCTCCAGGCGTCAGCTCCCGCGTGCAGGGGACAGGGCCGTAAAAATAGTCGGCGTGGGTCGTGCCAAAGGCGGGCAGGTCGCGCCGCGCCTGGGCAAAGGCCACTGCGTGAGTCGAGTGGGTATGTACGATGCCGCCCAGCGCCGAGAACGCCTTGTACAGTTCCAGATGCGTTTTCGTGTCGCTGCTGGGCTTCAGCTCGCCCTCGATCTTATTGCCGTTCAAATCCATGACAACGAGCATTTCCGGTGTAAGTTCGTCATATTCCACGCCGGACGGCTTTATGACAAACAGGCCCTTCTCGCGGTCAATGCCCGAGACATTGACCCAGGTGTAGGTTACAAGTCCTCGGCGGGGCAATTCCATGTTGGCTTCATAAACTTGCTGCTTTAATGCTTCCAGCATAGGTTATCCTTTCCGTTTTAACGCTAAATCGTTCAAGAGCGGCTGCTGTTCCGGACTTTCCGCCGCTGGCTGCCGCACCTCGCTTGCCGTATCGGCACTTAGAATTATGCGGTATTGCCTTATTTTACAACGGCGCGCTCGGCTTTCAGCGCGGTTTGGTATTGGGTCAAAAAGGCGGCAAACCCGGACTGCTCGGCAGGGTCGGGGGACAGGGTCGTGCTTTGGGCGTCGGCAAAAACGCAGCGGTTCAAATACGCGGCCAGCGTTTCGCCGTCGGCGCGGTGCAGACGATACGCAGCCAGCAGGGCCATGCCGTAGGAACCGCCCTCACCGGCTGTTTCCATGCAGGTCACAGGCGCGCCCGCCGCCGCAGCCAGATACCGCTGGGCCACGCCCGGCGTTTTGAAGATGCCGCCGTGACCGAGCAGGGTATTCACAGCCACATTTTCTTTGCGCAGAATTTCCAGCCCCATCGCCAATGTGGCAAAGGCAGAATAGATGTTGGCGCGCATAAAGTTGGCCAGCGTAAACGCACTGTCCGGGCGGCGCAGCAGCAGGGGGACGCCCGCGTCCAGGTGGGTGACGCTCTCACCGGAAATGTAGTTGACGGGCGTGATGCCGCTGCAGTCAGGCGCACCGTGCAGCGATTCGTTAAACAGGATGGTAAACAACGCACCTTTGTCGATGTTTGCCCCGCACAGTGCCGCGCTCTCGGCCAGCAGATCGACCCAGGCGTTCAAATCGCTGGTGCAGTTGTTGCAGTGGACCATGGCGACCGCCGCGCCGTCGGGGGTCGTGACCAGGTCGATTTCCGGGTAGACCTTGGACAGCGGCTTTTCCAGGACGACCATGGCAAAAATGCTGGTGCCTGCGCTGACATTGCCGGTGCGCGGGGCGACACTGTTTGTTGCCACCATGCCGGTGCCGGCGTCGCCCTCCGGTGGGCAGAACGGTATGCCGGGCTGCAGCGTGCCGGTTGGGTCTAGCCGCTTCGCCCCCTCAACGGTCAGCATACCGGCGTCCTCGCCGGCGGGCAAAACGGTAGGCAGCAGTTTGACAAGATCCACGGGGCAGCCTTGCCTGTCTGCCAGCGCGTTAAACTTTGCGAGCATTGCGGCATCATACCCGCCAGTGGTGCTGTCAATCGGGAACATGCCGCTGGCATCGCCTTCGCCCAGCACCTTGCGCCCGGTCAGCTGCCAGTGTACATAGCCTGCCAGCGTGGTGAAAAAGTCCAGCTGCGGCAGGTGTGGCTCGCGGTTCAGCATGGCTTGGTACAGGTGTGCTGCGCTCCACCGCTGCGGGATGTTGAACCCGAACGCCGAGGTCAACTCTTCTGCTGCCGCGCCGGTCATCGTGTTGCGCCATGTGCGGAACGGTACCAGCAGCTTGCCCGCAGCATCAAACGCCAGATACCCATGCATCATAGCCGAAACGCCAATGCACCCCACTGTGGTCAGCGGCTGGCCACACTTGGCCAGCACATCTGCAGCCAATGCCGCGTAGGCAGCCTGCACACCCTGCCAGACTTCCTCCAGCGGGTAGGTCCAGATGCCGTTTTCCAGCCGGTTTTCCCAGGTAAAATCGCCCTGGGCCACAGGCTTGCAGGTATCGCCCACAAGCACAGCTTTGATGCGGGTGGAACCCAACTCAATGCCGAGAGAACACTGCTTTAAGTCAATCATAGGGATTCTCCTTGACAAAATAAAGGATGGTCTTTATCATAAAACTATCTAAGGCAATACCGCATAATTCTAAGTGCCGATACGGCGAGCGAGGTGCGGCAGCTGCTAAGCCAAAAGCGCAGATAATACTTTGTGCTGCAAAGGTGAGCGCCGCCAGTGGCGGATGCAGCGAACCGAAGCAGGGGCAGCGGTCGCAGAGTGCGAGGGGCTTTTGCCCCGAAGCACGATGCGGGTACCGCAACCCGACATTATCGAGCATTTTGGCAACGCAGATGCCGTGCCGCAGCCGCCGGAGCGGTGCTTAAGCCGTAAGGCGGGAATTATGCGGTGTTGCCCTAAATGTTCGGAAAGGAGCGCACCCATGGGAACCGTTTTCAATAAAAAGGAGCTTTTGGTCCTCTTGCAGGATTTCCACTGCCTTACGGGGCTGCGCTCCGCCGTTTTTGATTCGTATGGAATCGAAGTGCTTGCCTATCCGCCGGAACTGCCAGCTTATTGCCGCTTGATCCGCAGTGTGCCTGATGGCAAGACCGGCTGTTACCTGTGTGACCAGGCGGCTTGCCGCAAGGCAACGCGGCAAAAGCAGACGATCATCTACCCTGCCATGCGGGGTTGATCGAAGTGATCACGCCGGTCCAGATCGATGGTGCTGTTGTGGGCTTTTTGCTGTTGAGCCACATTGTACAGGGGGCCGATGAGCAGAGCGAGTGGAGCTATGCGCAAAAATGCTGCTCGGCTTACGCAATTGATAAAACGGCACTGCAAAAAGCCTATAATACCTTGCCGCGCACGCCCTATCCGGTGCTGAAATCAGCAGCGGATCTGCTGGCTTTGGCGGCGGCTGCATTGTACCAAAAAGGGCTGACGCGGCTGGCAGCGGGCAGTGCGCAGGAAAAGCTGAGCCGCTACCTGGCGGAACATCTGGATGAGACATTGACAAACGAAACGATCTGCCGTGATCTTTCGTTAAGCCGTACCGGACTGTACTATCTTTCCCGGCAGCTTTATGGCTGCGGCATCAACGAGCAGATCACGCACCTGCGCATCCAAAAGGCAATGAAGCTTCTTTGCGATACGAATCTGTCCAATGCACAGATCTGCCAGCAGATCGGATTCCTGGATGACAATTACTTTTATCGTGTTTTCCGTAAACAAACCGGTCTGACACCACGCCAGTACCGTGATTCTATCTTAGCAGATACAGCAAAGACTGAGTAGAGACGATTGTTTTCAATACTGGATTATTGTTCAAACAATTCTGAGGGAAGCGGCAATATTGAATTGTGGCCGGTGACGTGCTATAATAAACCCACATACGGTAAGTCGGCACGGCGCAATTTTGACCGCTGCCTTACGGAAAATTCGCAGCTGCGGAGTATAAACTGCTATGAAAAAATATAAGATCGCGGTGGCCGGGACCGGCTATGTGGGGCTTTCGATTGCCACGCTGCTTTCCCAGCACCATCATGTGACGGCGGTGGATATCCTGCCGGAAAAGGTCGCATTGATCAACGCGCGCAAATCGCCGATCCGGGATGATTACATCGAGAAATATCTGGCTGAGAAGGAGCTGGATCTGACCGCTACGCTGGACGCAAAGGAAGCCTACGCCGATGCGGACTTTGTGGTCATTGCTGCACCCACCAACTACGACAGCCAGACCCAGCACTTTGACACCTCTGCAGTGGAGGCAGTCATCCGCCTTGTCACGGAGGTCAATCCAAATGCCGTCATGGTCATCAAATCGACGATTCCCGTGGGCTACACGGTGTCGGTGCGGGAAAGGCTCGGCAGCCGGAACATCCTGTTCAGCCCGGAATTTCTGCGGGAGTCCAAGGCCCTGTATGACAACCTCTACCCGTCCCGCATCATCGTCGGCACCGACCCGGAGGATGCGCACCTTGTCGCAGCCGCCCACGAATTTGCGGCACTGCTGCAGGAGGGGGCCATCAAGGAGAACATTGATACGCTCTTCATGGGCTTTACCGAGGCCGAGCCGTCAAGCTGTTCGCCAACACCTATCTGGCGCTGCGCGTTGCCTATTTCAATGAGCTGGATACCTACGCGGAGAGCAAGGGCCTGAACACGAAGCAGATCATTGACGGCGTATGTCTTGACCCGCGCATCGGCAGCCATTACAATAACCCCAGCTTCGGCTACGGCGGCTACTGCCTGCCCAAGGACACGAAGCAGCTGCTGGCAAACTACGCCGATGTGCCGGAAAATCTCATCGAGGCCATTGTGGAGTCCAACCGCACCCGTAAGGACTTCATCGCTGACCGCGTGCTGAAGCTGGCCGGGTACTACGGCTACGATCAGGAAAATGAGTTTGACGAAAGCCGCGAAAGGCCCGTCACGATCGGCGTCTACCGCCTGACGATGAAGAGCAACAGCGACAACTTCCGCCAAAGCTCGATTCAGGGTGTCATGAAGCGCATCAAGGCCAAGGGCGCACAGGTCATCATCTATGAGCCTACGCTGGAGGACGGCAAGACCTTCTTCGGTTCGGCAGTGGTCAACGATCTGGACAAATTCAAGCGGCAGAGTCAGGCCATTCTGGCCAACCGCTACGATGCCTGCCTCAACGATGTGCAGGACAAGGTCTACACAAGAGATCTATTCGGCAGAGACTGAAACGCCTTTCTGCCGCTTTTTGACAGTGGAGTAAGGCTCTCAATGCCATTACCGCACAATATCCCTGTGACTTTTAAAGAGAGGAACACCTGTTATATGAAATATGATTATCTGGTAGTCGGCTCCGGTCTGTACGGTGCCATCTTCGCCCATGAGGCCAAGGTCCACGGCAAATCCGTGCTGGTCGTGGATAAGCGCCCCAACATTGCGGGCAACATTTATACCGAGAACATCGAGGGTATTAACGTCCATAAGTATGGTGCGCACATTTTCCACACCAACAACAAAAAGGTCTGGAACTATATCACCCGGTTTGCCGAGTTCAACCGCTTTACAAACTCTCCCGTTGCTAACTATAAGGGTGAGCTGTATTCGCTGCCCTTCAACATGTATACCTTTAATAAAATGTGGGGCGTCGTCACACCGGAGGAGGCAGCCGCCAAAATTGAGGAGCAGCGCCGTGAGATCACCCACGAGCCGCAGAACCTTGAGGAGCAGGCCATCTCCCTTGTGGGCCGCGACATTTATGAAAAGCTCATCAAGGGCTACACCGAAAAGCAGTGGGGCCGCGATTGCAAGGACCTGCCGGCATTTATCATCAAGCGCCTGCCTGTGCGGCTGACCTTTGACAACAACTATTTCAACGCGCTGTATCAGGGCATTCCCATCGGCGGCTACACCAAGATGATCGCCAATCTTCTGGACGGCATCGAGGTGCGGCTGAACACCGATTACCTTGAAAACAAGGCCGCGCTGGACGCACTGGCTGACAAAATCGTCTACACCGGCCCGATTGACGCTTATTTTGACTACAAACTCGGCACGTTGGAGTACCGCTCCGTCCGGTTTGAGAATGAGCTGCTCGACAAGCCCAGCTTCCAGGGCAACGCCGCCGTCAACTACACCGACCGCGAGACGCCGTGGACCCGCATCATCGAGCACAAATGGTTCGAGTTCGGCAAGGACGAGAACGGCAACGACCTGCCCAAAACGATCATCAGCCGCGAGTATTCCTCTGAGTGGAAGCCCGGTGACGAACCGTATTACCCCGTCAACGATACTAAAAACGGCGCACTGTATGCCGAGTACAAAAAGCTGGCCGAGGCCGAGTCGAAGGTCATCTTCGGCGGACGCCTGGGTGAGTATAAGTATTACGACATGGATCAGGTTATCGCCGCCGTGCTGGACCGCTGCGAAAGCGAGCTGCACTAAAGTACAGCCAAGCGAAAGCACAAAATTCAAAAGGCAGCAAAGCAGACCCCAAAAGCTAAAATCGGGGTTTACTTTGCTGCCTTTTTTTATTTGCTCAATCCGCTGGCGCCGCTTGCCACAACGCCGCCGTCCATAAGAATGTCTGCTCCGGTCAGGAAGCCCAGCCGCTCATCCAGAAGAAGCGCAAACAAAGCGGCGATTTCTTCCGGCTTTCCGTTGCGCTTGAGAGCAGAGTATTTTTTGAATACATCCGCCTGCCCGCTTTCCAGTGCGCCCATCGGCGTGTCAAAGTTGCCGGGTGTCACGCTTAAGCAGCGCACATTTTTCCCGCCAAAGCGTGCGGCATCGGTCTTAGCAAACCAAATTACAAAATGCTTGCTGATGGCGTAGGCCAGACCCGGGCGGGCGTCCTTAGGGGCAATGCCTGCCCGCGCCACCAGCTTTTTGATGAATTTTTCACGGTCGGTGCGCGCCAGCTTGTACGCACCCTTGGGCATGACAAACTGCGGGGCAAGGTAGGCGCTCATGCTGGAGGTGTCGATCACACAGCCGCCCGGCGCCATGACCTCATAAAAGGCATCGTTGATATTCACCGTGCCCAGCGCATTGCCGCGCAAAATCTTTTCAGCATCGCCCATGTGAGGGCTGAGGCCCGCAATGTGCAATACCGCTTTTACTTCGCCGCATTCGGCGGCGTGTTTGGCCAGCGCAAAACAGCTTTCACGGTCGGAAACATCACAGCTGAACGCCTCAGCCTCGCCGCCTGCACTGCGCAGACCATTGACTGCCTTTTCCAGCTTGGACGCCGTGCGCCCCCACCAAAATCGTGTAATACCCTTCTTCACAGACAAGCTTCGCCGTGGCAAGCCCCATCCCGCTGCCGCCGCCTGTGATGACGCAAACCTTTTTCATAATAGGCACCCCCTTTTCTTTGTGTCAGTGCAGGGAATCCAGTGCGTGGAGATAGCACTCCCACTGCTGGTCATTCATTTGCATAAGCTTGCAGATAGATTCATACAGCTTCTTCATGCGATTTTCCCCTCCTGCTTGAGCCAAACAGCGAGATCATGCAGTGTTTCCTTGTAGGGACGCGGGGCAAAGCCAAGCTCGTTTTTCGCTTTGGAGCAGTCAAAATGGTTGTTGCGCTCCAGATTGTAAACGGCAAACTCGGTCAGCACAGCAGGCTTACCGGTCTTGGCGGCGCGGGCCTCCATCTGCTTGGCGGCAAAATGCGCAAAAGACAGCGGCAGATAAAACAGGCAGCCGCGGCAGCCGGTATCAGCCTTGAGCATCTCACACAGCTCCTTCAGCGAAACCTCGTCATTGGAAAGGATGTAGCACTCGCCCTTGCGCCCACGGTCAGCGGCGGCAATCGTGCCGGCGGCCAGATCGCGCACATCGACAAGGTTGAACGAGCCCTGCATACCGATGGGCATCTCACCGTTCAAAATCTGGATCAGCGTGCGGGTCGTCTGCCCGATGGCGGGGTCGTTGGGGCCAAGAATACCGCTGGGATGCACCACGCAGGCATTCAGCCCGTCCGCGGCGGCGTCCAGCACCTTCTGGGTCGCCATTGCCTTGCTGCGGCTGTACCAGCCGACCACGCGATCATCATCGTAGGGAACAAAGCTGTATACCTCGCGGATGATCTCGCCCTTAGGCAGCTCAGGGATGGCGCCGGTGCTGGAAACATAGACGAACTTTTTGCACTCAGGGTGATTTTTGGCGGCTTTCAGCATGTTTTCGGTGCCGCCCACATTGACGGCGATCAGCTTTTCACTATAATTCGGGTTGATCGTCACCATACTCGCGCAGTGGATGCAGACGGTCTGGGTGCCCGGTTCCACGGCAAAGAATTTCTCGCAGTCCTCGGCATTGCAGAGGTCACCCTCAAAAATTTCGACGGCCTTCGGCATAAATTTTACAGCGGGGTCGCCCTTCAGCACAAAAGCGCGCACAGCATCACCGCGCTCCAAAAGCTGTGCGCAGACATTAGTGCCCATAAATCCGGCAGCACCGGTGACAAGATAGATGGTTTTCATAGCTGTATCCTCCGTTTTCCCGTAGGTTGTTTTTTGTTTCGATGCTCCTAAGGATACACCGCCAAAATAAACCTTTGGTAAACGGGAAGGTTTATCTTCCGTTTATCTTTGCGCTGTACTATAATAGAACTAAGGAGGATACACGGATGTTTCGTATTTTGATTGCCGAGGATGACCCCAGCACGGCGCGTCTGCTTTGCGCCATCGTAAAGCGAGAGGGCTATGAGCCGCTGATTGCTGCCGACGGTGTGCAGGCGCTGGAACTGCTCGACCACAACCAGATAGACCTGCTGCTCTGCGATGTGATGATGCCCCGGATGGATGGCTTTACCCTGACCAGAACCATCCGGGAAAGCGGCAGCATGCTGCCAATTTTGATGCTGACGGCCAAGGATATGCCGCAGGACAAGCACACGGGCTTTATCGTTGGTACCGATGATTATATGACAAAACCGCCGGACCGGCAGGAGCTTGTGCTGCGCATCAAGGCGCTGCTGCGCCGCGCCCGCATCGTGGATGAACACAAAATCACGATAGGGGATGTCGAGCTGGACTACGACACCCATACCGTGCGGCGCGGCCACGATGCACAGGTGCTGCCGCCCAAGGAGTTCAACCTTCTATACAAGCTGCTGGCTTATCCGGAAAGGACCTTTACCCGGCTGGAGCTGCTGGATGAGATCTGGGGCATGGACAGCGAAAGTGACGACAAAACGGTAAATGTTCATATCAATCGGCTGCGCACCCGCTTTTACGACTGGCCGGAGTTTGAAATACAGACCATTCGCGGCATCGGTTACCGTGCTATAAAGAAGGTGTGATATGGCGCAATTTGTAAATAAGCTGCGCGACTGCATGCGCACCGTAAATTTGACAATGCTGCTGGTGCTGAACCTGTTTTTCATCGTTACACTGAATCTGACCGTTGTGACGGTGCTGGTGGTATCGGAGGCTGACCACGGCTTTTTTATTCAAGACGGCAGCGTCAGCATCGGCGGTGCGCTGGTTATTTTGTATGCCAGCTGTATTTTGATGGCCGTCAGCCTTGTGGTTGCGATTCGCCTTGTGTTAATAAAGCCTATCAAAAACATCATACAGGCGATGAACCGGCTGGCGGCGGGGGACTTCACCATGCGCCTGCAGCCCGCCGCCCACGGGTATGAACCCACCGAGATCCGGGAGTTCAAAGCAGCCTTCAACAAAGCGGCGGAGGAGCTTTCCGGCACCGAGCTGCTGCGCAAGGATTTTGTGAATAACTTTTCCCATGAGTTTAAGACGCCCATCGTCAGCATCAGCGGCTTTGCCGACCTGCTGCTGGACGAGGATGTCACGCCTGAGGAGCAGCATGAGTATCTGCAAATCATCCGCGATGAGAGCAGGCGGCTGGCACAGCTTTCCGGCAGTGTGCTGCTGTTGAATCGTATCGAGGCACAGACCATTCTGACCGACTGTACAGACTTTTCGCTGGATGAGCAGCTGCGCCAGTGCATCCTTGTGACCCGGCAAAAGTGGCGCGATAAGCCGCTGCAGTTTGAGGCCGAGCTGGCCCCATGCACCTACCACGGCAGCGAAGCGCTGGTAAAGGAGATCTGGCTGAATCTGCTGGACAATGCCGCCAAATTCAGCCCGGAGAGCGGAATCATAAGCGTAACACTGCACTGCGAGCAGGGCAGACCGGTTGTGGCTGTCACTGACCAGGCTGCGGTATGGACGCCGAGACCTGCTGCCATATCTTTGAGCAGTTCTATCAGGGGGACACCAGCCACCGGACGCAGGGCAACGGCTTGGGCCTTGCCATGGCACAAAAAATAGCCGCCCTGCACGGCGGCGCTGTCACTGTGGACAGCCGCCCCGGCAGCGGCAGCTGCTTTACAGTAGTTTTGCAGTGAATATTGTTTAATGCCTGTTCAGATCAGCCCGTGGGATCACAGCACAATCCCGCCAAAAAAGCGCCGTCCCTTGCCAAAAGGGACAGCGCACGGTCTGGGCTGTACAGCAGCCCAACATATTTATTATACCATTTTTTGTCCGGAGCGGCAAGCTTGAAACTGCACAAATCTTTCGCTGCATCGTTGGCATATCTGCGAATAGACGAATCCCAGGGGCTGTGGTATAGTATAGTCACAGAAAGAAAACAGCCGGAGATAAGGAGCAGACAACTCCAAGAGAAGCTGATCTTCCAAAGGAGAAATGTCATAAGAAATCTCCAAAGAAAGCAAGACACCGGCGGTATTTCGTAAGGAAGGAGGCTCAAGTCCAATGGCAAACTTTAAAGATCCTATTCATCACCGGCGGGCCTGGGCCTGCTGAATGAAAAAGCGCCGCATCCGAAGCCGCAGGTCATAACCTGTACAAAGAATATTGAACGAGATGTCAGGCAGCTTACTTTTAAACAGCAGACTCAGGGGCCGTCATCAAAGACCCCCATGCAGCATATAGATCAGGATGAAAGAAGGCTGGTTATCATGACTGGTTCCACGCCACCCAACAGAGGGTATCTGAAATCCACCTGATTCATAAGGAGAAACTCCAATGTACTAAGTGTCAGAGGTTGATCCTCAATCTCAAAGCCTGAAATTCTGCAAAGGGAATGATTCCCCATGAAAATAGGAACCAACTCCGAAAAATAACGAATAAAGGTTATGAGGCTATGACTCCAATCATTTAGGTACTGCCGGGGCGAACGAAAAGTTCGCCCCGGTTTTGTTTGTGTCACGGTCTCCGGCTCATGTAGGGCAAGCTCAAGCGCCTCAAGGCAAACGGACTTGCATTTCCTACCGGATTTTGTTACTATTATTATATTTTCGATTATTAACAGGATTAAAGGAGGTAAAACTGCATGAGCGTAAGAACAGTTTCATCACAGGCTGATGCTGCCAACCCGCTTGGATATGAAAAAGAAGGCAAGCTGCTTGTCGGCTTTGCCATTCCCTGCATTATCTCGATGCTGGTGACGTCGCTGTACAACATTGTTGACCAGATCTTTATCGGGCAGGGTGTGGGTCTGCTGGGCAATGCTGCCACCAACATTGCGTTTCCTCTCTCGATTGCCTGCACAGCCATTGCGCTGCTGCTCGGTATCGGCAGTGCGACGAATTTCAGTCTCCAGCTGGGTGCAGGCAATGAAAAGCGTTCTGCTGAATATGCAGGCAACGGCCTGTGTCTGATGGCGCTGTTCGGCACTGTGCTGATGGCGGTCACGCTGCTTTTTCTGACGCCGATGCTGAAATTCTTCGGCGCTACGCCGGATGTTTTGCCCTACGCAGAGGCCTACACTCGCATCACAGCGCTGGGGTTTCCGTTCCTCATTATGAATACCGGTATGAGCAAGTTGATCCTGGCAGACGGCAGCCCGCGCTATTCCATGATGTCGATGCTCATCGGCGCACTTATCAATACGGCCCTTGATCCGCTGTTCATCTTCGGGCTGGATATGGGTATGACCGGCGCTGCACTTGCCACGATTCTCGGGCAGATCGTCTCGTTCTGCATCAGCATACGGTATCTCTTCCATTTTAAATCTGTACCCTTCTCACGGGGCTGCTTTACGATTGACGGTGACAGAACACGCAAGATTTTCAGCTACGGTGCATCTGCCTGCTTCAACCAGATCGCTATGGGTGTTGTCCAGATCGTTTTGAACAACACCCTTGCACACTACGGTGCACTGTCTATCTACGGCAGCGATATTCCTCTGGCCTGCGCGGGCATCATCTCAAAGGTCAACATGATCTTTATGTCCTTTGTTATCGGCATTTCGCAGGGCGTACAGCCGATCATCGGCTTCAATTACGGTGCTGCGCTCTACCGCCGCGTCAAAAAGAGCTATCTGCTGGCGCTGGCTGTGGCTACCGGGCTTTCTCTGGCAGCGTTTGCCTGCTTCCAGCTTTTCCCGCGGCAGATCATCAGTATTTTCGGCACCGGCAGCGAGATGTACTACCAGTTTTCGGAGCGGTATTTCCGCATTTATATGTTCCTGACGCTGATCAACGGCATCCAGCCGGTCACCTCCAACTTCTTCAACTCGATTGGCAAGGCACGCCTCGGCGTATTCATGTCCCTGACACGCCAGATTTTGTTCCTGCTGCCGCTCATCGTCATCTTCCCGCTCTTTATGGGCATTGACGGCGTCATGTACGCAGGCCCCATTGCGGACGGCGCTGCCGCCATTGTCTGCGGCCTTTTCACCGTGCGTGAGCTGCGGGAGTTGACCCGCCTGCAGCAAAAAACTGAAAAAACGAACTGAGGCACCTGCAAAGCGCCCCCGCATCACTGTGCGGGGGCGTTTTCTGTTCCGTTACAGCTTTAGCGTATGGGCGATATGACGAAAAAATCTGTGCCCGATTAGCAAAAAGGTAGAAAGTGCAGGAAACCGCTTGAATCGAACCGGTTTCCGCACTACAATGGAAACCGGAAAGCTAAATCGGGTTTCCGCAGGAGGCAAGTGATGGACGAACACAACGAGCTGTGCACAAGACTGCGCGCAGTCGGAATGGAGCTGTTCCGCAGGGACGGGCTGCGCTTTACGATGCAGCAGGCCGCTGCGATGATGCACATCAGCAAAAAGACGATCTACGCGGTCTACCCATCCAAGGAGGCGCTGCTGCTGGATATGGTGGACGATGCGTTCACAAGGATCCACGCCCGCAAGCAGCGCATCCTTGACGGCCCCGGCACCCTGGCTGAAAAGCTGCGGGCGGTCATTATCGCCCTGCCGGAGGAGTACACCGCGCTGGATCTGCAGCAGATGGATCTTTTGGATGAAAAATATCCCAGAGTCGCAGCGCGCGTGCGGGAGCATCTGGAAACCGGCTGGGAGCCTACCTTGGCACTGCTGGAGCAGGCGATGGGGGAGGGCGTTATCCGTCGGGTATCCCTGCCGGTTCTGCAGCGGATGATCTCCGCTTCCATTGAGGATTTTCTTGCAGACCGCACGCTCGATGCGCAAGGCATATCCTACACGGATGCCCTGAATGAGATGATTTCCATTTTACTGGAGGGGTTGTTGGTACGATGAGATACAGTCTTTGCAATCACTGGGAATTTACAGAGCAATGGAGCGATGCCTTCTGTCGGGGTGAACCTGTTGGCTGTCGTCCGGTGCGTCTGCCCCATACCTGCCGGGAGCTGCCGCTCCACTACGCAGACCCCTCTGACTATGAGATGGTCTGCGGTTACCGTTGCACACTGACCGTTCCCGATGCGCCCCGGGTATTCCTGCGCTTTGACGGGGCCGCCCATCAGGCGGAGATCTACCTGAACGGCCTGCTGGCCGGGCAGCATCAGGGCGGCTACACCGGCTTCACCATCGAAATTACCGACCTTGTGCACCGCGGCAAAGAAAATCTGCTGGCCGTGCGGCTGGATACGCGCGAGGATCCCAGCCTGCCGCCCTTCGGCTTTGTCGTCGACTACCTGACCTACGGCGGTCTATACCGGGAGGTCTGGCTCGAAACCTCACAGCAGAGCCGTGTGAGCGATCTTTTCGTGCATACACCGACCTTGACCGAGGCTGCCGTACAGCTGACCGTAGAAGCACCGGAAAAGGCCGCTGCGCTGCGCGTCCGGCTCTGCAGCAGTGCGGGCAAAACGCTGGTGAGCCGCCAATTGCCCCCGGCAGAATCGGCGGAATGCCGCCTTACGCTGCCGGATGCCGCACCGTGGGACACCGAGCATCCGAATCTCTACCGCTGCATAGCAGAGCTGCTCGATACCGATGGGCAGGTACTGCACAGCCGGGAAACCTCCTTCGGTTTCCGGACGGCTGTGTTCCGGGCGGACGGCTTTTATCTGAACGGGAAAAAGACCTTTCTGCGCGGGCTGAACCGCCACCAAAGCTACCCCTACATTGGCTACGCCGTGCCGGAAAGCCTGCAGCGGCAGGACGCCCGCATCCTGAAAAACGAGCTGCACTGTAATGCGGTGCGCACGAGCCATTACCCGCAAAGCCAGTATTTCCTTGATGAATGTGACCGGCTGGGCCTGCTTGTATTTACCGAGCTGCCCGGCTGGCAGCACATCGGCGATGGGGCATGGAAGGACTGCGCCTGCGCCATGCTGCGGGAGATGCTGCTGCAAAACCGCAATCACCCCAGCATCATACTGTGGGGTGTGCGCATCAACGAGAGCGTGGACGATGACGAATTCTATACGCGCACCAACCAAATCGCCCACACACTGGACCCGAGCCGGGCGACCTCGGGCGTGCGGTATCTGGAAAAGAGCCATCTCCTGGAAGATGTTTACGCCTACAACGATTTCTCCCACAACGGCTCAAACGCCGGGGCCAAGCGGAAAAAGGATGTAACGCCTGATTTGAGCAAGGCTCTGCTGATTTCAGAATGCAACGGCCACATGTACCCCACCAAGTCCTGTGACGATGCAACGCACCGGCAGGAGCATGCCCTGCGCCATGCGCGGGTGTTGGACGCCGCCTACGCAGATGGAGAGCATGCGGGCTGCTTTGGCTGGTGTATGTTTGATTATGCCACCCACAAGGATTTCGGCTCCGGGGACCGCATCTGCTATCACGGCGTGCTGGACAGCTTCCGCAATCCCAAGCTGGCGGCGTCCGTCTACGCATCGCAGGGCGGGGAGGAGCCGGTGCTGACGGTCAGCTCCGCGATGGACATCGGTGACTATCCTGCCGGGCAAATCGGCACGGTCTATGTGTTTACCAACGCTGAGAGGGTGGATCTTTACAAAAACGATGTGTTTGTGACGACCCTGCACAAAAGCGGCTGGACGGCTCTGCCGCACCCGCCGCTGGCCGTGGATGACACAATCGGTGTCCTGCTTGAAACGCAGGAGCATTTTGACAAGGCCAAGGCCGATACGCTGCGCGACTGTTTGCTTGCAGCCGGGCGCTACGGCTTGGCCGGGCTGCCGCTGCGCTACAAGCTGAAGCTGGCGTGGTGCATGGTGCGCTATAAGATGAGCTTTGCGGACGGTGTGGCGCTGTACGGCAAGTATGTCGGCAACTGGGGCGGCGCGGCTACGCGTTGGCGGTTCGATGCCAAAAACGGGGATACCGTGGTAAAGAGCGTCACGCTCTGCCCCAGCCACCGGCTGCATCTTGAGGTAACACCCTCCGCCACCGTCCTGCAGGAGGGTGACACCTACGATATGGCCGGGGTTCGGGTGCGGATCCTTGATGAAAACGGCAGCCCCGCCGTCTATGCACAGCTGTCGCTGACCTTTGCCGTGACCGGTGCCGCCGTGCTGGTCGGCCCTGCGGCGACAACCGCCGAGGGCGGCATGGGCGGAGCCTATCTGCGCACAGTCGGGCAGACAGGTACAGCCGCGCTGACCGTCTCGGCCCCGCAGTGTGCGCCTGTCACCGTAGAATTTACCGTCACAAAGAAGGAGTGTGCAGTATGGAACTGACAACAAAGCAAAAAGCCGCCTTCGGCATCGGCGCAGTGGGCAAGGATATGGTCTACGCGCTGTCTGCCTCCTATGTCATGTACTATTATCAGGATGTGCTGAGCCTGCCTGCCACCTTTGTCGGCCTGATCCTGATGATCGCGCGTGTGTTTGACGCCTTCAACGATCCCTTTATGGGGGTGCTGGTGGCCAAGACCCGCACCCGCTGGGGACGGTTTCGTCCGTGGATCCTCAGCGGCACCGTCCTGAATGCGGTGGTTCTCTACGCGCTGTTTGCCGCGCCGGTGCTGGAGGGTGCCGACATGATGGTCTACTTCAGCGTCATCTACATCCTGTGGGGCGTCACCTACACGATGATGGACATTCCTTACTGGTCGATGATCCCCGCCGTGACCCGCACCCCTGCTGACCGAGAAAACCTGTCAGTCGTGGGCCGCACCTGTGCGGGCGTCGGCTCGGCGCTCATTGCGATGTTTACCATGCTGCTGGTTGGTGCTTTGGGCGGCGACAGTGAGCGCACCGGCTTCCGCTGGGTAGCACTGCTCGTGGCTGTCATCTTTGTGGTTACCGAGGCGATCTGCTGCGCCAGCGTCAAGGAGACCGGCAGCGCCGAGATAAAGACCGCCACCGTCGGCGAGATGTTCAAGGCGCTGTTCTCCAACGATCAGGCGCTTGTGGTCGTAGGCAGCATCGTTTTGATCAACTCGGCGCTGTATCTGACCTCCAACTTTATCATCTATTTCTTCAAGTACGATTTCGGCGGCACAGGCTGGAAGGCCAGCTACACGCTGTTCTCAACCATCGGCGGTGCGGCACAGATCCTCGGCATGATGGTCCTCTATCCGGTGCTGCGCAAAAAGCTCAGCAACACTGCCGTATTTACGGTAAGTCTGGGGTTGGCGCTGGGCGGCTATGCTGTGCTGCTCCTGCTCTGCCTGACGGGCTTTTCCGGCAGTCTGGCACTGCTCTGCGTGCCGGGCGTGGTGG
>ENA-OQCG01000044-OQCG01000044.1-human-gut-metagenome-genome-assembly--contig:-NODE-44-length-21331-cov-2.085361_pt1 | contig 21331 bp, 16 predicted proteins | sample MGYA00242758_ERZ504577 | MGnify/ENA primary metagenome ERZ504577 (study PRJEB26092, sample SAMD00036248) | human gut metagenome | host: Homo sapiens | study: EMG produced TPA metagenomics assembly of...
TGTTTCTTGAGCAATTTCCTTAAAGGGCTTTCCTTTCAGGACATACTCTGTGACAACAAACCTCTCTTTGAGACTTAATTGCTGCATAGCAGCCATCAGTTTTTCATTTTGCGGCTCCATTCTGCTCCACATATCATACCCGGCGGTTCTAAATTCGGATTGTTCTGCCTCCTTTTTAGTTCTGGTTTCTTTTCATGCTCTCTCTGTTTCTTCTTTATGTAAGATTGGTGTTTTTCGTCTTTTACATGCCAAAACCACATAAGCAGTGTATTGTTGCATATATCATCTTTGGATATGCCATCGTTCTTTTTTATCATTTCTGTACTCCCATCATTTTTTCTTCGATGGGAATACTGGTGGTGAACGACAGCGACAAAGAATCTTGTCGAATTGAAAATTGACACACGCAAATTCTTCAGTATATGTCCACCTGTGTGGAGCATGTACCTTCAGGATTCGCATATGGCAGTGGTAACTCCATTTCGTTTTTCGCGTGGAATTGCCAGAGTTATTCATTCGACAAACTCATAATGCGGTTCTCCGTATAGAGGAAAAGCCTATTAAGTTATAGGCAATGGCTTATAACCGCACTTTGAGAAAAGAGGCCTCAAGGTACTTTTTATCTTTTGAATTTGTTGTATACCTCCAAAATGAAAAAACAAGGAGAGGCTTCCAAGGAAACCTCTCCTTAACTGGTATTAAGGGCTATGTCAAAATCTTTCCGGCAGATATTTACGACAGGTAACTTACCGATACAGCGGCCCATACTGCTTGCACGCAGCATAATCCGCAGCCTGCTGATCCTGTGTGCCGAAACCGGCCCATGCGTGGGGGCGATAGACCTTCTCGGCAGGGACATTGTGCATCGTAACAGGGATGCGCAACATGCTGGCCAGTGTAATGAGGTCAGCACCCACATGGCCGTAAACGGTCACGCCATGGTTGGCACCCCAGTTTGCCATAACGCTGTACACATCGGTGAACGCACCCTGTCCGGTCAGGCGCGGGCAGAACCACGTGGTCGGCCAGGTCGGGTCGGTGCGCTTGTCGATGGTGTTGTGGATCTCGTCGGGCAGATCAGCCGTCCAACCCTCGGCAATTTGCAGGACGGGGCCAATGCCCTCCACAATGTTGAAACGCAGCATCGTAACAGGCATCTCTGCCTTGCAGCGGAAGTGGCTGGAATATCCACCGCCGCGGAAGTACTCATAGTCCGCACGGCACCAATCGGTGGCGTTCAGGCACGCCTTGATGTCCGCATCGGTCATCTCCCAGAACGGTTTCATCACATGATTACCCTTGGCATCTACGCAGGCACCGGAACCGTCCAGGGCCGTTGCGCCGGAATTGATGAGGTGAATAAAGCCGTTGGCGGCAACGCCGTCAGGCTTCTGCCCGGTCACACGCTCGCAGGCTTCGGGGCTCCAGTAGGTACGCACATCATGGAAGCACGGTGCAGAACCGGAGACAAGGCTGCCCAGCATCATGGCAATGCCGTTGCAGGTGTCGTTCTCAGTGGCGAACGGAGTCGGGGCCTTCGGGCCGTTCCAGTCAAAGGTAGAAGCCATAATGGCCTCGGTGAAGTCAGCATTCGGCAGCCAGTCCGTCCACTGGCGCTGGCCCTGGAAGCCGCCGACCACGGCGTTGCGGCCCAGTGCTTCTTCATGCCAGCCCATCTCGTCCAGACGCGGATTGCCGTACAGAATGTCGCGGATGATCAGGGTCATCTTGACGATAAACTCCCAATCCTTGTCAGCCGGAACGATCTTCGACTTCGTGATGACGGGCGGCAGATTCTTGCCGAGGTTCTTATCAAAGCCCTCTTTGCAGTTCTCGCGCACCCATGCCAGCGCCTTTTCATATTCGTCGTGGTCATAGATGCCGATGGAAATACGGCGCAGGATCTCGACCTCATCCACCCACTCGGCGCGGATGCCAAAATATTTTTGCAGAACACCCGCATCGCAGAAGCTGCCCGCAATGCCCATCGTCACAGCGCCAATATTGACGTAAGCTTTGTTCTTCATCCAGCCTGCGGCAACAGCACAGCGGGTGAAACGCAGAATTTTCTCGGCCACGTCATCGGGAATCGTATCATCGTTGGCTTCCTGCACGTCATGGCCATAAATGGAGAAAGCAGGCAGACCGCGCTGGGCGTGTGCGGCCAGAACCGCAGCCAGATACACCGCGCCGGGGCGCTCGGTGCCGTTGAAGCCCCAAACTGCCTTGATGGTGTTGGGGTCCATGTCGAACGTCTCGGTGCCGTAGCACCAGCAGGGCGTCACGGACAGCGTTGCCGTAACATTCTGGGTAGAGAACTGCTCTGCCACACGGGCAGCCTCGGCACCGCCGCCAATCGTCGTACAGCCAATCACGCACTGCACCGGCGTACCATCGGGGTACTTGAGGTTCTCCGAAATCAGCTTGGCGGCATTTTCTGCCATGCGCATCGTCTGATTTTCCAGGCTTTCACGGACACCGCCCCAGCGTCCATCAATGACAGGGCGAATACCAATTTTAGGATACAGCATAGTTGCACCTTCCTTATTATAATAGGGTTTTGAAACGATCATAAGCGGCGTTCCATTCCGCATAGTTCTGTGTGCTTGGGGTATATGTTTTAATGACCTCTGTCTCCGCAATCAGCCGGCGTCCTTGTGTGATGGAGTCCAGCACTCCCAAGGCTTTCAGCTGAATCATAATGTTGCCGAGCGCCGTAGCTTCCACCGGGCCTGCCTTTACTGTAAGGCCGCAGCAGTCTGCCGTCATCTGGCAAAGCAGACGGTCTTTTGTGCCGCCGCCCAAAACGTGCAGGGTCGTAAATGCTCGACCTGTTACAGCGGAAAGCTGCTCTATCGCGTAGCGATATTTCAGCGCAAGGCTTTCATAAATGCAGCGCATCACAGCGCCCACTGTTTCCGGGATGGGCTGACCGGTTTTGCGGCAAAATTCCTGTATTCTGCTCGGCAGGTCGCCAGGGGCAACAAATTCCGGCGCATCCGGGTCAATAAAGCTGCGCAGCGGTTCGGCGGCAAGTGCCTGTTGCTCCAGCTCCGCGAAAGAATATGCCTGTCCACGGCGCTTGTACTCACGGCGGCTTTCCTGGATCAGCCAAAGACCGATGATATTTTTCAGGTAGTTGATTTTTCCGTTTGCACCTAGTTCATTGGACAGCCCGCTTTGGCAGCTGTCCGCCGTCAGAATCGGAGCATCCAGTTCCGTTCCCAGCAGGCTCCATGTGCCGCAGGAGAGAAATGCCGTATGTTCGGCATCTTCCTCGGCACACGGCATAGCAGCCGAGGCGCATTGTGTATCATGCCCTGCCACCGCAATGATTTTCGCACCGTTTGCAAGTGTGCCTGTCACCGTGCCGCTGGCAACAAGGGGCGCGAAGCGGTTTGCGTTCAAGCCGTAGGCGGCCAGCACTTCCCTGCTCCACTGCCCCGTGCGGGGGTCCAGCATCTGACTGGTGGACGCAATGCTGCGCTCACAGACCGGCTCGGCCCCCAACAGAGCCGCAAACAAATCCGGCATAAAAAGGATCTGCTCGGCCTTTTGCAGCAGTTCCGGGTCCTGCTCACGCAGAGCCAGCAGCTGGAACAACGTATTGATTGCCATGATTTGATTGCCGGTATGGGCATACAATTCTTCTGCAGGCATACGGGCAGCGGCCTGTTCCAGTTTGCCATTCGTTCGGACATCGCGGTAATGAACAGGGTTTGCCAGCAGATGACCGTCCGTATCCAGTAAGCCGAAATCTACACCCCATGTATCAAATCCTAAGCTGTCAAATGTACCCGCCTTTTGAATGGCCGTGTGAATTTCTTTTCAGCAGTGTTTCCACATCCCAGCAGAGGTGACCGTCCTTTTCGATGGGGACATTTTCAAACGATGGATTTCCTCGTAGGTGAGGTTTTGGCCATCGTACACGGCTCGAATCGCACGTCCACTGGAAGCGCCAAAGTCGAAGGCCAGCACAGTTGCTGTGTTACTCATTGCACCACGCCCTTCTTCAAAAGTACGTTGGCATAGATTGCGCTTTCCCCGGTGGCGATAATCGCATAGGCATGATGTGCGCGCTCATAAAACGCAAAGCGCTCCACCATTTCAATTTTAGCCGGGTCATTGCCGCTCTCGTTCAACTTCTGTTTATAGCTATCCCAGATAGTCGGCTTGCACGGATCGCCATCTACCACTTTCATCAGCGCGACAGGCTTTTCCACATACTGATCCAACGGCAGAAATTGCAGGATGGCCTCCAGCAGTTCTACGGTTCCGTGCCCGTCTGCACGAATCACAATGGCATCTTTGCCGATGCTTTCAGCCGGGAAGTTTCCGTCTGCGAGAATGATTTCGTCGCCATGTCCCATCTCGCAGAGGACTTTCAGAAGTTCCGGGCTAAGGATAGGCGGAATGTTCTTCAGCATACGGTGTCTCCTTATTTGTCCGTCGGCTCACCTTTTTCGCGTCGCTCAAATTTGCGATAGCCGGGGTGTTTGCCGGTAATTTTGTAGTAGGAGCGGAGATTGATGAGCTTATCAATATTTTTGCGGTCAATATCGTAGCTGCCGCCGAGAATGATTGCGTTGATTGTGATTTTTGCCCACAGTTCCAGACTCTCCATGCGGTAATAGGCGGTGATGACATCGCTGCCCACCGTCAGCGCGCCGTGGTTTTCCAGCAGCATAACATCGTGGTCGTTGAGATACGGCTCGATTGCGTCCGGCACCTCCGTCGTGCTGGGAGTTCCATACGGAGTCAGCGGCACAGCGCCGATGGCTGCCACATCCTCAATCATGTTGTACATATCCATCGGGCGATGTGCCACGGCAAAGCCGGTTGCTGCCGGCGGATGGGCATGGACAACAGCATTTACATCGGCGCGCTTTTCGTAGCAGCGCAGGTGCATCTTGATTTCGCTGGACGGGCGCAGGCCCTCTGCACCTTCCAGCACATTGCCCTTTGCATCAATGCGCAGCAGCTTGTCCGGCGTGATGAAGCTCTTGCTCATGCCCGTAGGCGTTGCAAGGAAAGTTCCGTCCTCCAACCGCACCGAGACATTGCCATCATTGGCAGCGACCCAGCCAAGCTGCCACATTTTATGGCAGACATCGCAGATTTGGTCTTTGATTTCTTCGATTTGCACAGTTTGTACCTCCTAAAGTGGATTTTGTCCTTTACTTGTATTATACTGTTGCAATTTGCCCTCGTCTTTGCGTATAATGATATTATATTGGACGATATTGATATTTTAGGAGATGCCTGCCATGAAGTTTCTGGCTTCCCATGAAAGCACTACACGCGGCACTTTTGATTTTCCCATTGAGCTTTATTATGTAGATAAAATGCATCCGCGCTATGAAATGCCATTTCACTGGCACATGGAATTTGAACTTATGCTGGTTCTGAGCGGAGAGTTTTCCCTGTTGATTGATGGACGCTCTTACCTTTTACACAAGGGTGATGCCGCCATCATTTCAGCCGGGGCCGTTCACGGCGGAACCCCCAACGACTGCGTTTACGAGTGTGTTGTCTTTGATATGAACCGCTTCCTCGGCAGCGGCTCCGTATGTCAGGCAAAATACAATGCGCTTTTTGAACGTAGCGCACAAATCGAGCCGTATCAACCGGCTGGCTCCGTAACCTGCCAACTGATTGACAGACTCTTTGAGGCAATGGAAAAAGAGCCGGAGGGATATGAATTTGTGACGATTGGTCTGATGTGGCAGTTGTTCGGTCAAATCCTTTTGCAGCATTCGTACACAGTATCCTCTCCCGGAAATAAGCGAAATGACCGCAGCACAGCCCAAATGAAAGCGGCCTTAGAGCGCATCCGAAAGAATTACGCCAGCCGCATCACCTTGGAAGATCTCGCCTCCACAGCAGAAATGACCCCTGAACACTTTTGCAGGGTCTTTCACAGCATAACTGGGCGCTCTCCTATTGACTATTTGAATTACTACCGGGTAGAATGTGCCGCGGAGCTATTATGCTCCACCGAAGATCCCATCACGGAGATCGCATATAGCTGCGGCTTTAGTGATTCCAGCTACTTTAACCGGATGTTCCGCCGCTATAAGGCTGAAGCTCCGGGTAAATATCGAAAACTGCATAGCATATAAAATCGCGCCGACAGTGCATTGTCGGCGCGATTTTTAGTCAACAATTCGCATTTGGTATCAACCGTTCTGAGTTTCCAACATCATAAAACCAATTGCAACACACGACCTTATTAGCCTCACTGCGGACATACAACTTGCTGTATCACAGAAAACTCCCGCGCTTGTCAGGCGCGGGAGTTAAGGAAGGAGAAAACACGATTTTGCATGATGCACTCTACTGCAAAACGCAAACCGCAAAATGAAAAAGCAGATTAGCGGTATCAGCAGTATTTTTCAATTACTTTTTGCATGGCATCCCAGTTCCGTTCCATATCGGCAGTCAACTTGAACTGGGTGCGGGCGCGGTTGAGGTTTTGGGTTTCGTAGTTAATGTGGAAGTAGTGATCTCCCTCCAGATAATCAGCGAGGAAGCGCATACCACATTCCATCGTCATCAGCTTGGCACCCCACGGCAGGGTCTGCTTTTCCAGCGGGGTGAACGCTTCTCCTGCTGCCTGCAAGAAGCCCTTGGTGTAAATTTCAAACAGTTCCATGCTGAAATTGACTTTCGAGAGGTCAGCTTCGTCCTCGGCGCAGTGGTTGGCACCGAAGCGGATGGAATCACCGAAATCGTTGGCGGCCAAGCCCGGCATGACGGTATCAAGGTCGATAACGCAAAGGCCCTCGCCGGTTGTTTTGTCGAACAGGATATTGTTCAGCTTGGTGTCGTTGTGGGTGACGCGCAGCGGCAGCTTACCCGCCGCCAGCAGATCCACCATAACGTGATACTCTGCTTCGCGGGCGCGGACAAACTCAATTTCGCGCTGCACCTGTGCGGCACGACCCATGCGGTCTTCGGCCACGGCGCGCTGGAAGTCAGCGAAACGCTTGGGCGTATCGTGGAAGTGCGGGATCGTCTCATGCAGGGTGTGTGCCGGATATTCAGCCAACTGATGCTGGAAATTGCCAAATGCAACAGCGCTCTGGTAAAAATCCTCAGCCGACTGCACCTGCTGCAAACAGACAGTGTTCTCTACAAATTCATAGATACGCCAGCAGCTACCATCAGCAGCCTGATAATAGGGCTTTTCCTCTTTGGTAGGCACCACATGGAGCGTAGCACGCGCCGGGTCAGCCCCGCGCTGCTTAGCCTTTTCGCGCAAAAAATCTGTAACACCGCAGACGTTTTCCATCAAACCAGCCGGGTCTTTGAATGTATCGGTATTGATTTTTTGCAGGATGTAGCGTTTTGCTCCCTGCCCCGATGTTACCGTGATGGCATACGTCTGGTTAATATGTCCTTCGCCATAAGGAACCGGCTCTGACACTGAGCCATTCCATTTCCATGCAGTTAAAATATCATTCATTTGTATATACATCCTCTCAGGTTTCATTTATATCGCGATGCCGTACAGCGCGATACCAGCTACGGCGGCACTCGCCATGACCTTAATGGGACTGGGCTTCCACTTGCGCAGAATGACGAAGTCCACGAGAAAAATTGCCAGTGCGGTCAAATCCATGCTGCCCAAATCTGCCGGAAACATGCGCTGGCCGTACAAGGCCATGCACAGCAAGGAGATACCGGCGGAGGCAATCATCGCAATGACGGTGGGGCGCAGCCCGGCCAAAATGCCCTGCATGACACTGAGGCCTCGAAATCGGTAATACACGTAGGCCAGCGCCATGACGATGACGCAGGACGGGAAAATACAGCCGATGGTGGCAATCAGCGCCCCCGGCAGCCCTGCCACCTGAATGCCAACGAACGTTGCGGCGTTTACGGCAATGGGGCCGGGCGTCATCTCGGCAATGGCCATAATATCCGCGAAGCCCGTCATTGTCAGCCACGGGTGAATATCCACGACTTGGTCTTGAATCAAAGCCATTGCTGCATACCCGCCTCCAATGCTGAACAGGCCGACTTGAAAGAAACTCCAGAACAGTTCCAGATAGATCATTCCTCGGCCTCCTTCTTTTGCAGATACAGCATATCCAGCGCGCCGATCACGCCACAGACGAGAATAATCAAGATGATGTTCACGGCGAAAAAGCGGGTCGCCACGAAAGCCGCCAGCATGACCGCGATGGGCAGCAAGCGTTTGTTTTTCAGGATGGACCACGCCATATTGATGAACACATCAAAGATGACCGCCGCCACACCGGCCAACATTCCCGCCATTGCCGTGCTCATGTATTTGTTGGAGCGGAACACCTGATAGAATGCGGAGATGATGGAAATAATGATCAGCGGCGGTAGCGCTGCGCCCACCACGGTAATCAATGCACCGGGGATGCCCGCCACATGGTAGCCCACCAGAATTGAGGCATTGATAGCGATAGAGCCGGGGCTGGACTGGGCGATGGCCGTCAGGTCCAGCATTTCTTCTTCCTCTATCCAGTGCAGTTCTTTCACGAAGCGTTCCCGCATCAACGGGATAATGACGAAGCCGCCGCCGAAGGTGCAGGCGCTCAACTTAAAGGTAGAGAGAAACAGCTGCCAGTATTTATCTTTCTTGTCCAATAGATATTTGTCTCCTTTTCAGCGGTACATTTGAACAGCGCGAACCATTTCGTACAGGCGCGGTTCTGCGTAGGCAAAAAACTTTTGCAGCGCTTTGCAATAATAACTGCACCGTACTTTGTCGGCAACGTTGCGGTCACGTTTGCAGCCGCCACGGCACAGGTGGACCCACTTGCATTGCTGGCACTCTGCGGGTATCTGCCAGCCGTCCGTGATAAACGCCCGCATTTTTTCGCCGGTAAGCAGCGATTGCAGGGTGTCGTTTTGCACGGTTCCGAGTTTGTAAGCGTCCAAGCAGAAAAAGTCGCACGGGTAGACGGCGCCGCTACCCTCCACGACCATGTACGCGCCGCAGGTGCCTGTTGTGGAGCAAGTCCCAGCCGGGCCGCCCATAAGCAGATAAATATAATCCTCAAACAAACGGATGCTGACATAGGTGCTGGTTTTCCAGTCCCGATACCAGGCATCAAACAGGGCGCACAAAAACTGCGCATACAGTTCTGGCGTGAGGGAGTAGGGCTGCTGCCCCTGCGGCGTGTCCAGCGGATCCAAACAAGGAATGAACTGTAAATAGCGCACGCCCGTTGCCTTCATGGACTTATATACGCGCTCCGCTTTTTTGGCCAGCCGTTTGGTGACGACACACAAAAGATTGCACTCCACGCCGTATCGGTGCAGCAGTTCAATCGTCTGCGTAATTTTATTCCATGTTCCGTTTCCCTGTGTATCCGGGCGCAGGGCATCATGCACATCCGGGGTGCCGTCCAAGCTGATACCTACGAGAAAGTGTTCTTTGCTGAAAAATTCAGCCCATTCCTCGGTAACTGCAAGGCCATTTGTCTGAATGGCATACTGCACCGTGACACGCTTTTGGTTGTACTTTTGCACGGTCTGCGTAAAGAAACGGAAGAAATCCAGCCCAGCCAAGGTCGGTTCCCCACCCTGAAAGGCAAACGAGATATAACCGCCTTGTTCGATTTCCGCAAAACAGCGTTGAATCAGCGTTTCCGCAGTAGTGAACGACATGATGCAGTCATCGGGGTTCACGCGATTCTGCTGCTCATCTCGATAAAAGCAATATTGGCAGCGCATGTTGCAGTAGCCCGCTGCGGACTTAATCAGGAATTGAAGCTGCTTCATAGCACCTCGGTATGCTGCAATACGGTCACGGGGGTTTTGCCCACAAGCAGGGTGTGCCCATCGGTGTAACCCTCTTCACGATTTTTTAGAGCATCAATCAGCAGAGCGCGTAGCTCCGCCACGCGCTTCTGGTTTTCCTCCAGCACGTTTTTTGTCTCGTGCGGGTCGTCGCGCAGATTGAAGTACAGTTCTCGCCCGGTCTGAGAGTACCAGATATATTTATCCTCTTTCGTCAGGATAAAGTGCATGGAATCCTCGCCCAGTGTATGCTCACCGTGCAGATATTCGCGTTCGACGGGGTGCAATAGGCTCGTGCCGTCCACGGTTTCGGGAATCGGTGCGCCCGCCAGCTCCAGTAGCGTGGGCATGACGTCGCGCAGCTCTGCCAAATCGGTGCAAACCGTACCATGCTTGCCCACATAGCGCTCCGGCCCGGAGATAAACAGCGGCACCCGGATACTGCCCTGGAACGGCTTTGCCTTCTGGAACATCAGGTGGTCGCCCAGCATCTCGCCGTGGTCGGACACGAACAGAATTATGGTATTATCCATGATTTGCTCCTCCACCAGTGCGGAGACTAAACGTCCGATTTGATGATCCATGTGCGTGATGGCCGCATAGTAACCCGCCCGCAGCTGCTGGATGTAGCTTTCATCCGAGGGTGCCGTCTGGGCATGGTAGCTGTGGCCGTCACGTTCCCAGCGGACGCAGTCATTCCAATCACCGCGCCAAGGCTCGGCCAGCGACTCATCTTTGTACAAATTCAAGTAATATTCCGGGGCATCCAGCGGAGGGTGTGGCCGCACAAAGCTGGCCATCAGGAAGAATGGTTTCGAGCGGTCACGGCGGCGCAGAAAGTCTCGGCACTCGCTGGCGACCCAGTTTGTGGGGTGATACTTTTCCTCGTAGATCCAGGGGCGCACAACCCAACTATTGCAGTCAAGGCCAGTGTCCACCGGGTCTGCATCCACGCCAAGCTGCTGTTTGAGCCACCAATAATAGTCATCGGCCACACGCTGATCCTCATAACTGGGCGTGCTGGGGCGGCGGTAGGCATGGAGATAGCCATCATGCAGCCGTACATCATGGAAACCCAGGTTGTTGCGCAGCGGATGAACATGCATTTTGCCGACACACTGGGTATAGTACCCGGCCTTGCTCAACTCCCCGGCCAGTGTGTGGGGATAATCCCACGGCACAAGATCCTCGTACCCGACGCGGCCGGTGTGCTCCTGAGACATGCCGGTATACAGCGTAGCCCGCGCGGGAACACACGTCGGACAGGCAGAATAGGCATTTTCATACCGCACGCCCTCGGCGGCCAGTGCATCGAGGAACGGCGTTTTTACATCCGGGTGACCGGCAATACCAAGGCAGTCGCCGCGCATCTGGTCTGCCATAAGCAGGATAATATTAGGACGTTTATCCATAACAAACCTCGTATCAATGGTTTTGCAGCCAAAGGCGTGCCGCACAGCACGGCACGCCTCTTTCGCCTACATCCTCACTGATAGACTTCCAGCAGCCGCAGCGTTGGCTCCGTGCGTGAAGCTGTAATCTTGATGGTAAGCGTCTGCACATCCACAGGGGCAAAGCGGCAGATACGCTTATGTCCAACTACCGTAAATTCGGAAGCCTTGCTTCCGTCTGCCCAAATCTCGCCGCTTTCTATGCGCTGCCCTGTCGGCAGATGCTCCCCCAGAACAACACAGGAAACCTTCTGCGGCTTCGGGAACTTCAAAGTAATCGTATCGGATTCTTGTCCGTAGCAGCCTGCCAATAGGTATTTGCCATACCGTCCACAGCCTGTGTGATGGGATGCTGCGCAATCGCAGAATCAGTTGTGATTGCCGCCTTTTCTGTTACGTTGCTGGCAAAAATCTGCTGGATTTTAGTACCCAGCTCTGTAAGGCTGGCGCAGTCCGGTGCAGCAATACGGCCATGCGTATCGGGTGGAATGTTCAGCAGCAGGCTGGCGTTCGCACCGACGGCATCCAGATAGATGTCCAGCAATTCGCCTGCCGTGCGCACGTCAGTGTCCTCCTCCGGGTGGTAAAACCAACCTGTTCGGATGGAGGTATCCACCTCGGACGGATACCAGACAAGTTCTCTTGCATTGCGGATAACCGCTCTGCTGCCGATGTCCTCGTCCTGAGAGTCAATTTTGCGGGAGAATTCTCCGTCATCCGCCTGCTGCGATTTCGATGCCGTGCGTTCTGCATCCCGCAGCTCTGCGGGAACCACGCTCCACTCAGCTTTCCGGCAATGCCCGGCCTCGTTGCCGCACCAGCGCACATCGGGACCGCAGACATTCAAAACCGCATTCGGCTGCAATTTGCGCAGTACTGCATAGTAGCGTTCCCAATCGTAAATTTGCTTTTTGCCGTTTTTGCCCTCACCACAGGCACCGTCAAACCAGAAGCAGAAAATATCTCCGTAGTTTGTTGCAAGCTCAGTCAGTTGGGAAACGAAATAATCATCATACGGTTTCCCCTGCCCATAGCGTGCATCGTGACGATCCCACGGGGAGAGATAGACACCAAACTTGATACCGCCGCGCCGGCAGGCATCCGATACCTCGCGCACAACATCGCCCTTACCGTCTTTCCACGGACTGTTCTTGACGCTGTGCTCGGTGTAGGCGCTCGGCCACAGGCAGAAGCCGTCATGGTGCTTGCAGGTCAGAATCAGCGCCTTCATGCCGGCACTTTTGACTGCGGCAACCCACTGGTCGGCATCCAGCGCATCTGGGTTGAACAGCGCCGGGTCTTCGGTGCCGTCGCCCCACTCGCGGTTCGTGAAGGTATTCATGCCGAAATGGGTAAAGGCATAAAATTCAAGCTGCTGCCATGCCAGCTGGCGCGGGCTGGGCGTGATAGAGGCCGCATAGCGGATCTGTTCTTCGGGTGTTCTCATTCTATTACCCCTCAATGCTGTACCACTTGATCTCATTGGTATCCAGATGCAGATCGAAGCAGCTGCCGTCGCCGGTGTAAATCGTCGTGTCCTGCGGCTCGTAGGTGTTGTTGACCACGCAATACTTGCCGTTCTTGACGTAGGCATGAACTTCCACGTTGTAGTTTGTGCTGAACCATTTGTGCAGGTCGGCTTCATCGTGGGCAGCCCACAAAATGGCGCGGTACAGCACGCGGTTGTTCACAAAGCTGTACGGCAGACCGCTGATATACACGCCGCGCCCCTTGCCGTACTCGTGGGCTGCCATCTGGACTTCCTTGTCACGCTGAATGAGAATTTCGGTGCCCTCCAGCGCGAAGATGCTCTTTTTGCCCTCGCCAAAATCCACGTCATGGTCGGGGCAGTCAGCCAGAATAAAGTGGTCGCGGTGCTCGTCCCAGTTGTACTTGTCGTAGTTCAGGGTGAAGCCGGTTTCCTTCTCCACGCCGAGCGGCGCGGACAGCTGCAAATAGCGCCCCTGATACTGGTGGCCGCCCGGCTCACCGACACCGATCAAGCCGCCACCGCGATGGACGAAGCCCTTGACCGCAGAGGAAACATCGGGGTCCTCCCAGACCTTGCCGCCGGTGTGGGCGGTGTCGCCGTCGCCTACGTTGATGAGGACATCGATGCCGTCCAGCACCTTCGGGTCGGCCTTGATATTGTCAAAGCTGATAAACTTCACATCAAACGGTGCGCCGGACAGCGCTTCGATCACGCCCGCATAGCTGTAATTCTGCTTCTGATACAGCGCATGGTGGACCATGTGGCAGCCCCAGGCGCGCTGCCGGCCCCAACTGTTCAGAACTGCCACCGTCTTGACGCAGTAGGGTGTCGTGCCCTTGATGTTCTCGTACAGCTCGCGGAACTCGTTGCAGACGCTCTCGACATAGTCGAGGAACTCCGGGAACTCGCAGGCCAGCTTCAGGTAACCGCCGTAGCCGATGCGGTCAATGGGCTTGCGCAGGATGGCGCGGCGTGCGGTGACCCAGTTCTCCTTGGCCTCGCGCACAGGGTCGCCGCCCTCGTGGAAGGTATCGGGGAAGAAGTAGGGCAGGAAGCGGCCCTCGGTGTACTTGATGCCGGGAATGTCGGAAATCAGCCGCAGGGTGCTGCCGTTGCCGACACTGCCGACAATGGCATCCACGCCGGACTTCCGGAATTCGGGCATGAACGGCTCGCAGCCGATCCAGTGGTCACCCAGGAACATCATGGCCTCTTTGCCGTAGGCGTGGACGATGTCGGTCATTTCCTTCATCAGACCGGCGACCTCGCGGCGCTGGAATGCCTGAAAATCCTTGTATTCCTTGCTCGGCACGCGGTACTGGTTGTTGTAGTACCCCTGATCGATGATAAACTCCGGGCGGAACTTATAGCCGACCTCCTTCTCGAACTGGTCGAGGATGTAGGGAGAAACGGAGGCCGAGTAGCCGTACCAGTCCACATACTTCTCGCGGCGCAGCTCGTCAAAGACCAGCGTGAACAGGTGGAAGAAGGTCGTAAAGCGCACGACATTGACATAGGGGTGGCTCTCGAGATACTCGCGCAGGCGGCGCATCGTGTAGGCGTGGGTCTTGGGCTGGCGCACATCGAACGGGATTTGGTGTTCGACATCCTTCCAGTTGTTGATGACCGAATTGTACATGTGGACGGGGTCCCAGATCAGGTATGCCAAAAAGCTGACCGTGTACTCGTGGTAGGCGGCGGGAGCGTCGATGACAACACTCTCGGCAGCTGCGTCATAATGCCACGCGGCGGCATCCAACGGCTCACCTGTCGTGCGGTCCATGACCTCCCACCAGCGGGCAATGTCGTCGTGGTCGTTGACCTTCATCAGCTCGCGGCTGATGCCTGTCATCAGGGGGATGGTCAGTGCACCGTCCGCAGCGGTATAGAACGGGGTCATAATGTAGCACTGCTGCGTTTCATCGGGGTTGGCCTTGGCCCAGACGTTGTCCTTGCGGGTGGTGTAGTAGGTGGCGTAGATCTTTGCGCCGGTGTCCTTCAGCTCCTGCGGGAATTCGGTGCCGTCGCAGTCGCGGATGGCATCCGCACCCCAGCGCTTGAGCAGGTCAAGGGTTTCGGGTACTGCGTCCATATCGGTGGGAATCGTTACACGACCTTTGGTATTCATTTCTTTTCTTCCTCCATCCATTGGTAAGATTGAGTTTGTCCGGCCTGCAAGGTGACCCAGCAATGCGTGTTGCAAAGATACCAGCTTCCGTCCTGTGTTGCTTTTACGGTAAGGCTGTGCTTGCCGTCTGCTGTCCGCTGATAAGAAATCAGCAGACCATTTTCTGCCCGCAAATTCTGAAATGCAACAGGTTCATTTTTCCAGCCCTGCGGGCAGGCTGGTAAAACCTCGATATGATTCTTTTCGGAGCGCAGCAGCATTTTCTGTACTGCGTGTGCCGCCAGAAAATCCGCTTCCAGCGTAAAGGGGCGATAGTGGAAATCACAAACGCCGCTGTTTTTGTAGTCGCCGTTCAAATGAAATCCGTTCCGGCTCAGGAAATGCTCTGCGAAGCGGTGCAGCTCATACAAAGCACCATTTCCATTGCTGCGGGCAATCTGCAAAAGTGCCATCCAACCGAAAGAAAACCCTACCCACTGCCCGCTGCCGAGATGTACAAGATGGTCTACCGTTGCATCTATTACGCTTCGATCCTGCGGGTTTTCATAGCGCAGCATACACAGCGGTTCGATTGCCATGGCGTGAGAAAAATGGCGGTGCGTTTCCTGCAAGGTTTCATTGGGCGAAAGCATCAGCCCGGTTTCTGTATCTACGCTCAACGGAGCAAGTTTGGCCTCCATTGCATGCCAATAGCCGCGGGGGTTGCCAAGCTGGTACTCGATCTGTACCAGAGTGTGGAACAGATAGTGCAGCAGCGCTAGATCGTAGTTGCTGTTAGGAGTCAGCCATGAGGCTGCCTCATCATCGTGAATTTCCGGTGAGGACGAGACCGGTAAAACCAGCTTTCCGTCCGGGCCTTCTTGGAGGAGTTCTTCCAGGCAGGCTGCCGTGGCGGTAAAGTAAGGCTCCACACGGGTGCGCAGAAACTCTTTATCCCCCGTCAGGCGGTAGTATTCATAAAACATCTGGCAGAGCCAGATTTGATTGGTCGGCGACAGAGAATACATTGGCCAGCCGCCGAGCGCTCCGCCGTCAATGTCCATAACACTGGGCAGGCACTCCCCTGCTGTGCCGTAAAATGCACGGGCAAACTTTGCCGCCTGCGGGCGCAGCGACCAGAGATAATCAAGAAACACCTTCCCCTGCTCCGGGTGGTTAGCCGTCAGATAGTGACAGTAGGTGAATTGGGTGTTGAGGTCGTTGTGGTAATCACCTTTCCACGGTGGGAGCTGGTCGTCATCCGCGCACCATACCCCTTGCAGCGACATCGGGGCATTGCCCGGCTCGGAACCCGCTGCCAAAAAGTAATTGGCGCGGTACCAAAGCTGTTCGAGTGTTTCATCCGGCAGCTGCAAACTGCTTTTGCCCCAGTATTGCTGCCACCAGCGTTTATGCTGTTGCAGCAGCTTCTCGGCGCCCATATCTTCTGCTGCACATAGTTCCAGCTTCGCCAGTCGGCTTGCTTTTTCTACGTTTTCTGCCTGCACGGCGGTATAATACAGCGTTGTACCGCATTTTTTGCAGAGCAGCGTATAGGCGGTTCTATCATCGACCTTTTGGGAAAAGCCAATCATGCCATCCTCTGTTTCGGGGATAGCCTCCGGCAGGGTGAGCTGCTGCAAGCTGCCGGGGGATACGCTGTTCCCTGCTTCGGCTGCTTGTGTACCATTGCCAAAAGAGGGGCGCTCCACCGTGAGCTCTGCATCCCGGTACGCCTCCGGCAGCATCAGTACCCCAACAGGCCGCCCCATACAGAGGAAGGCGCGCAGAATGGTTGTACCCTTTTGCGAAAAGAATGCCACCGCCGTGCCCAAATCAAGACTTGCCTGATAGCTGCCTTGCGGCAGTCCATCCAGGAACAAGTGTCCTGCGGGGATTTTTGTAGGTGTCGGGCGGGCATAGGGCGTATCAAAGATATGGCGTGTTTCTGCCACATCGCCTTTCCGTGCAAGCTCTACCAGTTTTGCATAGGTAAATTCTTTATCGAGTTTTTCCTCCGGGCGGCGGCGCAGCCACAGTCCGGCAATGTCCACGGAAATGCGCAGGTGCTCCATCGGCCCCCAAAAAAGAGAACCGAGTATGCCGTTTCCCAGTGGAATTGCTTCATCCCAGCGGGGTATTGGGCCGGTCAAATTGATGTTGCAATGTTTCGGGGGCAGCATATCGGTTCTCCTAACCTATTCGATTTTGTTTAGCCCTTAACGCCGCCGACGCTCAAGCCCTGCACGAGCTGCTTCTGGCCGACGATGAAGAGGATGACAGTGGGAATCAGTGCCAGCACGAGGGCTGCGAACAGCGCGCCCCAGTCGGTAGCGTAGCGCTGGATCTCATACAGGTTGGCAAGGCCGACAGGCAGCGTAGCCTTGGTCGGATCGGTAACCATAACGAGAGCCACCGGGTACTCGTTCCATGCTGCCATAGCGGAGATCATGCAGACCGTCACGATGCCGGGCTTGCACATGGGAATGATAATGCTCGTCAGAATGCGGAACGGGCCGCAGCCGTCGATCATGGCTGCCTCCTCATAATCACGCGGGATGCTGCGCAGGAAGCCGGTCAGCAGGAAGATAGCAAACGGGAACTGCATGGTTGCATACAGCACGCCCAGCGCCGTCAGGCTGTTGAGCAGGTTCAGCTTGTTCATCTGCAAGAACAGCGGAATCATAATATAAGTGGCCTGAATGAAGATGGCCGCCATGTAGATGTTCAAAATCAGCTTCGCGCCGGGGAACTTATACCGCACAAGGCAGTAAGAACACGGCACAACGCAGATCACAATAATGACCAGTGTTTCCAGCACGACATAAATCGAGTTGCCGATGTTGGCAGCAAGGTTAGATTTTTCATAAGCGCGGACGTAGTTATCCCATGCAAGTCCCTGCGGCCATGCAAAGGGATCCGTCAGAAACTCTGTACTGGTTTTGAACGAAGAAACGACGTTCCACGCCAGAGGGTACAGCATGATAATGGCAACCAAAATCAGGAACAGGCGCGTCACCCACTTGATGACCTTTGCTCTGATTTTGCTTTTTTCATTTTGTGTCATATTACTGACCTCCTTCGGAAGCATCAGTCAATTTGCGGGACAGCATGGACAGCGCCACGGAGATGGCGAGCGTAAAGACCGTGATAGCCATGGCATAGCCAAAGTTGCCGTTGACAAAGCCCTGCGTGTACATATATTGCAGCAGAACGCTGGATGCACCGTTAGGACCGCCGCCAGTCATGACCTGCGAAAGCACAAAACTCAGGTTGATGGTGCCGGAAAGTGCCAGAACAAAGGTGATGCCGATAATATCTTTCATCAGAGGCATCGTAATACTGATGAGCTTGCGCCATGCGCTGGCACCGTCCAGCGTTGCGGACTCGTAGATTTCCGGCGAAATGCCGTCCATAGCCGCGATGTGCATGACCATGTAGTAACCGGCAGCCTGCCACAGCAGCGTGAACGCGATGCACCAAAGCGCAGTCTTGCTGTCGCCCAGCCAGGAACGCTGCAAGCTCTCCAGCCCGACAGCACCGAGAATCTTATTGACGATGCCCACATTCGGGTGGAACACAAAACTCCATATAATACCTACAACGGTCAGAGAAACGATGTTCGGAAAATAGAAGATCGTGCGGTACAAGACCATTTCTTTCAGCTTGCACTGGTTCAAAACGAATGCCAGCACCAGACTACAGAAAATTGTGATAACGGGAACAACCGCCATCAGCTTTGCTGTGTTTTTAAGTGCTTGAATGAAAGATTTGTCGTGGAACATGTAGATATAGTTATCCAGTCCCACAAATTTGTTGTTAAGCCCCAGAGAGGTCGCATTGGTAAAAGAAAGATATAATGCCTGCACCGTAGGCCAGATCGTGAACATAAGAGTTAGGATCACGGCAGGCAGAACGCTGATGCAGATAAACAGTACGGGAAGTGGCTGCGCCTTTTTTTGGCGATTTTGGCGGTTTTTCAAACAAGTTTCCCCCTTAAAAAGAACCCTGCCAAGTTCGCATGGCGTTTACTCGGCAGGGTCAATCTTACTTTGGTCAGTGGAAATTCAGCAATTCAGCTTACTTGGAAGCAGCAATCTCCTCGAAAGCAGCCTCGATGCCGTCACGCCACTGCTCGGCAGTCATGTCACCATTCATAACGTCACTGGCAACATTGAAGACGGAATCAGCGATAACGACCTTGCTGGTGTCGGGCATTGCATCCCAACCGAAGACCATGAACGTACCTTCCTGATAGATGTCGTTCATGTTGTAGACACCATCGGTAACGATGCCCTTGACCATCTCGTTGGCCTTCTTCAGAGCGTAGATGCCGTTGGCTTTTTCTGCGAACAGCTTAACGGAATCCTCAGTGTACAGGAAGCGCAGGAACTCTTTTGCCAGTTCGGGGTTCTTGGCGTTGGCAGGAATCTCAAACTGCTCAACGGAGCTCATAACATAGCGGGTCTCGCCGTCATCCAGAACGGGTGCGCAGGTCAGACCAAACTCAAAGCCGTCAGCACGGGGAGCATCGGCCATTTCGCCTTCCATCCAGTTGCCGTTGGGGATGAACAGAGCCTTGTTCATCATCATGTCAGTCTGGCTCTGGGTATGGTTCAGAGCAACGGTGCCATCCATCAGGTAGCCATCGGTGCCGATCTTTGCCATGTTCTGGAAGACCTTGAGGGCCTCATCAGAGCTGAGGGAGCCGGGCGTGTAGGAGGCGATTGCCTTCATGTTGTCGATGCCGGTGGCAGATGCCAGCGCGGGCCACAGCATGCTTTCGAGGTAGCCGGGGTAGATGCCCTGATAGGTAAACAGCGCGATACCCTTTTCCTTGGCCTTGTCGCCCAGTTCAAAGAAGTCATCCCAGGTCACAGGCGTTTCCCAGCCGTTCTCTTCGAACAGGGTCTTGTTGTAAACCAGACCCATCGGGCTGGCATCAAACGGGGCAATGTAGATCTTGCCGTCGCCGTAAGGAGAGCACTTGGCGGAATCCAGCAGGCCATCGATGACCTGATCCTTCAGCGGGGTGTCATCATCAATGCCGCCCTCCTCAAAGACATCGGACAAATCCATCAGTGCATGTTCCTTAACCATGGAGGAAATCAGGCCGGTGGAGTCGTTGTCGTTCATCGAGATGAAGTCGGGAACATTGCCTGCCACGATCTGTGGGCGGATGATGTCGCCGATTTTCGGGCTGATCTGCATATTGACAGTGACGCCGGGATAGGCATCCTCGAATCGTTTGATGATTTCGTCCCAGTACTCGGAACCGTAGCCGCCCTCGAACACCGCGATGTTCAGTTCATTGTTCTCAAAGGTCTTCTCACCGGTAGAGGCTTCGCTGGTAGCGGCGGACGTTGCTTCGGAAGAAGCGGCCTCACTGGATGCTGCTGCGCTGGAAGATGCTGCGCTGCCGCAGCCTGCCAGACAGGTAGCTGCCATTGCAGTGGCAAGCATCATGCTGATTGCTTTTTTCATGGTTTTCCTCCTAAAAATTATTCCTTCTTTGTTTGGGATGCGGCTCATCTGTCGTTCCCTGATTGCACTCTTATTATATCGGGCAAGCCGGATTTGATAAAATGTATTCCCTTTACTTAAAGATGGATTTTATTGACTTTTTCTGTCGTTGCCCTTATAATTCAGGTAATGTGTGGATAGATTGTAGTCACTTTGCACAAACGGAGGCCTATATATGTCACTAAATGCACAAAAAACGCGTGAGTTTTTCCCCAATGTGTTGCGACGAATCAAACTTCGCACCCGTCTGTTTGTGACATTTTTGATTATTTCTCTTGTTCCCGTCATCACGATTGGTATTTTTTCTTACCATGCATACACCCAATCCATGAACGAAAAGGTCAAACAGGCTGCCTTACAATCTATCGAACTACTCAATAATAATATGTCTACCCAGCTTGGCATTTATAGCGACTACATAGGTTCCATCTCCGTATCTGATACTGTACAGAATGGTGTCGCATCTGTCAATAATGGGCACCCCCTTACGAGTGATATTGTGAGCGGTATTGGTGAAATGATCGTCACAATTCCTTTTCAGAGCACACACCTTAAAAACATCCGCGTCGTTTCCAATGACCGCACAGTCATCTACGATTTGGGTTATGACGATATTACACCCCAGCGTTTTAATGAATTGCTGGATAATATTGAAGCCGCCTCTCCACAGGATAGTCTGCAATACATCCACACTTACCGCGCCAACGATAAAAATTGTCATTGGCCGTAAAATCTATGATATGCACCACACCAGCACGCCGCTGGGGTATATCATGCTGTACATTGACGAATCCCAGCTGAGCCGCTACATATTTACCGATGTTTCCTTTGGCGAGGGGTCCAACTGCCTGCTGATTGATGCTGCCGGCAATGTGGTATCTTCTCAGAACGCGGAACTGCTGGGAGAAGATTTGGCCGATGACCCGATTTCCAGCAGATCACGGCGCTTCGGCAGGCGGGTGAAAACAACTTTTT
>ENA-OQCG01000045-OQCG01000045.1-human-gut-metagenome-genome-assembly--contig:-NODE-45-length-21325-cov-1.915511_pt1 | contig 21325 bp, 17 predicted proteins | sample MGYA00242758_ERZ504577 | MGnify/ENA primary metagenome ERZ504577 (study PRJEB26092, sample SAMD00036248) | human gut metagenome | host: Homo sapiens | study: EMG produced TPA metagenomics assembly of...
CACATCCGCCACAGCGACGGCACCCTTGCCGCACCCCTTGTGCTGGATGCAGCCCACAGCGCGCCCGTGGGCCGCAGCTTCACGGGCTGGCCCGCCGGGCAATGGATGCTGGCCGCCACCGACGGCAGCGGCTATACCGCTTACACCCGCCCGGGCCGGTACGATGTCTACGACATTCTGCCCACCGACGGCACCGAGGAGGAGCCCAGCCCCTCGGTGTACGAACAGTTCATCGCCCAGGTATCGGGGCAGGCCGATGCTGCGGTGCAGGCGGCCCAGAACAGCGCCGCCAGTGAGGCCAGTGCCGCCCGGCAGGCGCAGGCCGCTGCCGACGCTGCCGAGCGGGCCGCACTGAATGGCAGCCGTGCCGCGACCTCAGCTTCCCGCGCCGAGAGCGCCGCCCTGCGCGCCGAATCCTTTGCGCCCGAGGACGGCACCCTGCTCAGTGTCAACGGCAAGGGCGGCGCGGTGGTGCTGGACGCGCAGGACGTAGGCGCGTTGCCTGCCCCGGTGGCCCCGCAGGCTGGTGCCTTCCTGCGGGTGCTGTCCATCCGCAGCGATGGCAGTCTGGTGGTGGACACCGTCACTCCCGCCGCCCTCAAGACCCTGCTGGAGGCCACCTGATGTTCACAGTGCTGGATGTCTCCCGCTGGCAGGGCCGCATAGACTGGGATACCGTAAAAGCCAGCGGCAGGGTCCACGGCGTGATGCTGCGCGCACTGGGCAGCAGGAGTGGCACGCCCTACATCGACCCCATGTTTGAAACAAACTACTCTGCCTGCACCCGGCTGGGCATCCCGGTGGGGATCTACTATTACAGCTGTGCCGTTACCGCCCCACAGCGGGATGCCGAGCTGGCCCTCCTGCACGATGCCCTCAGGGGAAAGCGGCTTCAGCTGCCCGCTGCCATCGACGTGGAGGATGCCCGCCTGCGTGCCCTGACACCGGACGCGCTCTCCGCCCTTGTTGCCGGGGCGGCACGGCAGCTGGAGCACTGGGGCCTGTACGCCATGGTATACACCTACACCCATTTTGCAGATACTGCCCTGCACATGGACACGCTGGCCCCCTTCGACCTCTGGCTGGCGGACTACCGGGGCACACGCCCGGCCCGCAGGCACGGGATGTGGCAGTACACCAGCAGGGGCAGGGTGTCCGGCATCTCAGGCCCCGTGGACCTGAGCCGCACCGAAAAGGATTATCCCGCCCTGCTCCACCGGGCGGGGCTCGACTGTACCATCCTATAAAAGAAAGGAGTTCCCCATGAAGAAATGCAAGATCTCTCCCGCCACGCTGGCCCGCACGGCGGCGCTGGCACTGGCGCTGACCAATCAGGTGCTCAGCGCCACCGGCCACCGTGTCCTGCCCATTGAATCGGCAGAGCTGGAGCAGCTGGTCTCCACCGGCCTGACCATTGCCACCGCGCTGGTCAGCTGGTGGAAGAACAATTCCTTCACCCCGGAGGCCATCGAAGCCGATGACTTCCTCTGCCAGCTGAAGGAGCACAAATAACCAAAAAGGGACGATGCCGCAACGGCATCGTCCCTTTTTGATTATCTGCTTTTGTTCTGAAGCACCGGCTCAGGAAATGGCATCCACGTCCCACTTCATGCGGACGGCATCCGCGCCATCCAGTTTGATATTCAGTGCACCGGCATTGTCCAGCACCTGCTCCGGGGTGCGGGCACCGCACAGCACATGCAGGCCGGGGATCATCCGGGCCGTCAGGGCAATGACCAGCTGGGCCATGGTGCAGTCGTATTTCCCGGTCAGGTCGTCCCACTTGGCCAGCAGGTCCAGCGCCTGCTTCCGGCGGGCAGGCTGGAAGCAGAGATTGCTGTTCCGGGTGCTGCCCTCGGGGAAGGTGGTCTCCATGGTGATCCTGCCGGTGAGCAGACCCTGCTCCAGCGGGGAGTAGGCCTGCACCGAAACACCCAGCTCCCTGCAGGTGGGCAGGAGCTGCTTTTCGATGCGGCGGGTCAGCAGGCTGTACTTTTCCTGAATGACATCCAGCTGCCCGTACCGGCAGTAGCCCCGGATGAGATCCGCCGTCACGTTGGACGCACCAATGGCGCGGATCTTGCCCTGCTCCTTCAGCTTCATCATGGCCTCCACGGTCTCCTCCAGCGGATAGAGGCCGAGGTCCGGGCTCTGCCAGTGGGTATACAGCACATCCAGGTGGTCGGTGCCCAGGCGGCGCAGGCTGTCCTCCACGTCCTCGATGATGCTCTGCGCCGAGAGGTCCCGGTAGACGGCGGTGCCGTCCACGACCTTGTGGAGCACCGGCGTTTCGTGCCGCCACTCCAGGCCGCATTTGGTGGAGAGCACCACCTTGTCCCGGTCGATGTGCTTCAGGGCCTCGCCCACCACGGTCTCGCTGTGGTACAGGCCATAGATGGGCGCGGTGTCGATCCACCGGATGCCCTGCTCCACAGCAGTCTGGATGGCTTTGACCGAAAGGGCATCATCGTTGTCGCCCCACCAGCTGCCGCCGCCGATGGCCCAGGTGCCCATGCCCAGAAAAGGCACTTCGATGCCGCTGCGGCCAATGTTCAGGTTTTCCATATACGTTTCCCTCCATGCCAGCAGTGTTCCCCGCAATGGGAATCATTCATACAGAGACTGGCATCTTTTGTTGTATTTTTGCTTTTTATAAAAAAGAGAACTGCGGTGCGAGTCAGCTCCGCACAGCAGCTCTCTTTTTTCCAATCAGATGTTGCCGAACTCGCTCAATTCCAGCGTGTCGTTGTGGGTCTCAGCCCAGCGGACGGCCCAATCAGAGGTGAACAGCAGCAGACGGTTGCCCTTCATATCCTCCACAGCCTTGGTATCGCTGGTCAGGTCCAGGTCGCGCAGGTTGTAGGTGTCGGGGTCGTTCTTCACCCAGCGCAGCTGCTCAAAGGGCAGCTGCTGCATCCGGATCTCCACGTTGTACTCGGTGTTCAGGCGGTACTCCAGCACTTCCAGCTGCAGCACGCCGACCACGCCAACCACGACCTCCTCCATGCCGCCGCCGACTTCGCGGAAGATCTGGATGGCACCCTCCTGGGCGATCTGCTCCATACCCTTCACGAACTGCTTGCGCTTCATGGTGTCCTTCTGCTCGATGCGGGCAAAATGCTCCGGTGAGAAGGTGGGGATGCCCGCAAACTCGACCTTCTTTTTGCCGGTGCACAGGGTGTCGCCGATGGAGAAGATGCCCGGGTCAAACAGGCCGATGATATCGCCCGCGTAGGCCTCATCCACGATGGCGCGATCCTGCGCCATCAGCTGGGTGCCGGTGGCCAGCTTGATGTTCTTGCCCTCCTGCACGTGGTAGGCCTCCATGCCGCGCTCGAACTTGCCGGAGCAGATGCGCATAAAGGCGATGCGGTCACGGTGGGCCTTGTTCATGTTGGCCTGGATCTTGAAGATGAAGGCCGAGAACTCGTCGCGGCAGGGGTCCACCGGCTCGCCGGTCAGGCTGTCCACACGGGCCAGCGGGGTGGGGGTGAGCCGCAGGAAGTTTTCCAGGAAGGGCTCCACGCCGAAGTTGGTCAGAGCAGAGCCAAAGAACACAGGGCTCAGCTCACCGCGCAGCACCTTGTCGAGGTCAAATTCCTCGGCAGCGCCGTCCAGCAGCTCGATCTCGTCCACCAGCTGCTGGTGCAGGTAGGGGGTCAGCAGCTCGTCCAGTGCGGCATCGCCCAGTTCGGCCTCGGTCTCGTTGACCTTCTTCACGCCGTTGGCCCGGCCGTCGCTGGAGAAGGCCAGCACCTTGCGGGTATTGCGGTCGAACACGCCCTTAAACTCCTTGCCGCAGCCGATGGGCCAGTTCATGGGGTAGGTCTTGATGCCCAGGATCTCCTCGATGTTCTCCATCAGCTCAAAGGGATCGCGGGCTTCGCGGTCCATCTTATTGATGAAGGTGAAGATGGGGATGTGACGCAGGGTGCAGACCTTGAACAGCTTGATGGTCTGGGCCTCAACGCCCTTTGCCGCATCGATGACCATGACAGCGGAGTCCGCTGCCATCAGGGTACGGTAGGTATCCTCCGAGAAGTCCTGATGGCCCGGGGTATCCAGAATGTTCACGCACTTGCCTGCATAGTTGAACTGCAGGACAGAGGAAGTGACAGAAATACCGCGCTGCTTCTCGATGTCCATCCAGTCGGACACAGCGTGCTTGGCGCTCTGCTTGCCCTTAACGGAACCCGCCTGATTGATGGCTCCACCGTACAGCAGCAGCTTTTCGGTCAGGGTCGTTTTGCCGGCATCGGGGTGGCTGATGATCGCAAACGTCCGGCGGCGCTCGATCTCTTCACGATTTGTCATATATTGATTTCTCCTGAATTGATGGGGGATATTTGTCAAAACAAAGATGCACTTACATCGGAAGCTCCCATAGTTTCTTGCTCTTGGGCAGGCTTCGTCTTTGTACAACCTCTCCGTCATTGCTGCGCAATGCCACCTCTCCTAGTAGGAGAGGCCTTGGCAAAACGGGAAAGCTTTACGCAATGCCAAGGGCTCCCCTACTAGGGGAGCTGTCGAGCGAATGCGAGACTGAGAGGTTGTACAGAGCAGGACCTGCCCTCCAAAATTACACACAACTTATATTTTACCAGCAATTCCACCTAGATGCAAGAGTTTTTGTTATTTTTTCAGGAGGAAGCAGGGCAAGGGGGCGGTATCGGCCCAATTGGCGAAACTGCAGACAAGGACGGTGCACTGTTTCAGGGGCCGGGAGCGCATCCACTGGAGGATCTCGGTCTTTTCGTCGGAACCGATGACCTTTCCGCTGTACAGGATGGCGCTGAGCACCCCGCCGGGCCGCAGAGCCTCGAGGGCGGCTTCCAGCGCCGGGATGCTGCTTTGGGCGTGGGAGAACACCCCGTGGTCGGCACCGGGCAGCCAGCCGAAGTTGAACATCACGGCATCGACGGTGCCGGGCTGCACATATTGTAAGAGGTTGGCGTGGCTGTCGCAGTGAAGCTCTGCCGCAAGGCCCTTCCGTGCAAGGTTCTGCCGGGTGGAGGCAATGGCTTCCGGCTGGATGTCAAAGCCCAGCACCCGGCCCTCTTTGCCCACAAGGCGGCAGAGAAAAGCCGTGTCACCCCCGTTGCCGCAGGTGGCATCGATGCAGAGCCTCGGGTCAGCCAGCCGCGCGGCGAGGAAGTCCTGCACAAGCTTCACGGCCGTCAGGTCGGGGGTGCGGCGGCGGCACAGCCCGCTGCCCTCTGCCGCAAAACCGAACTTTGCCCAGAAGGCCAGCTCCCCCGCATCGGCAGGCAGAGGAGCCGTGAACACCGTGGCCATCTCTTTGTCATAGCCGCCCAGGCTGCGCAATACCTCTTTTAACAGGTAGGAGCCGTAGCCCTTGCGCCGCCATTCCGGCACAATGGTCAGGGCAGTGATGTCCGCGCCCTGCTCCGCGGGCCGGGCCTGGCAGGTGCCAATGATGGTTTTCTCTTTATACAGGGCATAACCGCCCGGAATCTTTTCCAGTTTCATAATTTGCTCCTTTTCGCGGGCTTCCCCTGCTGGGCTAACCTCTCCGTCATCACCGCTTCGCTCCTGTTTGCCCTGCGGCAGGCATTGGTTTTGGAGCGCCAGCGATCATTGCGAAAAACAAATCCTCTGCCAAGGGCTCCCCTATTAGGGGAGCTGTCGCGGCAGCGCCCGCGACTGAGAGGTTTCACAAAGTGAAGATGACGGAGAGGTTTCGCAACGTTGCCGGCTTCTGCGCTGCACCCTTAAAATACCAAGCCCCCGCGCCGCTGTCAAGGCTTCCCGCTGCGACCTTATTTCACATATTCTTCACCCGGTCAGCGATTCCTTTTCACAATTACCGGATACAATAGAAACAGTTCCAAGGAGGTGCGGCAGAGCGCCCCCTCCGAACCATTCCCTTTGAGAAAGGAAGTAACCAGTATGGATAACGAAAACAAGTGGGAATACGATTATTCCTCTGAACATAGCCAGACCGGCGAGACCGGCTACCCCAATGTCGGCTCCTCCGGCATGAACACCGCCAACACGGCAGGTACCTACGGCGAGGCCGCACAGGCTGCCCCCCAGCCGAGCCCAACGGCGGCAGCGATGGCGGCGCAGTGCCGCCCCCGGAAGGCCCCCGGTATCAGGCCGCACAGGGAAGCCCCAAGCAGCCTCCCAAAAAGCGCCGCCGGAAAAATGGCAATATCGCCCGCAGTGCAGTTGCGCTGGTGCTGGCCGCAGCCATGGGCTTTGTCGGCGGCTTTGTGGGAGCCCGGGTGGGCAACACAGGCGGCAAGGTGGTCATCCAGCAGGTGGCACCTTCCTCCACGTCCAGCAGTGATTCCGGCTCTGCCTCCGCGGTGAACACTGCTTCCGGCATGACCACCGCTCAGGTCTCTGAGATGGTCAGCCCCAGCGTTGTGGTCATCACCACCGAGCAGGTGGTCTACTCCCAGTGGTCCTGGTACGGCCAGAGCCAGGTGGAGAGCGGCGCAGGCAGCGGTGTCGTGATCAGCTCCGACGGCTATATCCTGACCTGTGCGCACGTTGTGTCCGGCGCGTCCAACATCACCGTGACCATCGGCGATACCGATTACCCCGCCACCGTGGTGGGCGAGGATGACACCAGCGACGTGGCTGTCCTCAAGATCGATGCCACCGACCTGACCCCCGCCACCGTTGGCAACAGCGACAGCCTTGCCGTGGGCGAGAGCGTGCTGGCCGTGGGCAACCCGCTGGGTGAGCTGGGCGGCACCGTGACCAGCGGCATCGTCAGCGCCCTGAACCGCAGCGTGACCATCCAGGGCACCAGCTCCACCAACACCATGTCCCTGATCCAGATGGATGCCTCTGTCAGCCCCGGCAACTCCGGCGGCGGCCTGTTCAACATGAACGGTGAGCTCATCGGTCTGGTCAACGCAAAGTCCTCCTCCAGCGATGCGGAGGGTCTGGGCTTCGCCATTCCCATCAACGATGCCATCAAGGTGGCACAGGATCTGCTGGAGAACGGCTATGTCTCCGGCCGCCCCTACATGGGCATCACCTATCTGGCTGTGACCGATGCCCAGACCGCCGCACAGCTCAACGTCAATGCCTACGGCGTTTACGTTGTGGATGTTGTGCAGGGCGGCCCCGCCGACAAGGCCGGTCTGAAGACCGGTGACCGCATTGTGAGCATCGACGGCACTGAGATCGCCCAGAAGGACGACCTTGGCACCCTGATCCAGCAGCACGCCGCCGGTGATACCCTTTCCATCACCGTGGCCCGGGAAGGCCAGATGCAGACCGTCAGCCTGACTCTGGGCGAAAAGAACGCCCAGACCCAGCAGGCACAGAAAAACTCCTGATCCTCCCAAATCTTTTTCCTGATCCATAAATCAAAAATCCCCTGACCGGCGTGAACTGGTCAGGGGATTTTTAATTGCAGGTTGTCAAGCAACGGCAGACCGTATTTTTACACCTGCCCGAACACGGTGGCGCTCAGGGGCAGGAGAACGGTCTGGCCGGTGCAGATGCGGCTGCTGCCCCGCCACAGGCTGGAGGAGATGCCGTCGCTCAGCAGCTTCCAGCTGCCGCCGGGCAGGGTGACGACCTGCGCCGTCTCGGTGGGGTTATAGTAGACGCACAGGGCGCTCCATGCCGCGCCGTCGCCCCACTGGGCGGGGAGCCGCCAGCCCACAAGAGGCTGTTCCAGCGGGAAGAACTCGATGGCGGAAGGGCTGGCCTTGTCCAGCGCGCCCAGCCGGGGGAACGCCGCCCGCAGACCAATGAGCCCGCGGTAGTAATCCACAAGGCTGTGGAACTGTTCGGCCCGGTGCCAGTCCAGCCGGTTGAGGGCCGGGCTGGAGCGGTAGCTGTTGCCCTGCCCCTTCTTGGTGCGGGCAAACTCCTCGCCCGCCTGCCAGAAAGGCAGGCCCATGCTGGTCAGGTAGATGCCCGCCGCCAGCCGGTTCTGGGCCAGGGCGGTCTTATCCACAGCGGCAAACTCCGGGCGGGCGTAGCGCACCATCAGGAGCTTATCCCACAGGGTGAAGTTGTCGTGGGCCGAGACATAGCTGATGATCTGCCCCGGGGCGTGGGGCGGCAGCTTTTCACTGCGGCACCACGCCGCCACCGAAGCACCGATATCCCAGAAACTCCCCGGCCTGCCCTCCACATAACCCGGCTCCCGGGCATCGAAGCAGCCGCCCTTGATGGCATCCCGGGTGTTGTCGCAAAAGATGCCGATGCGCTCGTTCAGCATGTTCAGGTTGTTCTTGTTGGCCTCGTACCGGTGCAGGGCGCTGCAGCCGCCCTGCCACGGCTCGCCGTACATCAGGATATCCCGCCCTCCGGGCAGCTTGTCCAGTTCAGCCCGGAGGAGGTTCATGGTCTCCACGTCATACAGGCCCATCAGGTCAAATCGGAAGCCGTCGATGTGATATTCCCGCGCCCAATAGAGCACCGAATCAATGAGATAGCGCCGGGCCATGGGCCGCTCGGAGGCAAACTCGTTGCCGCAGCCGCTGCCGTTGGAGAGGGAACCGTCGTCGTTCTGACGGAAGTAGTAGAGGGGCACCGCCCGGTTCAGCACATTGTCGGAGCGGTACATGTGGTTATACACCACGTCCATTACAACGCCGATGCCCGCCGCATGGAGGGCCGCGATCATCTGCTTGCACTCCCGCACCCGCACCTCGCCCCGGGTGGGGTCGGTGGAGTAGCTGCCCTCGGGCACATTGAAGTTGGTGGGGTCGTAGCCCCAGTTATACTGCCGGGTCAGGGGGCGGCTCTCGTCCACGCTGCCAAAATCGAAGATGGGCATGAGCTGGACATAGCTCACCCCCAGCCGCTTGAGGTAATTCAGGCAGGTAGGGTGGATGCCGTCGCTGCTCAGGGTCGTGCCCTGCTGGGTAAAGGCCAGGAATTTGCCCCGCCAGGCTGTGTGCACGCCGCTGGCCGGGTCCTGCGAGAAATCCCGGACGCCGACCTCCCACACGCTGCGGCGGGCCGGCGGGATCACCGGCCGCACATCCCGCTCCCAGCCCTGCGGGTCTACCCGGGCCGGGTCAAAGATCATGCTGCGCACCCCGTTCACCCCTGCCGAGCGGGCGTAGGGGTCCGCTGCATTGCAGGTGCCAAACGGGGTGGTAAGGGTGAAATCGTAGTATTTCCCGTGCTGGTCGCCGGGCAGATAGATGCTCCACACACCCTTGTCCTGCTGCTGCAGGGGCAGGGTGCCCACACAGGCCCCGCCGGTGCCCCGGCGGTACAGGTTCACTGCTGCCTGTTTTGCCGTGGGAGCCCACAGGCGCAGGTGCGTCCCGTCGGGGGTATACTCCACCCCCAGCGGGCCGTAGTATTCCGTCTGGCGGGCAAAGGCTTCGCTCTCAAACAGCGTCTTCCATTCAGCAGGTGTTCTTGGCTCCATGGCAATCCATCCTTTCGTTTGACAATAGTGTAACGAACTTTGTCCTTTATTTCAACCCTTTCCTTGCAAAACGTACCAGACTCCACTATACTGAAGAAAAAACACTGCACGGAGGGACATTTTATGGCATACACCGATGATTGGGAAAGTCTGATGAACGGCGTGTTCGGCCCGGGGGGCAGATTCAAGGCCGCCCCCGGCGCTTCTGCACCCAAAACAGGCGGCAGCGCCGCCCTGCCCGACCTGAACGCGGCGCTTCTGGAACAGCAGAAACGGCTGGACGAGCTGTTGAAGCAGCAGAACGCCCAGCTCAGGACCCAGAGCGATGCCACCGCCGCCGCGCTGGAAAGCAGCCGCCAGATGCTGCGGGACATGGAGGACGAAGGCCTGCTGGCCAGGGGCACCACCGACGTGAAGCCGGAGCACCTGGGCAGCTTTGAAGGCCTTGCCGCCGAGGTCAGGCAGACGGTGCTGGGGCAGGATGCTTTTGTAGACAGCGTGGTGCGGGCCATGCGCCGCCCCTTTGTGCTGGGCACCGAAGCCCCCGCCGCCCGCAACGTCATCCTGCTCACAGGCGGGGCAGGCACAGGCCGGCATTTCGTGCTGGAAGAAACTGCCCGCTGCATGGCGGCCCGGGATCTTTTGCAGAGCGACAGGATCGCCACGCTGGATCTGGCCCTTTACCCCAATTCCGGAGCCGAAAAGCTCTTCCTGCAGGACCTCTACGCCGCCCTGCACGCGCCCGGGGAGATCCTTGCCTTTGAGCACTATGAGAGCTGCTATCCCGGCTTTCTGAAGACCCTGTCCGATCTGGCCGTCAAGGGCAGCGCCCCCCTGTCCAGCCGGTATCTCGTAAACAAGGAGGGCATCCTTGTGGATGCAGGCACGGCGCTTGCCCCGGGAGCCGTCAGCCGCATCGACCCCTGCGGCAAATACCTCATCTTCTACTCCCACAAGGGCCGGGAGGCACTGGCCGACAAATTCGGCGCGGCGCTGGTGTCGGCGCTGGGGGATGTCTGCGAAACGGCCTCCTACACCCGGGAGGACCTGGCCGCCCTTGCCGCGCAGCAGCTCAACGCGCTGGCCCAGAAGATCCGCGCCCGGCTGGGGCTGACCCTTTCCGCCGGGGCCGACGTGCGGGACTATGTCGCAGCCCAGTGCACCGCGCAGAAGGGTGCCGCCGGGCTGGCCGAATGCTGTGACCGCATCTTCCGTGCCCTGAGCGAATACTGCCTGCGCACGGACAAGACCCTGTCCGGCACGGCGGCCCTGACCGCCCGTCCGGAAGGGCTGCTGTTCCGGCTGAACGATGGCCCGGAGGAACCGCTCTTTGACCTGCTGCCTGCGGCTTATACCGGTGCACTGGATGCCATCCGGGCCGAGATCAACGAACTGGTGGGTCTTGCTCCCGTGAAAGAGTATGTGTTCGGTCTGGCCGACAACCTGCAGGTGCAGCAGCGCCGGGCCGCTGCCGGGCTGAAAACGGCCAGCCTGTCCATGCACATGATCTTCACCGGAAACCCGGCACCGGCAAGACCACCATTGCCCGGCTGGTGGCGAAATACCTGAAAGCCATCGGTGCCCTCAAGGGCGGGCAGCTGGTGGAGGTGACCCGTGCCGACCTGGTAGGCCGCTACACCGGCCACACCGCCCCCCTGACCAACAGCGTCATCGAGAGCGCGCTGGGCGGCGTGCTCTTCATTGACGAAGCATACAGCCTCTACCGCGGCGAGCAGGACAGCTTCGGGCTGGAAGCCATCGACACGCTGGTGAAGGGGATGGAGGATCACCGGGACGAGCTTGTGGTCATTCTGGCCGGGTATACCCGGGAGATGGAGATCTTCCTCACCGCCAACAGCGGCCTTGCCAGCCGTTTTCCCAACAAGATCGAGTTCCCGGACTACACCGCTGAGGAGCTGCTGCAGATCACCTACGTTCAGGCAAAGAACAAGGGGTATCGTCTGGCCGAAAGCTGCACCGAACCCCTGCTGGGCTATTATGCCCGCTGGCAGGAATCCGATGCCCGCACCGCCGGCAATGGCCGCCTTGCCCGCAACACACTGGAAAAGGCCATCTTCCACCAGAGCCGCCGCCTTGTCGCCGAGCCCGCCGCCGCGCTGGATCTGATCCTGCCCAGTGATCTGGAACTGAAAGAACCGTAAACACGCAAAAAGGACTGCTTTCGCAGTCCTTTTTTGTTATTGATGCTGTTCTGCCAGCCGGGCGGTCATTTCCCGCATTCCCTGCCGCACTTCGGGCGGGGCGACCACCTCTATCTTGCCGCCAAAGCCGCAGACCCAGCCATAGAACTGGTCACTGACGCAGATGGGGACATCAAAATGGAAGCAGCCATTCTCCTCGGGCAGGAACATGGGCGTAGTGCCGAAGCGCTCCCGCATGGCACCTTCCAGATCAGCGGTGCACCGCAGGGTAACACGATGCTCCGGCCCGCCGTACATTCCAAAGTGCTTGCGCAGATAGGCAGGCAGGTCAAGATCCGCAAACTGCTCCTGACCCCGCCGGGGCGCATCCAGCACCCGGACCCCGCTCATCTTGTCCACCCGATAATGGCGGATGCCCTTTTCGTCGGCAAAGGCAATGAGGTAGTAGCACCCGTTCTCCCAGGCCAGCTGCCACGGGCTGACGGTCCTTTTCTCTTTCTCGCGGCTGTCGGCTTTTCTGTAGAGGAACTCCACCATTTTACCGTTGTTGATGGCCTCGTGCAGGGCATCGATGCTGTACAGCAGGCTCTTGCTGTCGGTCTTGGGGCGGCCCTCCACATAGACCTGACGCTGCAGCTGGCTGCCCTCGTAGTTGGAGCAGAGCTTTTCCAGCTTGTGGATCAGCCGCCTGCTCGTGGTGCCGGATACCACCCGGCTTGCCTGCACGGCATCCACCAGCAGCTTGAGCTCCGCCAGATCAAAGGTGCGGCTGGCAAGGAAATACCCGCCGCCCCGGCCCCGGCGCAGCTTGATGTCATAGCCCAGCGCACCCAGTGCCTCAATATCGCTGTACACGCTCTTGCGCTCACAGCGGATGCCCTGCGCCTCCAGCAGCTCCACCAGCTGCGGCACGTTCAGCAGGTGGTTTTCATCGGTCTGCTGCTCAAAAATGCGCAATAGCGCCAGCAGCTTGGATTTCTGGCCTTCCTGTTTGGGCATTCGGTACACCTCATTTTTTCGTGTTGTGCCAAACCTCTCAGTCTCGCTTCCAGCTCTCCCCTAGCAAGGGAGCCAGAAAAAAACAGCAGTGCTGTGTGCTGAAAAGGTTACGGCGCTTTCTTATCAAACGCCGCGCGGCGCTGGGTGGACAGGCGGAACATCTCCTCCAGCTTTTCCCGGTCATCGGCCACAAGGGCGTTGCGCATCTCGTTCAGCGCCCCGCTGAACTGGTCGATCTCGGAGATGAGGTTTTCCTTGTTCCAGAGGAACAGCTCCGCCCACATCTTATCGTTGATGCGTGCAATGCGGGTCAGATCCCGGAAGGAATCTCCGGTGTACTCGCACAGCGAGGTATTGTCGTTGGCGCACATCAGGCTGACAGCGATGGCATGGCAGAGCTGGCTGACATAGCCGATCATCCTGTCATGCTCCTGCACGGTCAGGGTGCAGATATGCTTGAAGCCCAGCACCTCGGCCAGCTCCCTGGCCCACTGAACGGCCTCCGGGGTGTTCTTTTCCGTGGGGGTCACAATGAAGTTGGCCGGGGCAAAATTCACCTCGGCGGCGTGCTCCACGCTGGAGGTCTCACGGCCCGCCATGGGGTGGCTGGCAATGAACTCCACACCCGGCCTGCACATGGCCTGAATGGGCTCCACCAGACCGGTCTTTACGCCCGACACATCGGTAAAGATGCAGCCCTCCTTCAGCAGGTGGCCGTAGGTCCGGAACCACTCGATCAGGGCCGTGGGGTACAAGCCAAAGATGATATGATCGGCCTGACGCACCAGATCTTCAAAATCATGGGTCTTGCCGCTGGCGATATAGCCGTGGTCGAGGGCATACTGCAGATGGCCCTCGCTGCGGTTGATGCCGTCCACATGGAACCCGGCCCTGCTCAGCTCCAGGGCGTACTTGCCGCCCAGCAGGCCCAGGCCCACAATGAGATAACGCTTTGATTTATCCAACATGTTCCACCTCCGCGCCCAAAGGCTTGATGGCTTCCAGAAAATCCGGCCAGCTCTTGGCAATGGCCTCGGCCCCGCTGATGGGCAGGGCCAGCCCGGCGGCCAGCGCCAGCACCGCAAGGCTCATCACCACGCGGTGGTCGTTGTGGCTGGAAAGCGGCTGCTCCGGGGCATGGAGCGCGCCGGCACCCCCATGGATGGTAATGGTGCCTCCCTCGCTCTCCAGCTGCCCGCCGCAGGCCCGCAGCTCGGTCTCCATGGCCTCAATGCGGTCACTCTCCTTGATGCGGAGACGTTCGGCGTTGCGGATGACCGTGGTGCCCTCACACAGCAGGCCCAGCACCATCAGCACGGGGCCCAGGTCGGGGCAGTCGGCAAGGTCGATGTCCGTTCCGTGGAGCGGGGCCTTTTCAAACACCACGCCCTGCCCGGTGCGGGTGAATCTTGCACCGCACCGCCGGAGGATCTCCAGAATGGCCGCATCGCCCTGCAAAGTCTCCTCAGACAGGCCGGTGATGGCCACACCGCCGGTCACAGCGCCCAGCACGGCAGGAAAAGCCGCCTGGCTGTAATCGCCCTCCACGGTGTAATCACCGGGAAGATAGTGCTGCCCGCCGGGGATTTCCAGCGTATTCTCATTCAGCCAGCGGCTTTCCACGCCAAAGGCGTGCTGCACCGCGCGGGTCATATCGATGTAGCTCCGGCTCTCCACAGGCGGGATGAGGTGCAGGGTGCTGGTGCCGCCCAGCAGGGGCAGGGCAAACAGCAGCCCGCTGATGAACTGGCTGGACACGTTGCCCGCCAGCTCGTATTCGCCCGGGGTCAGGGCACCTTCCACAGTGAGGCGGTCCGCGCCCTGCTCAAAACGCAGGCCCTGCTGCTGATACAGCGTTTTGTAGACCGACTGGGGCCGCTCCATCAGCCGCCCACGGCCTGTAAAAGTCACTTCCTGCCCGGTCAGGCTGGCCAGCGGGATGAGGAAGCGCAGGGTGCTGCCGCTCTCACAGCAGTCCACGGGGGCATCAACCGGCAGAAAGCGGCCCAGCCCCTCCACCACCGCGTCGTTTTCACCGGTGGTGACACGGGCGCACAGTCGGCCCGCCGCGCCCAGCGTGGCGGAGATATCCTTGCTGAAAGCAAGATGATGGAGATGGGAAGTCCCCTTTGCCAGCGCCGCGCAGAGCACCGCCCGGTGGGCCATGCTTTTGCTGGGCGGCGCGGCGATGTTGCCGCCCACCGTCCGGCTTGATTTTATCGTAATGTTCATCGTGTTACTTTACCTGGCTCGCCCTCTCCGTCAGCGCTTTGCGCTGCCACCTCTCCCAAAGGGCGAGGCCTTGGCAGTCCACCGCAAGGTCTGTGGTTTCGCCAGAGGCTCTCCCTTTGGGAGAGCTGGCAAAGCCGTCAGGCTTTGACTGAGAGGGTGAGGCCGTTCATCGTGTTACATATCCCGGCCAATGGCCCATGCGACCTGACGGCACTTTGCCATGGCCTGTGCAAAGGCATCCGGGGTCAGGCACTGTGCACCATCGCTCCATGCGTGGCGGGGATCATAGTGGACTTCCACCTCCAGACCGTCGGCACCGGCGGCCACAGCGGCGATCATCATCGGCTCGACCAGATTGGCCTTGCCGGTGGCGTGGCTGGGGTCCACGATGATGGGCAGATGGGTCTTTTCGTGGATGATGGGCACAGCGGAGAGGTCAAGGGTGTTGCGGGTGTATTTTTCAAAGGTGCGGATGCCCCGCTCACAGAGAATGACCTGCTCGTTGCCGCCGGCCATGATATACTCTGCGGACATGATCCACTCCTCGATGGTGTTGCACAGGCCGCGCTTGAGCAGCACAGGCTTGTGCATCTTGCCCACGGCCTTGAGCAGCTGGAAATTCTGCATGTTGCGGGCACCGATCTGCACCACGTCCACATATTCCTCAAACTCCGGGATCCGGTCCTCGCTCATCAGCTCGGACACGATGGGCATTCCGGTGGCCTCCCGGGCCTTGACCATATCGAGGATGCCCTCGGTCTCCAGACCCTGGAAGGAGTAGGGAGAGGTGCGGGGCTTATAAGCGCCGCCGCGGAACAGGCTTGCACCGCCCGCCTTTACGCCGTTGGCAATGCGCAGTGCCTGCTCTTCCCCCTCGATGCTGCAGGGGCCTGCCATCACGGCGATCTTCTCGCCCCTGCCGATCTTCACGCCGCCGCAGTCGATGATGGAATCGGCGGGGTGGAACAGGCGGTTGGCCCGCTTATAGGGAGCGGACACGCGGGTGACGTTGTCGATCCAGGGGTTGGCCAGCACGTCGCGCTCATCGATCTTGGTGGTATCGCCCACCAGACCGAACACATTGTAATCCTTGCCGGTGATCAGGGTCACATCCAGGCCCTGCTTCTCGAATTTGTCTACGATCTTTTCCAGTTCTTCCTTGGGGGTGCCTTTTTTGGTCGAAATGATCATCTTGTTTCTTTTCCCTTCTGTTTGTCTCTATGCTTTCCGTTTTGCTGCACAGCCTGCCCTACTTGCCAAGGGCTCCCCCTTCGGGGGAGCTGGCGAGCGAATGCGAGACTGAGAGGGTTGTTACTGCACCAGGTGCGTCTGCGCGCCGCCATCCAGCCGGAGCAGCTGCACAAGGTAGGCGCAGGCATGGAGATATCCGCTGATCCCCTCGCCTGCAAAGCGGCCCTGACAGCCAAAGGAGACCACATCCACGCTGCGGAAGGGCTCCTTGCCGCTGGGGTCGGCCAGCATCACTTCCACGGCGGGCACGCCGCACACCTGCAGCGCTTCCAGAATGGCCACGCTGTAATAGGCGTAGCCGCCCGGGTTGAGGATGATGCCATCGGCCCGGCCTGCCGCCGACTGGATCTCATCGATGAGGTCACCCTCGTGGTTGGACTGAAAAAAGTCCACCTGAACATCCATCTGGGCACAGCCCGCCTCGATATAATCCAGCAGTGTATTGAAATCGATCTGCCCCTCCATGCCCGGCTCCGTGAACTGGGTCAGGTTGAGGTTGGGACCGTTAATGACTAAAAATTTCATCCAGCGCCTCCATTGCCGCCGTCACGGCATCCGCAGGGGTGGTCTTGTTGGGGATCACAGCATCCGCTGCCGCCAGATAGAGCGGACGGCGCTGGGCTTCCATGGTTTTCAGGGCCTCAGGGCTGGTGGAAAGAGGCCTTCCGCCGCCCACCAGCAGATCTTCCAGCGGCCGGTCGATGAAGAGCACGATGCCGTTGGCGTGGAGCGCCCGGAGGTTTGCCGGGTCTTTGACCACGCCGCCGCCGCAGGAGATGACCTGCCGGTTCTCCCGGGCAAAGCGGGCGGTCTGCGCGGCCTCCAGCTTCCGGAAGCCTGCCTCCCCCTCAGCGGCAAAGATGTCCGGGATGCTCCGGCCGTCGGCCTTGACGATCTCCTCGTCCAGATCCACGAACCGCTTGCCCAGCCGTTCCGCCAGAGCGCGGCCCAGGGTGGATTTGCCCGAGGAGGGCATCCCGATGAGGGCAATGTTCAGCTGTTCCCGCCGCAGCTCGCTGGTCACACGGGCGATCTCGGCACCGGCATCCTCAAACTTGCGGTCGAGGAAAAATTCTGCCGCGTACACTGCCTGCGCCACCAGCATTTCCAGACCGCCGACGGCAACGGGCACCCCCAGCTCCTCGGCCCGGAGGATGAGCTCGGTCTTATCGGGATTATAGATGACATCGATCACGGCTTCCAGCCCGGGCATGGAGGTGATATCCAGGGCGCTCACGCCCACATTGGGGTACATGCCCACCGGCGTGGTGTTGATGATGATCTGCGCCCCGGTGGTCAGGGCCTGAGCATAAGTCAGCTCTCCCTTTTCGGGGTCGGGATGGCGGCTGACGGTATAGATCTGTTTCGCGCCCCGGTCATGGGCCACGGCCCAGGTGGTGTTGTGGGTGCCGCCGGTGCCCAGAATGAGCACGGTCCTGTCCTTGAACTCCACCCCGTGTGCATCGCACAGGTAGGAGAAGCCGGGATAATCGGTGTTGTAGCCGTAGAGCAGGCCGTTCCTGTTGACGATGGTGTTCACGGCGTTGATGGCCTTGGCGTGGGGGTCGATGTAGGAGCAGTACTCCATGACCACCAGCTTATAGGGGATGGTGACATTGATGGCCCTGAACTGCCGCCGGGTCATAAAGGCCCGGACTTCCTCTTCCGTGGGCAGGGGGCACAGGTCGTACCGGTAGCCGCAGAGCATCTCGTGGATGACCTTGGAGTAGGAGTGGCCCAGCCGCCCGCCGATGAGTCCGTATTCCATTTACAGCACCTCCTTGCGGTAGCCGGTGGGGTCCTCCATCCAGCCATGCCGTATTTTGCGGTGAGCAGGTCGCCCACGGCCAGCGCGGCGGCGCAGGTCTGCACAATGGCGGCCCGGGGCACGATGCAGGGGTCGTGGCGGCCCTGAATGGACAGCTCCGCGTCCTTCTTTGCCATATATCCACCGTGTCCTGCGTTTTGTAGATGCTGGGGGTGGGCTTGACCGCCGTGCGGAACACCACGGGCATTCCGTTGGAAATGCCGCCGTTCAGGCCCGCATTGTGGTTGGTGGCGGTGACGATGCGCTCCCCCTGCATCCGGAAGGCATCGTTGGCCTCCGAGCCCTTCTGGTCCGCAAAGCCGAAGCCGGAGCCGAACTCGATGCCCTTGACCGCCGGGATGGAGAAGGCCAGGTGAGCGAGCTTGCTCTCCACACTGTCGAAATAGGGCTCGCCCACGCCTGCGGGCAGGCCCAGAATGGCAGTCTCCAGCACACCGCCCACGCTGTCGCCCTCCGCACCGGCGGCACGGATGGCGGCTTTCATGGGTTCCTCCACACTGCCGTCCAGCAGGGCAAAGCCCTCGGACTTGTTCAGCAGTGCCTCGGCCTGCGCCGCCAGCGCGGCGGGATCATCCAGCGCAAAGGGGGCATCGCTGATCCCGGCACACCGCCCGATGTGCGTCACGATCTCGATCCCGGCCCGGTTCAGAGCGCCCAGCACCAGAGCGCCGCCCGCCACCAGCGCGGCGGTGACGCGGCCCGAAAAGTGGCCGCCGCCCCGGGCATCCTGATAGCCGTGGTACTTGGCGTAGGCGGTGTAATCCGCATGGCCGGGCCGCAGCAGGTCAGCCGTTTTGGCATAGTCGCCGCTGCGGGTGTTCTGGTTTTCGATCATCAGGGCAATGGCGGTGCCGGTGGTGCGGCCGTTGACCACGCCGGACAAAAACTGCACCGCATCCCCCTCTACACGGGGGGTGGAAAGGCCGTCGCCCCGGGCACGGCGCTTGTCCATGCAGGCAGCAAGAAAGGCTTCCTCCACGGGCACGCCCGCCGCCATGCCGTCCAACACCGCGCCGACAGCCCTGCCGTGGCTCTCGCCAAAAATGGTCAGCGAAAGGTCGCTGCCAAAGGTGTTTTTCATGGCTTACTCCTCCACACCCAGCAGGGGGCGCAGGCCCTCCACGGGGATGGTCTCGGCCCGCCAGCAGCCCAGACCCGGCACCTTGATGACCGTGATCTGGCCGCCCTGAGCCTTTTTATCGTGCAGCATCTCGGCCAGCACCTTTTCCTTGTTATAGGTGGTGCGGGTGGGCAGGCCAATGCGGCGGTAGACCGCACGCACCCGCTTCTGCAGCGCCTTGGATTCGATCATGGGCAGCATCCCCAGCGCCACGCATTCGCCGTGGAACAGGCCCACGGTGCGGCGGCCCTTGATGCCCTTGACGGCCTCGATGCCGTGGCCGATGGTGTGGCCGAAGTTCAGGGCCTTGCGCATCCCGCGCTCGGTCTCATCCTGCTCCACAACGTTCTTCTTGAACCGCAGGCTGCGGTAGATGATCTCGCTGATCTGGGTATCGATATCGCCCTTTTCAAAGATGGCAAACAGCTCAGGGTCCGCCAGCAGACCCGCCTTGACCGCCTCCGCCAGACCGTTGATGTAGTGGCGGCGGGGCAGGGTGGAAAGGGTGGCCGGGTCCACGATGACCAGCTTGGGCTGCCAGAACGCGCCCACGATATTTTTGGTATCGCCCAGATCCACAGCGGTCTTGCCGCCGATGGAGGAATCGATCATGGAAAGGGTGGTGGTGGGGCAGTTGATGAAATCGATGCCCCGCATGTAGATGGCAGCGGCAAATCCGGCCAGATCCCCGACCACGCCGCCGCCCACGGCCACCACCAGGTCGCCGCGGCCCATGTTGAACTCCAGCATCTGCCGGAGCACCGTTTCCAGGACCTTGAAGCTCTTGCTGGCCTCGCCCTGCGGCACCGTGATGATGGTGGATTCCCGGCACTGGTCGGCCACGCGCTGGGCATACTCGGCAGGCACGCCGCTGTCGGTGACAACGGCCACCTTGCGGTCCAGCCGGGCAAACTGGTACAGATTTTCCAGTGCACCGTTTTTCAGGATGATATCATAACTGCGCTCGCCCAGATTCATGGTGAGCTTTGTCCCGATGAAATCGCTCATTTCGTATACACTCCTAACAGCCGTACCGTGCGGCAGACATGATTCAGCTCGCGCAGCAGCGCGGCGGTCTTTTCGGCGGCGGGGTCTCCCACCAGCTCGACATAAAAATAATAATCAAAGGGGACGTGGGGCAGCGGGCGGCTCTTGATGGACTCCATATCGTAGCCGCTGGCACCAATGACCTGAATGACCTCGGCCAGCTTGCCGGGCTTGTTGTCCAGCGTGAACAGCAGGGAGAACCGATTGCCCGCCGTAGGCTTTTCGCGGCTGAGGACGATGAAGCGGGTGGTGTTGTCGCCGTCGGTGTTGATGTTGGGCACCAGCACCTCCAGCCCGTACAGGGCGGCCGTTTCCACGCTGGCAATGGCCGCCTTGGTCCGGTCGCCGCTCTCCGCCACGAACTTTGCCGCCATGGCCGTGTTGGGCATGGCCGTGGCGGGCAGGCCGAACTGCTTCAGGAAGGTCTCGCTCTGGGCAATGGCCTGTTGGTGGCTGTACACACGGGTCAGGTCGGAAAGCTGGGTGCCGGGCAGCACCAGCAGGTTCTGGGAGATGGGCAGGTCGTAGACATCCACCACCCACAACCCGGGGTGGTTGTAACACAGGTCCAGCACCGCCGACACATCCCCCGCGTGGCTGTTCTCAAAGGGCACCACGCCGTGGGCGGCATCGCCCTTTTCCACGGCATCGAACACCTCATCCCAGGTGGGGCAGCTCACGGCCTCGGCATGGGGAAAGAGCGCCCGGAGCGCGATGTGGGCAAAGGCACCCTCCACACCCTGATAGGCAGCGCGGTTGCGGCCCAGCACCTCAGCCTCGTACTGCTTGGCCACGTCCATCATGTTCTGCACATGATCCCGGTAATAGGGGCGCAGGGCCGGGTCCCCGATCCGCGCTTCGGCCTTGTCCAGCACCACCTTTTCGCGGGCGGCATCAAAGATGGGCAGGCCGTGGGCCTTTTTGTATTCCGCCACGCTGAGCACCGCTTTCATCCGCCGCTCAAACAGGGCAGCCAGCTGGGCATCCACCGTGTCGATCTCCCGGCGGGCCTGTTCCAGTGCGTCCATCATTCCACATCCTTTGCATTTCGTGATACTGGATTAGTATACCATAACTCGGACACAGAAACAACAAAGGGCGCAGGGTTTCAGGGTGGATAACTTTTCAACTAGCACCTGCAAAAAGCGAATAGAATTGAAGAGGTGCCGCCCGTGGCAGCACCTCTTCAGCGTTTCAGATCTTCCCGGCTTCGCGCCGTTCCATAGTATCTCCCATAGGGGTTTTCCAGCTCAGCGGCACGGGGCGGAACAGCCGCGGCAGGCGGCTCCGGCGCGGTGGCCGGG
>ENA-OQCG01000046-OQCG01000046.1-human-gut-metagenome-genome-assembly--contig:-NODE-46-length-21323-cov-1.942914_pt1 | contig 21323 bp, 19 predicted proteins | sample MGYA00242758_ERZ504577 | MGnify/ENA primary metagenome ERZ504577 (study PRJEB26092, sample SAMD00036248) | human gut metagenome | host: Homo sapiens | study: EMG produced TPA metagenomics assembly of...
GCGCAGTTTCTGCGGGGATGCTGCGGCGGGCCAGTACGGCCATGCAGGCATAGCCTAGGAACAGGACACAAAAAAGGGCAAACAAAACGGTAAAGAGCGTTTCTTTCACCTTCGGCTTTCGCTTCTCGGCACAGCGCTCCCGCAGAAAATCCAGCACGTTTTCGGGGCACTCGTTCTCGCACAAAGCAAAGCCAGCGAGGCTGGAGACCATCAGGCAGACAGAATCTTTCCGCACAATGACCCGGTAAAGGTCGTCATACCAGATCGTGCTTTGGGAATACGAGCTTTGTACCGTGAAGCAATCCTCGTAAAACGTGTAGTGAATGAGCTTACCCCGAGCGCTTTGGGTGGTTTTGTACGCAAAAACCGCAACCGCACGTGTCATGGTAAAGACAAAGGGAATCGAAAGAATCCCCAATACAAAGCCCAAAACCGAAAGAGAATTGGCATACAAAAGCAGCAAGGCGACGGCTGCGGCAAGCTGCCACAGGTTCCGACGATTGATGAGAAGCATCCGCTTTACGTACATTCCTTGGGTGCTATGGGCATCCACCGTATAAAGTGGTGTGCCTTGCGGCTGTTCCAACTGCCAGGATTTTTGGCCTTCCATGTCGAGTACGCTCCTTCCGTTTGCATACAGATTTTTCCTGATTCTAGCACAGAGCAAAACCAACGTCAAGCACTATTCGCAAATCGGCAGGCGCAGCTCGGCACAGGCACCGTGCGCAGCGGGAAGGTTGGATAAAACCAACACACCGCCGTGGGATTGCGCGACTTTTCGTGCAAAATACAGCCCCAACCCCTGGTGGGCGGCGTCACTGCGGGCGGCGTCGGTGTAGAGCATTTCCCCCGCCTTGGCAAGAGCTTCCGGCGTAAAGCCGGGGCCGGTATCGGTCACACGCAGGATGAAATCCTGTTTTTCTTTTGTAACCAACAGTGTGACAGTGCCGCCGCGGGGCGTATAGCGCACGGCGTTGTCCAGCAGGTTTTCGGCAGCCCGGAGCAGGTCGCACTGTGCCGCGCACAGTGTCCCCTGCCACTGCTCGTTCAGTATAAGCTGCACCCCGGCAGGTGCGCAGAGGGCGCGGGCTGTTTCCGCCAATTCACTGACAAGGGTGTGACTGGGAAAGGTTTCCTCTGTGGCGGGCGGTGCACAGGCGGTGCGCAGGGCGGCCAGATATTGCTGGGCACGGTCCGTTCCGCGCAGGATGGCTTCGACCTGTGTCTGCTGGTCGGCGGACAGAGCATCCTCGGCCAGCAGGTCTGCGTTGCCCTGAATGATGGACAGCGGCGTTTTCAAGTCATGCGTCAGCGCGGCGATCTGTTCGGCGCGCTGCTGCTCCATCCGCCATTGGCTTTGCAGGCTGTCGGTCAGCTCTCGGCCCATCGTCTGCATGGCATGCAGCGTGGCGGAAAACTCTCGCAGACGCGCGCTGTCTGCGTCAATGCGCTCGGGCTGCTGCGCAGCGATGGCATCCACCGCGCGGTGCAGACAGGCGGTCTCGGCGGCAAAGACCCGCACGGTGCGGTGGGTCTGCCAGCCCAGCCATGCGATGACCAGCAGCGTCAGCAAAAGCAGGTAGCAGGTCTGGAAATCCGGCAGCGTGTTCCGCAGGGCCGGGTCGGCGTAAGGCACAGCATAGTCGTACTGCAAAAGGCAAAAGCTTCCGTCAGCCATTTTGACATCGTACTGATACTGCGTATACCCCAGATTGCCGCTGCCGCCATGGAAGGTGTTGAGGGCAATTTTCAGCTGACGGGCGGTCATGTTGGTCTGCAGCACTGTGTCATTCTGCACCACAGCCCAGTGGCACAGGTCACTGATTTGGTTGGAATCAAATGTTTCAGCGGTCACGGCGGCCACAGTTTCCCGGGCATCGGCGCAGGCCTGGGCGGACGCCACGGCAGGCAGCAGAAAACCGACGTCTATCAGCCGCATAAAAAATGCCCACCAGAGTACCAGAATCAGCGCACACCCGCCGCCGCACAAAAGGAGATACCGCAGCAGAACACTGCGCAGGGATGTCAGTTTTCGTTTTGCCATTGGTAGCCCACTCCCCATATCGTTTGCAGCACCTCCCCCGCCCCGGCCGCGCGCAGCTTGGCGCGGATGTTCTTGATGTGCTGGGTGATGGCCGTGTCATCCGCTGTACCGTCATAACCGAACACAGCTTCGTAAATCTGTTCTTTGGAAAAGGTCTGCCCTGCATGGAGGGCCAGCAGCTCACAGATGGCGTACTCGGATTTTGTCAGGCGCAAAGCCGTGCCGCCAACGCTGGCTTCCTTGGCGGAAAGATCCAGCGCCACCCCGCCGCGGGTGATCTTATGGGTCGGTGTGCGGTTCTGCCGCCGCAGGTGTGCTGCGACCCGCGCACGCAGCTCCGCTATGCGGAACGGCTTGGTCAGGTAATCGTCCGCGCCAAGGCCAAGGCCCGTCAGCACCGACGGTTCATCGGTACGCGCGGTCAAAAATAGGATAGGCGCGTCAGTCTCGGCGCGGATGCGCCTGCAGACGGCAAAGCCGTCCTCGCCGGGCATCATGACATCCAGCAGGATGCAGTCCGCCCAGCGGCAGAGCGTATCGGTCAGCTGCGTGCCGGAGGTGCGCGTTTCTACGGTGTGGCCGTCACGCTCCAGCGCTGTTTTTAGCAGCGTACAAAGGTCGCGGTCATCATCGATTGCCAGAATGTTTGCCATAATAGCCCCTTTTATTGCAGTAAGCTGTAAACAAGGCAGGACGCGCCGTAAAGCAGATAGACATGTGCCGGGTAGAACCAGTAGAACAGCTGCTTGTGGCCGCTGCCGCGCTGGCCGTTGTACAGCGCCATGCCGATAACGGCAAAGACGCCGAGCCACTCATAGTAGACTGTGAACATCTGGGAAAAGGCAAAATCCGGCAAGCTGTGAACCTGCAGATAGACCATCACAAAATCGGTCAAAAACGTGAACACCGCCCAAACGACCAGCCGCAGGCGCTTGTGGTTATACAGCGCATACAGCGCGATGCCGCCGGCCAGAAAAGACCAGCTGCCGTCGGTGATGCCCGACCACATGGGAAACGGTGCCGTGATAAGCCACGCCAACACGGCAGAGCCGATCGGTGCATCCTGAATTTTGGGAAAAAGCGTCAGCAGCGCTACGATGCAAAACGGCCAGAGGATCGGCATGGCAGCAGCCAGTGCGCCCCGCACAAACCGGCGCTGGCGCAGCCAGTCGATGCCCTGCCAGATGATGCAGAGCAGCATCAGATCCTGAAAAATGGCATTCAGCGGGTAGAAGCCATCCCCGCGGCGGAAGGCCCCTGCATAGATCATAAAAAATTCCACAGTGCCCATCGCAGTACCGATGGCCCAGATACGCAGGAAGTAGCGCCTGCGGTCATGGGTATGGGCGAAGCCCTCAACAGTGCAGAACAGAAACAGCGGCGCGGACAGCCGCGCCAGCATACTGAACCATTCCGGCACAACGCCCGTAAATTCAAAAAAGTAGTGAATGTGATCCATCACCATGAGCACCAGCGCAATGGTTTTGAGCGCCGTGCCGGTCAGGCCGAATTTTTGCTTTGTCATAATAATAACCCCTTTACATTGTCGATGTAAACAGTGTAACAGGGGTTTATGTAGAAATTATAAGTGTTTGAAAATCAGCTGTGCCTCAAAGGCAGATTTGCCTTCCCGTTCGCCTTCAAAATAGAAGGTGTCCTCTGCCAGTTTGGCACGGCGCAGGGTGAAGCTCTCGCCGCGGGGTACCTCGCGGTGGTAGCTGATGATGAAATCCGAAATCTGCGCACTGTCCCAGACTTGCCACGGTACGGCATCGCAGACAATGTCGGCATAGCGGGTGTTGTTGAGGTGGCCGTTCATGTCGCAGCGGGAGTAGGCCGCGGTCTGCGTGCCCAGCGTCTCGCAGTCCTCGGGCGCAACGCGGGGCAGGCGCATCGGCAGCTCAAGGGGCACATCCTCGGCCCACTGGTCGGCAAACTGCTCCGGGTGCTTGCGCAGGATCATACGCTTTTCGGTATCAATGAGTACCCAGCGGCTGTCCATTGTGGCGACCTCTGCCCCGTCGGCATCGTAAAAATGGGTGATGCGCTTGTTGACGGCGCGCTTGCAGCGCTCGGGCTGGGTGACAAGGGTCAGTTCCTCGTCCACACGGGGCAGCCGTGTGACGTGCAGGGCCAGCTTGGCCAGCACATAGGCGGTGTGGGTCTTGCGGTACAGGGCATCGTCCAGCCCTACGGCCTCGGCGTGGGCGGTAGCAACCTGCTGGGCATAGCGCAGCAACGCCCCCAGCTTGACATGGCCGAGGTGGTCGCCGTCCGTGCGGTAGACGGTAAATTTTTGGGTGTAGGTTATGAGCTTTTCGGGCATAAGGAAGCCCTCCTTGATGGATTTTGAATTGATTCGCCAAGGAGAGTATAGCACAAATGTTGGAAAAATGCAAAGGCGGGGGCTTTGGGGCTGGCCGTAGGGGCTGATGCTTGCATCGGCCCGCGGAGGGGGCAAGACCCCTCCCTACAAATCGAACCGTAAAAGGGTGCAGCGGCAAGGCTGCGGGCCGGCAAACAAAAAGGCTGCACACGCAAAACGGTGTGCAGCCTGAAACTGTTTAATAGTTATCGCGGGATTTTTTGCGGAGCTTGCGCCAAATATTGAATGCAGAGATAGCGATGGCCAGAAGCAGCAGGACAAGAACCATCCAGCCGCTGCCGCCATCCTCGTAGCTCTTCATCTCGCTCCACTGGGCATCCATGGCGGCGTTGATGTCGTCGGGCAGAGTCTCAAAGACCTCCGCCTTGTCCAGGACCTCCGCGCTCGGGTAGGCAATTTCGCTGTACTTCAAATCGTCGTCCAGCATCTCCCACACGGCGGTGATGGGGGTGGAATAGCCGATGAAGTCCGCGTTGGCAAGGCCGACGTCCGGCTCACACAGGTAGTTGATGAACATTTCGGCGGCCTCCCGGTGCTTGGCGTTGGCCGGAATGCACATGCTGTCGATGAAGAAGTTGACGCCTTCCTCCGGGTGGACGAAAGCAAGGTCTGGGTTTTCGTCGATCATCGTGATGGCATCGCCCGCATAGTAGGGCGCCATGGCGGCCTCGCCACCCTCCATCTTGTCAAAGACCTCGTCCATGACGTAGGCCTGCACGATGTTCTTCTGGGCCTTCAGCGCGTCGGTGATGGCGGTGATCTCGTCAACGGACTGCGGATTCATCGACAGGCCAATCGTCTTGGCTGCAATCGCGTAAGCGTCGCGGGAATTGTTGAACATCAGCACATTGTTTGTGTACGCAACATCCCACATGTCCGCCCATTTCGTGGGCGGCTCCTCGACCATCGTCGTGTTGTAGATCAGGCCCGTTGTGCCCCACATGTAGGGCACGCTGTACTTGTTGCCTGGGTCGAAGCTGCGGTCCAGATATGTTTCACCAATGCCGGCAAAGTTCGGAATGTTGTCCATGTTCAGCTCGGACAGCATGCCCTCCTTGGCCATCTTGCCCACCATGTAATCCGATGGGAAGATAACATCATAGGATACGCCGCCGGATTTCAGCTTGGCGTAGAGGCTCTCGTTGGAGTCGTAGGTCGTGTAATTGACCTTGATGCCGGTCAGCTCCTCGAATGCGGACAGAACGTTGACGCTCTCGTCAGAACCGTCGGAGATGTACAGGCCGTTGTTGTAGACATTCAGTGTGATATGGTCGTTGGCAAAGCGCTTCCAATCGTAGTCGCCGGAGACGGAAATATCCTCGTTGACCTCGATGTCATCGGCGGCCAGCACCGGCGCGGCGCTCATCATGGTGACAGTCAGTGCGGCCAGCGCTGCAGCGGAAAACTTTTTCAGCTTCATCTTCAGCGCCCCCCTTCGTCCAGCATGGCTTTGCGGATGGCGTTCTGGTTGCGGCGGTAGGCGCGGGAGTCTGCGGCGTTGGAAATCAGGATGATTGCCAGAATGACGCAGAATATGACTGCAGACAGCGCGTTGATCTCGGGGCTGACCTTCTTGCGGGTCATCGAGTAGATGGCGATAGGCAGTGTCTGCATCGTGCCGGAGTTGAAGTAGGAAATCATGAAGTCATCAATAGAGTAGGTCAGGCAGATGAGGAATGCCGACAAAATGGCCGGGGACAGCTGCGGCATGATGACTTTGGTAAAAGCCTGGCGCGGTGTGCAGCCCAGATCCAGCGCTGCATTGTACAGGCTGGGATCGAGCTGGCGCAGCTTGGGACCTACATTAAAGATAACATACGGGATATTGAAGGTGATGTGCGCAATCAGCAGCGTCGGCCAGCCGAAGATGCCGCTCTCGCCGCCGATGCCGAAGTTCTGCGCCATGACGAAGAGAAGCATCAGTGAGACACCGGTGATGATCTCCGGATTGACGACAGGCACATAGCTGATGTTATTGATGATGAGCTGGCTTTTGCGGGACATCGAGTTGATGCCAAGGGTCGCCAGCGTGCCCAGCACCGTGGCGATAATGCTGGACACCAGCGCCAGCACAAGGCTCAGACCCAGCGCGGACAAAATCATCTCGTTGTGGAACAGGCTTTTGTACCAGCCGAGGGTGAAGCCCGTAAAGTTCGAGCGGGATTTGCTCTCATTGAAGCTGAACGCAATCATGACCGCGATGGGCAGATACATGAAGCAGAACACCAGAATGACGTAGGTGCGCATGAGCAATGCGGAATGCTTTTTTGCCATATCACATCACTCCTTCCATCTCGGACTCGTCAAAGCTCGAAGTGAAGCTCATGCAGAGCAGGACAATGACCATCAGCACCAAGCTCATGGCGGAGCGAGGTTCAGATTGTAGGAGTTGCCAAGGAACTGCAGCTCGATCAAATCGCCGATCAGCAGGTTGGAGCCGCCGCCCAGCATACGGCTGATAATAAAAGTAGAGACTGCGGGCACAAACACCTGCGTGATGCCGGTGGCAATGCCGGGGCCGGTCAGCGGGACGAGCACCCGAAACAGAATATGCCAGACGTTGCAGCCCAGATCCTGCGCGGCCTCAATGATGGAATCATCGATTTTTGTCATGGCCGTGTAGATGGGCAAAATCATAAACGGCAGGTAGTTGTACACCATGCCCAGCACAACCGCACCTGAGGTGTTGATCATGTTGAAGGGGCCGAGGCCGAACAAACCGAAGAACTTGTTGATAAGGCCGTTTTTCTCCAGCAGTGTCATCCAGGCGTAGGTGCGCAGCAGGAAGTTCATCCACATGGGCAGCATAATGAGCATCAGCATAATGTGCTGCTTGTTGGCGCGCAGGCGGGAGAGAAAATACCCCACCGGAAACGCCATGACCAGACAGATCACGGTAGAGATCGCGGCCAAAATCAGGCTGCGGGCAAACACGCTGGAATACCGCCCGATCTGGGTGAGGTTGTCAAAGGTGAACTGGCCGTCCGCGTTCGTCATGGCGTACCAGATGACGATGAAAAGCGGTACGACTGTGAAAATGGCCATCCAGACCAGATACGGCCCGGCCAGCCAGCGGGAGGATTTGGATTTGAGCATGGATCACACCTCCGAACGCTTCATGATATGAATTTCGTCCGGGCCGATGTTCATGCCGATAAGCTCGCCGGGCTGGCTGGCCTGGGTGGAATGGATGATCCACTCATAGCCTTCCACATCGACGTGCATTTCAAAGTGAACGCCCTTGAAGATGACCTCGCGCACAAGGCCGGTCAGCATACCGACAGAGGGCGGCACGATCTGCACGTCCTCCGGGCGGATGACGACCTGCACAGGCTCGTTGACTTTAAAGCCGCGGTCCACGCAGGTGAAATCATGGCCGCCGAAGTTGACCAGAAAGTCCTTGAGCATGACGCCGTCGACAATGTTGGAGTCACCGATAAAGCGGGCGACAAAGGCATTTTTGGGTTCGTTGTAAATATCCTGCGGGGAGCCGATCTGCTGGATCTTACCACCGGACATAACAACGACGGTATCCGACATGGTCAGGGCTTCCTCCTGATCGTGGGTGACGTAGACGAAGGTGATGTTCATTTCACGCTGCAGGCGCTTCAGCTCCAGCTGCATCTCCTTGCGCAGCTTGAGGTCGAGCGCGCCGAGCGGCTCGTCAAGCAGCAGGACGCGGGGCTGGTTGACCAGGCTGCGGGCAATGGCCACGCGCTGCTGCTGGCCGCCGGACAGCTGGTAGATGCTGCGGCGTTCAAAGCCCTTCAGGCCGACGATCTCGAGCATCTCGAGCACCTTCGGGCGGATCTCATCCTCGGCCATCTTTTTCAGGCGCAGACCGAAGGCGACGTTCTCAAACACGTTCAGGTGCGGGAACAGCGCATACTTCTGGAACACCGTGTTCACAGGCCGCTTGTACGGCGGCATGTTGGCGATGTCCTTGCCATCAAAAAAGACATTGCCCGATTTCGGTGTTACAAAGCCGGCAATCACACGCAGGGTCGTCGTCTTGCCGCAGCCCGAAGGGCCCAGGAAGGTGACAAACTCCTTGTCGTGGATGTCCAGCGAAAGTCCGTCCAGGACCTTCTGCCCATCGAACTCGACAACAATGTCTTTCAGAGATACGATCAGATTTTCATTCATTTTTATTGCATCCCCCTTTGCGGAATTTCCCGTTACAGCACTCTCTTTACGCACCGTTTCTTCCTTGGGTCGGCACAGAGTCCTTGGCGAGTCAGCGCCAATTATGCCGCCCCGCAAAGGTTTGTTACACGGCTCCCTGCTGAAGAAGCCGCTGCAAGCAGCACATACAACGCCAATGTGTCAGGGCAGAAAAGATTTACCCTATAGATGCACACACAAGATACATTATACGGTTTGCAGAATGTTTGTCAATAAGAACTTTTTAACAAATTGGTAAAGAAGCGTTCATGATTTCGAAAAAGAAACGGCTTTTTTGAAAATGTGCGATGCAGCAAGGTTTATAAAAATCGAGGCAGCCGCCGCCGCAAAAAGCACGGCACTGGGCAGGGCAGCAAAGCGGCCGTACAAAAGCCCGAACGCCGCCTGCCCGACCGGCTGGGTCAGGCAGGCACAGACCGTGATAAGGCTCATAAAGCGGCCTGTCTGCCCGGTGGGAGCATGGGCCTGGATTGCAGTAAACAGCAGGATCTGAAACAGCGCGGCGGCAGCCATCATGCAAAAAGCCAGTGCTGTGACGGCGATGTACCCGGCTGCGGCAGGCACACACGGCAGAACGGCCAGCCCGAGCAGTGCGCACACTGCCGTAATGCACCAGAGCGCCGCTGTGCCGCGGCGCAGGAACAACCGCTTTGCAAACGCCCCGGCCAGCACGCCGCCCAGCAGACCACCGGCACTCATGGCAGACTGGGTGACGGCCAGAGCGGTGTCGGAAAAGGCATAATAGCGGACAATCAGCAGCGGCACACCGACAGTAAACGCGGGCACGACAGCCAGATTGAGCAGGGCCAGCACCATGGCCAGCCGGAGCAGCGGCCTTGCCTGGCGGAAAAGCGCTTTGGGTGGCAGACGCAGGCATGAACGTGCGGCGGGCGCATGCGGAATTGGCAGTGTACGCTCCCAGAGGGCGGATACGGCAAAGCAGACAGCACAGAGCAGCAGCAAGCCGCGCAGCCCAAGAGTGTGCAGTAAGACACTGCCCAGCAGAGGGCCAAGCAGCTCGTCGATGGTATCCACCAGCTGGATGACTGCATTGCCCCGGGCCAGCGTAGCCCCGTCCAGCAGCAGAGGCAGACTGGCCTGCACGGCGGGCTGGTACAGCCCTTCCACGGCATACAGCAGGCAGAGTGCGGCCAGCACAAGCGGCGTTACGGGCGCGGCGGGAAGTATGACTGCGGCTGCGGCCATGCCGATGGCGGATACGGTATCCAGCACAGCCATGATTTTTTGTTTACGGCAGCGGTCTGCCAGCACGCCCCCTGCCAGCGTGCCCAGCAGCATCGGCACAAGGGCCAGCGCTGTGACACTGCCGTACAGTGCGGCGGAATCGATCCGGCGCAGAAGATACAACGGCAGCGCAAACCGCAGTGCGGCATTGCCGAACAGCGTGATGATCTGGCAGACGGTTATCTTATAAAAGGTGGGATTCATGGTGATGTGCTCCCCTGTTATGATAGTTTTTGTACATACATACCGACTGACGGTTTGTATTCGTGCTGAATAATACGGCGACTGAAACCGCCGTTGGAATGATAGGTTGTATTATATAAGGATAAGGGGCTTTGTGGGGGGTGATCGCTGCGCACCCGGGGTTGTGGCAACAGCAAGGTCCCCGGGCGGATATGGAATCCGCCCCTACGGTGCAGGGGTCGATGCTCGTCATCGACCCGGAAATGTCCGACGCCGCACGGCTTCTGCGGGCGAGCAATCAAGCCCGGAAAGCATCACTCTGCTTCACAGAGCGCCGCCAGCTCCTCTGCCTGCTCGTCGGTGAGAAGATCCAAGCCGAGGGCCTGCGTCATCTGTTGGAATACCGCGCACCGCGCGCGCTGCCGGGCGGGCGTTGCGGGGCGCGCCTGCGGGGTCAGCCAAAGGTCGGCCAGCAGGAAAATTGCCTCGCCCAGCGCCTCCGGCGACTCGGTCTGAATGCTGCCGTCAGCTACCCCCTGCCGAATCATGGGCGTGATGTAAAGCGGCACGGTTGTCTCCAGCAGGTCGTGGTATTCCATCGTAAAAAACTGCGGGTCATCGCAGAGGTGCGGCAGCATATGCTGAAGCTGCTGCTGTCTGCCCGGCAGCAGTGACACCGCAAACACGGTTTGCAGCTTTTGCAGGCCGGTCAAGGCGGCATCGTCCCGGATGCGCGCCAGCTCGGCGGCGACGCGCGCACCGAGGCGGTCGCCCACCTTGGCGGCAATCTCCTCTTTTGATTTGAAATGGTGGTACACGGCACCCTTGGACAGTCCGGTAGTGTCGATAATGTCCTGCAAGGTAGTTTTGGCGTAGCCCTTCTGGGCAAAGAGACGCTCGGCGGCAGAAAGAATTTTTTCTACAGTCTGTTCTGGATATTTGTTGCGCGGCATGGTGTACCCTCCTTTTACAAACCGACAGTCTGTAAAAATTACTATACGCGCCCCTGCGGGAAAAGTCAATACATTTGCCGCAGATTGTACGGTGCGCGGTAGTGGGTGGCGTGTTATAATTATCCGCATAGAGAGGTGAAATGAATGTGGCAAAAATCGGCGTTATCGATGTGGGCGGCGGGTTGCGCGGCATTTACGCGGCGGGCGTGTTCGACTGGTGCTTGGAAAACGGCGTGAAATTTGATTACGGCATCGGCATTTCGGCGGGCAGCGCGAACCTTGCTTCCAATCTGAGCGGCCAGCGCGGGCGGAACTACCTGTTTTATGAGGAATACTCGATGCGCAGGCAGTACATGGGCGCGGGCAATATGCTGCGCAGCGGGTCGTTTTTGAATCTGCAATACATCTACGGCACGTTGAGCAACGCGGGCTGCGAGAATCCGCTGGATTTTGAAAAAATGTCTGCCAATCCGATGGAGTGGTATATGATCGCCACCGATGCGACAACTGGCAAGCCAAAATACTTTACACGCGGCGATATGCATCAGGATGACTACCGCGTGCTGATGGCTTCCTGCTGCATCCCGGTGGCCTGCAAGCCAATCGTCATTGACGGCATCCCCTATTACGACGGCGCGCTGGGTGATACGATCCCCTTGAAAAAGGCATTTGCGGACGGCTGTGACAAGGTCGTGCTGATTCTGACAAAGCCAGAAGGCACTGTGCGCGCTGACAGCACCGACCGTAAGCTGGCACGAGTCATCCGCCGCCGCTATCCTAAGGCGGCCGAGCAGTTGACCTTGCGGGCGCAGCATTATAACGAGGGTATCGCGCTGGCGGAACAGCTGGCAGCCGAGGGCAAGGTGCTTATCATCGCACCAGACGATACCTGCGGCGTCAAGACGCTGACCCGCGACCAAGAGGCGCTGAAAAAGCTCTACTCCAAGGGCATCCGCGACGCACAAGCCATCGAGGCATTTATAAAATAAACGAAGCCCGCCGCTTTTCCGGGATACGGATAAAGCGGCGGGCTTTATGTTTTTCTAGTAAAATTACGCCAGATTCAGCCGCTTCGTCATGAGCCACTGGGTCAGTGCCCACAGCAGGGCATCGACAAGGGCAATCAGCGCAAAGACGGCGAGCAGGGTGAGCACGATAACGCCCAAGGTATTGTCGGGACCGAAAAACGACGCGGCGCTGAAGTTAGTATTGTTCAGGTACTTGTACCCGCGGAACGCGACAAAGACTGCCGTTACAAGGGCTGCCATCTGCCCGATAAAGCCGATGACAAAGTAGGCGGCAATGCTGATGAGCAGCCGCTGCTGGGTAAACTGCGCGGCAAAGGCACAGGCCAGATATGCGTGCAGCAGTGCGCCCGCGATAAGGGCCAATATAATCAAAAGCATTGCAGACCAGATGGCGACATCCTCGGCAGTGACGCGGCTGAAATCCAATGCAAACCCGCTGCCACTGACCGTGTCGGTAGTCAGCATGCCGCAAAGTGTAAAAAATACCATGCCGAACAGCGTCCATACCGTGCCGCAGATGACCTTAGCAGCAATGTGCTGCCAAATGGGCACAGGCAGAGCCAGCATCAAGTACCCGCGCTCGCCCAACAGGCGGTAAAACTGCTGAATTTCAATAAAAAAGCAGATGGCGAGCACAACAAGAAGGCTTACGGCAGATGCCAGTGCCAGCAAGGCCATGGCTACCCCGGCCAGCGGCAGCCTGTCGGAGGTGTTCTGGACAAAATGGCTCAGAATATTAGTAAAAATGTTCAGCACAAGCACGCCCGCCGCAATGGGCAGAACAACACGGCCTGTGGATTTGAACTCATAATGTAAAAGATTCGTCAGCATTTGTAAACCTCCCGGAAATAAGCGTCCACGCTCTCCCCTGTTTCCTCGCGCAGCTCGTCGACGGCGGTCTGGCGCAGGACCTTGCCGTCCTGTAAAAGAATGACCTCGTCCAGCACCTTCTCAATGTCGCCGATGAGGTGCGTGGACAGCATAAGCGCGGCATCCTCACTGTAGTTGTGCATGATGGTGCTTAAAATGTAGTCGCGGGCGGCGGGGTCCACGCCGCCCAGAGGCTCATCCAGCAGGTAGAGCCTGGCGGCACGGCTCATCGTCAGGCAGAGCTGCATCTTTTCCTGTGTGCCTTTGCTCATGGAATCGATTTTGTCCCGCCCGCCGATATGCAGGTCGGCCAGCATGGCGTTTGCCTTGACTTTGTCAAAATCGGTGAAGAAATCCGCGTACAGGCTTACGGCATCGTCGGCGGTGAACTCCGTCGGCAGGGCCATACGGTCCGGCAGATAGCTGGTGACAGCCTTGGTGAAAACGCCGACAGGAACTTTATCAATAATGACGCTGCCCGCCGTGGGCTGCAAAAGCCCGGCAGAGATTTTCATAAGCGTTGTTTTGCCGCTGCCGTTGGGGCCAAGCAGGCCAACGAGCTTGCCCGGCGTGACGGCAAAGTCCACGCCGTTCAGCGCAGCGGTGCGGCCATAGCGCTTGGTCAGGCCGTGTACCTCATAAATTGCATCCATGGTTTACTCCTTTTTTGGTGTCTGCTGTGCGGTCTCGCGCAGCAGGGTCTCGATTTCGGCTTCGGTCAGGCCGAGGGCCTGCATCTGGTGCAGAAACTCCGCCGCCAGCGTACCAGCGCGCCGACGGCGCAGAGCCTGCAGGGCAGTGTCATCCGCTGTGACGGTGCGCCCGGCGGTGCGCTGCGCCTGCAAAAGGCCGCGGCTTTCCAGTTCCTGCAAAGCGCGCTGCATGGTGTTGGGGTTGACCCCGGCGTCAGCGGCCAGCTCCCGCACGGGCGGAATACGGCTGCCGGGCGGGAACTCCCCCGCGACGAGGGCAAGCTCCAACTGCTCGACCAGCTGCACATAGACCGGGCGGCCCGCAGTAATGTTCCAGTTCATGGTGTTTTATGCTCCTTTGTATTATTGTGTTAAGAGCTTAATACAATAATACACGCAGGATACAGCTTTGTCAATAGAAAAAATAAAAAAATCCCCCGCCGGGCTAGCGGAGGAAATATTGCATGATACAACGTCAGGAAATATGATCCTCGATCCATGTCAACACGTAGTCGAACACCTCGTCGCGGTTTGTCTCGTTGTGCAGCTCGTGGCGGCCTCCTTCAAAAATCTGGCAGGTCAGATCCCTGACACCTGCGTCGCCCAGCATGGCCCAGACCTTGCGCACACCGCTGCCGTAGTTGCCGACGGGGTCGCAGTCACCGGCAATCAGCAGCACGGGCAGATCCTTGTCAATAGCCTGTGCCCATGCCTTTGTGCTGACGTGGTTGAGCGTCGCGAGCATCTCGCGGTAGGTCGCAGCGGTAAACCGGAAGGTGCACAGCCCATCGGCGTCGTAGGCTTTCACAACGCTTTTATCGCGGGAAAGCCAGGCGTTGGGCGACTGTGCGTTCTCGATTTTCCTGCAATAGCTGCCGAAGTTCAGCTTGACCATCAGCGGCGAGACATAGCGCGGCCCCTTGACGCGGGCAATCAGCCCGGCCAGCCGCTGGCCGACGACATTCATAAAGCTGGGGCCTGCCGTGCCGGAAATGACCAGCGCTGTGATGCTTTCCGGCCACTTCTCGGCGTACCAGCGCGCGTAAAAGCTGCCCATGCTGTGGCCGTAGAGGATGATGGGCGTATCGGGAAAGCGCTCGTGCAGGATACGGTTCATCGTGTGCAGGTCGTTCAGGAGGTGGCAACGGCCATTCGGCTCACCGTAGTGGCCGTGCTCCCCTGCCTGGGCGGTGTCACCGTGGCCGAGGTGGTCGTTGCCCGCCAGTGCAATGCCGTGGGCAGCGTAGAACTCGGCCATCGGTTCATAGCGGCGCACATATTCGCACATGCCGTGGCTGAGCTGAAGGACAGCCCGCACAGGCTGGCCGGGTACGGTGTAGAGGAATGCGGAGGAGGTGTGCTTTCCGTCCGACGACGGGAAGGTGATGGCTTCGCAGTGGAGGTTGGGCATGATTACAGTTCTCCTTTTGATTTTTTTCCAGTATTGTGCGAAAGCCTGCTCGTTTTTATTATCGCCGGGGACATAGTACTGCCGGTCCTTGATGGCGTCGGGCAGGTATTGCTGGGCGGTCCAGTGGTTGGGGTAGTCATGCGGGTAGAGGTAGTGCTGCCCCTTGACCTTGGCGTCGGCGCCGTCGTAGTGCTTGTTTTGCAGCTGGCGCGGGATGGGCCCGGTGCGCCCGGTCTGAATATCGGCAATGGCTGCATTGATGCCGTCATGGGCGGAGTTGGACTTGGGCGCGGTAGCCACCAGCACCACGGCATCCGCCAGCGGCAGACGGGCCTCCGGCAGACCGACGGCGTTGGCAATGTCAACAGCGCCTTGACGATGGGGATGATCTGCGGCCAGGCCAGGCCGACATCCTCGCACGCGCAGACCATCAAACGGCGGCAGGCGCTGGGCAGGTCACCGGCTTCCAGCAGACGGCCCAGATAGTGCAGCGCCGCGTCGGGGTCGGAGCCGCGCATCGACTTCTGGTAGGCCGAGACGATGTCATAGTGGTCGTCGCCGAGCTTATCATACCGCATGGCCGTGCGCACGGCGACCTGCTGCACCATGTCCAGTGTGATCGTGCGGCTGCCGTTTTCTACGGGTGCAGCGGTGACGGCAAATTCCAGATTGCCCAGCGCCTTGCGCATATCGCCGCCCGCACTCTGGGCCAGGTATTCCAGCGCGTCGTCGGGAATGAGCACGGGAGACTTGTCCTCAGCCCCGAGGCGCGCAGCGGCGCTGCGCAGCCCGATGCGGATGTCGTCGGTGGTCAGGGATTTGAACTCAAACACCGTGCAGCGGGACAGAAGCGCGTTATATACATAAAAGTAGGGATTCTCGGTGGTGGAGGCAATCAGGGTGACGGTACCCTGCTCCACGCATTCCAGAAGGCTCTGCTGCTGGCGCTTGTTAAAATATTGTATCTCGTCAAGATATAAAAGAATGCCGCCCGACGCGCCGAGTGTGCCGATGTCCGCGAGCACCGACTTGATGTCGCTCGTTGAGGCCGTCGTGCCGTTGAGCTTGTGCAGCTGCATACCGCTGCCCGCTGCAATGATGCTGGCAACGGTGGTCTTGCCGACGCCGGACGGGCCGTAGAAGATCATGTTGGGAATCTTGCCGCTCTCGACAGTGCGGCGGAAAACCTGATTTTTGCCGAGTAGATGCTGCTGGCCGCAGACCTCATCCAGGGTGCGCGGGCGCAGACGCTGTGCCAATGGTTCCATTTTGCGTTCCTTTTTTTAGATAAGTTTGAGATAGTGTACCAAAACATCATACTTCTATACTTGATTATAACGGCTCGGCGTGGTAGAATCAAGAGAAAAGGATGAAACGGAAGAAAATGCTGTGACCAAACAAGAGCTGGCTGCGATCTGTATTGCGCGCCTGAAGGCAGAATATCCCGATTCCGACTGCACGCTGGATTATGACCATGCGTGGCAGCTGCTTGTGTCGGTGCGGCTGGCGGCCCAGTGCACCGATGCCCGCGTAAACGTGGTGGTGCAGGAGCTGTTTGCCAAGTACCCCGGCGTAAAAGAACTGGCTGCAGCGGATCCTGCGGATATTGAGGCAATCGTCAAGCCATGCGGGCTGGGCCACAGCAAGGCACGGGATATTTCAGCCTGTATGCGGATGCTGCGCGACAGGTACGACTGCCGTGTACCGGATGATTTCAACGCGCTGCTTGCCCTGCCCGGCGTGGGCCGCAAGAGTGCGAATCTGATCATGGGGGACGTATTCGGCAAGCCTGCCATCGTGACGGACACCCACTGCATCCGGCTGTGCAACCGCATCGGGCTGGTGGACAACGTCAAGGAGCCGGCCAAGGTCGAGCGGGAGCTGTGGAAGATCATCCCGCCTGCGGAGGGCAACGGCTTCTGCCACCGGCTGGTGGACCATGGCCGCGCCGTGTGCACAGCCCGCACCAAGCCCTATTGCGATAAATGCTGCCTGGCGGACGTATGCCGGGCACGAAAGGAATTTTTGCATGAATAAAACGACGGAAAACCGCCTGGGCGGTGAGCTGCGCAGCCATCAGGCAGCCCGGCGCCTGCTGGAGGAGCTGCGCCGCGGACGCTATGCAGACGCCGCCCAGCTGCCCAGCGAGCTGGAGCTGGCCGATGTTCTGGGCGTGAGCCGCACCGTGGTGCGCGATGCCCTGAGCGATCTGGAGCGCGACGGCTATGTGGAGCGTGTGCGCGGCATCGGCACCCTTGTCAACCGCGATGTGGTCCGGGTCGAGAACCGCATGGACCAGAAGCTGGAATTTAACCGCATGATCCGCTCCATTGGCCGCGTGCCCCACAGCGATAACCTGATGGTCACGCGGGAGACTGCCATGCCGGAGCTGGCCGCAAAGCTCGGCCTTGACCCGGAGCGCGAGCACACACTTGTGTTTGTGCGCCGCCGGGTACTGGCCGATGAAACGCCGGTGCTCTACTCCACCGATATTCTGCCGCTGGCGCTGTTTGGCGGCAAGCGGCTGGATACGATCGATTTCAGCCGCCCGATCTTTGAGATCGTGGAGCAGCACTGCCATGTGGAGGTCACCGAGACGCTGACGACGCTGCACGCCGTACAGGGGGCGCCCGGCATCCGCCGCCAGCTGGGGCTGCGCCCGGAGCAGGCGCTTTTGCAGCTGGATGAGATCTGCTATTCCCGCACCTGCAAGCCGGTGCTTTGCTGCCAGACCTGCTATACGGATTTCTTTGACTTTGCGATGGTGCGCAAGCTGATTTGATTTTGAACGGCACAGCGCCGTTTGGAATAAATAGAGTAAACAAAGGGGATTGTGTATGAGACATTTGATCGACCCGGCGGATTTCACGCTGGAAGAAACGCTCAGCCTGATGGACCTTGCAGACCGTATCCATGATGACCCGGCTGCCTATAAAGATGTAGCTGCCCGTAAGCGGCTGGCAACACTGTTCTACGAACCGAGCACCCGTACCCGTCTTTCGTTTGAGGCGGCCATGCTGAACTTGGGCGGTCAGGTGCTGGGCTTCCCCGATGCCGGTGTTTCCAGCGCCTCCAAGGGCGAGACCGTAGCCGATACCATCCGCGTGATCAGCTGTGTGGCAGACATTGCCGCCATGCGCCACCCCAAGGAGGGAGCACCGCTGCGCGCGTCCCGCTACAGCCGCATTCCGGTCATCAACGCCGGTGACGGCGGCCACAGCCACCCCACCCAGACGCTGCTGGACATGATGACGATCCGCCAGCGCAAGGGGCATCTGGATCATCTGACCATCGGCTTCTGCGGCGACCTCAAGTTTGGCCGCACGGTGCACAGCCTGATCAAGAGCCTGTCCCGTCTGCCGGGCATGAAGTTTGTGCTCATCTCACCCGAGGAGCTGCGCGTGCCGGATTACATCATCAGCGAGATCCTCGAGCCTAACAACATCCCCTATGTTGAGACACGCAGCATGGAGGAGGCTCTGCCCGATTTGGACGTCCTCTACATGACCCGCGTCCAGCAAGAGCGGTTCTTTAATGAAGAAGATTACATCCGTCTGAAAAACAGCTATGTCCTGACAAAGGAAAAGCTGGCTCTGGCCCCCGCGGATATGCCGGTGCTGCATCCCCTGCCCCGTGTGAATGAGATCACGCTGGACGTGGATGACGACCCGCGCGCAGCGTACTTTGACCAGGTGCAGAACGGTGTCCATATGCGCATGGCGCTGATCATGACTTTGCTGGGTCTCAAAGACCCCAAGACCGGGGAGGTAGCGTTCAATGTTGAAGGTTGATGAAATCCAGAACGGCGTGGTCATTGACCACATTACCGCAGGCACGGGTCTGGCGCTCTACCACATGATGGAGCTGGAAAAGCTGAACAATGCCAGCGTGGCCCTTTTGCAGAACGTCCGCAGCCAAAAGGACGGAAAAAAGGACATAATAAAGATCGAGGGCGATGTCAGCGAGATGAGCTTTGACGTTCTCGCCTATGTCGACCCGAAAATCTCCATCACCTTTATCCGGGACGGCAGGGTGACGGAGAAGAAACACCCCGAGCAGCCCAAGCGGCTGGTCAACGTCATCAAATGCACGAACCCGCGCTGCATCACTTCTATCGAGGAGGGCTGTGACCACATCTTTGCCCTGACGCCAAGCGGACGCTATCGCTGCATCTACTGCGAGCAGGAGTTCCGCGTAAAACCGTAAACGAGGTAACACTATGGAAAAGCCGAAATTTCACCTGAACCCTAATGAGGAAATCGTCAAAACCATCCGCGAGGGCCTCAAGCGCACGGGCGGCTACTGCCCCTGCCGCTTGCAGCACATTCCGGAGAATATCTGCATCTGCAAGGAGTTCAAGGAGCAGCTGGCCGACCCAGACTACCACGGGGCGTGCCATTGCGGGCTGTATGTGAAGGATTGAGGACTTTTCCCTTTTACAGCATACAACAATTATAATAAGCAAAACGAGGTATCTGCCACGGAAAGCAGGTACCTCGTTTTGCTTATGCTACACGCACGCCGCCAGTGTATCCTCGGTCAGGATAATGTGCCCGTCGGCGTCCACATCGGCGGTGTAAACGGTGCCGAGGTGGGCTGTACCGGCAGCGATGCGGTCCGCAAGGGCCTGCTCCACGGCACGGCTGACGGTGCGGCGCAGCTCACGCGCACCGTAGGGCGGCACCTTGTCCCCGGCCAGCACCTTGGCTGCGGCGGGCGTGTGGTGCAGCGTGTAGCCCTGCCGGGCCGCGCGATGCTCAAGCTCGACAAGCAGCCGGTCTGCGATCCCGGCCAGCTGCTCCGGGCCGAGCGGGTCAAAGAGGACGGTCTCATCCAGGCGCCCCATCAGCTCAGGGCGGAAAAACTCCTTAGCCTCCTGGATGGCTTGCTGGCCGCGGCGCCGGGTCTCGGCAGCGGCGGCCCCAAAACCCAGCGGCGACGTCTGCCCGGACAGACAACGCGCACCCAGATTGGAGGTGAGCAGAATAATCGTGTTGGAAAAATCCGCCCGGCGTCCCTGGGAGTCGGTCAGATTGCCGTCCTCCAAGATTTGCAGCAGCAGGTTCTGGATGTCGCTGTGCGCCTTTTCGATTTCATCAAATAAGACAACACTGTACGGGCGGCGGCGCACGGCCTCGGTCAGTTGGCCGCCCTCGTCGTGGCCGACATAGCCCGGCGGCGCACCGAGCAGCCGTGCGACGGTATGCCGCTCCATATACTCCGACATGTCAAAGCGCAGCAGGGCTTTTTCGCTGCCGAACCAGCATTTTGCCAGCGTGCGTGCCAGCTGGGTCTTGCCGACGCCCGTCGGCCCGAGGAACAGCATAGCGCCTATGGGCCGCCCGCTCTCCCGCAGGCCGGTGCGGCTGCGTCGGATGGCAGATGCCACGGCGGCCACGGCCCTGCGGCTGGCCGATGACCTCGGCGGCAAGGCGCTGTTCCAGATTGGCAAGCCGCTCCCTCTCGGCTTCGCCACGCGCTCTGCGGGCACGCCGCTGGCCTTGCTGACGACCCTTGCAATATCGGCGGGGGTCAGTGCCCGGCGGTTCCCGCTGGCATCGGCAATGCGGCGGGCCGCGGCGGCTTCGTCCAGCAGGTCAATGGCCTTGTCGGGCAGATACCGCCCGGGCAGGTAACGCACGCTCAGCTCCACCGCGGCGTGGATGGCCTCGGGCGGGATGCTGACACCGTGGTAGCGCTCATACCGCGGCATCAGTCCGGCCAGAATCGTTTCCGCGGCAGCAGGGGTGGGCTCCTCGACCATGACCCTTCCAAAGCGGCGCTCGAGCGCGGAATCCTTCTGGATGGTTTTGCGGTATTCCTCGGGCGTGGTCGCGCCGATAAGCTGAATTTCGCCGCGTGCCAGCATCGGCTTTAAGATGCTGGCGGCGTCAATGGCTCCCTCCGCTGCCCCGGCCCCGGCAATGATGTGGATTTCATCGATAAACAAAATCGTTGAGCGGTCACGGTACAGTTCTTCCAACAGGTTCTTGAACCGCTCCTCAAAGTCGCCGCGGTATTTGGTGCCCGCGACCATCGACGCCATGTCCAGCGCCAGCACCCGTTTGCCGCGCAGTGCCGGGGTGATCTGCCCCGCGGCGATCCGCTGCGCCAGTGCCTCCGCCAGCGCAGACTTGCCGACACCCGGCTCACCCAGGAGGCAGGGGTTGTTTTTCTGGCGGCGGCAGAGAATTTCAATCATGCGATCCAGCTCGGCATCACGGCAGAGCACCGGGTCGAGCCGCCCCTCCTGTGCGAGGCGCGTCAGGTCGCGGCCATATTTATCGCTGGGGCGGCCCGTGCGGGAGGCAGCAGTCCGCGGCTGG
>ENA-OQCG01000048-OQCG01000048.1-human-gut-metagenome-genome-assembly--contig:-NODE-48-length-20799-cov-0.938564_pt1 | contig 20799 bp, 25 predicted proteins | sample MGYA00242758_ERZ504577 | MGnify/ENA primary metagenome ERZ504577 (study PRJEB26092, sample SAMD00036248) | human gut metagenome | host: Homo sapiens | study: EMG produced TPA metagenomics assembly of...
GCAGAAAGTCAATCAAACATGGATTTTTCTCCGGGAATGATTGATTTTTTATGGATAGCGTGATACACTTCTCTCACAAACATAAAAGAAAGAGGAACTTTGAATATGATCGAATCACTGCTTTCGGTCGTAGGACAGCGCGGTGTCGATGCTCTGGCATTCCTGCTGGCGTTTGCCCTTACGGCTTGATGGACTCCGTTTTTCACGATAAGCTTCCGCACGACCATGGCCGCGAGTTTGCGGTGAACGGTGCGCTTTCCAGGGGTAAGGCCCGTGGTTCCGGCCTGATCTTCGTGCTGTGCATCGCACTGGTATCGCTGGCATTCCTGCCGTTCAAGGTGGAATACGTCATCTACAACATCCTGCTCATTGCATCCATGCTGTCCGGCTACTTTGACGATGCTGCTGAAACTGCATGGAATGAGTATAAAAAGGGTATCATTGATTTTGCCATTGCCATTGTTGCAGGTGTGACCTACCTCAACTTCAACGGCTGCGGTGTGAATTTCCTGCAGTGGAGCTTCACTCTGCCGTATGCTGTGTACCTGCTGCTGATCGTTATTCTGATCTGGACCAGCATCAATGTGGTCAACTGCACCGACGGCGTGGACGGCCTTTCGGCAAGTGTTGCAGTGGTGACCATCGGCACCTACCTGCTGGCCTATAAAACAGAGCTGGCCGAGTACGGCACCGCAGGCGTTGTGTTCATGGGTGCGCTGCTGGCCTATCTGTGGTCCAACGCAAAGCCGTCCAGCCTGCTGATGGGCGACTGCCGGCAGCCGCGCAATGGGCTTCTTTATCGCAATGCTGTCCCTCAAATGCGGCCATCCGTTTGCCTTCCTGCTGGCAGCCATCGTGTTCATCGTGGATGGCAGTCTGGGCATCCTGAAGATCAGCCTGAAGCGCTTTTTGCACATTTCCATCCTCAAGAACACCCGCACCCCTTTGCACGACCACGCCCGCAAGAATAAGGGCTGGAGCGACGAGCAGGTGGTGGCCCGCTGGCTGATCATGCAGTGTGTGGCTTCGGCTTTGCTGCTGCTCATTGTCCGCGGCTAAAATATTGCAATCAAAAAAGACGCTTGGTCTTGTCTGAATATGTTTTCCCGGCAGGGGAGCATACAGCAGTGTATCAAGCGTCTTTTATTTTATAGTTCTATCATTCGTTACAGCCCGGCCTTTTTGGCTGCAGCCTGCACGACATGGCCCACCAGCACCGAGGTGGTCACAGTGCCCACACCGCCGGGTACCGGCGTGATGGCATCCACTACCGGCTCTGCTTCGCTGAACTTTACGTCACCGCACAGCTTGCCCTTTTCGTTCACATGGATGCCCACGTCTACCACGGTCTGGCTCTCACGCAGGCAGTCGGCACCCACGGCACCCATCTTGCCCATGGCCACTACTACCACATCTGCTTCCTTGCAGATGGCGGGCAGGTTCTGCGTGCGGGAATTGCAGATGGTCACGGTGGCGTTCTCGCGGTCCAGCATCATGGCTGCGGGCTTGCCTACCACAAGGCTGCGGCCCACTACGACAGCGCGCCTGCCGGAAAGCGGAATGTTGTAATACTTCAGGATCTCAAGGCAGGCCTGCGCGGTGCAGGGAGCATAGCCGAGATCGGTATTAGTGAACACACCGGCCAGAGAATCGTCCGTGATGCCGTCAATGTCCTTTTCCGGAGCCAGCGCCGCACGCACAGTGCGGTCATTGAACTGCTTGGGCAGCGGACGGAACAGCAGGCATCCGTGGATGGTATCCTCTGCGTTCACCTCGGCGATCACCTTCAGCAGATCGTCCTGCGAAGCATCGGCGGGCAGAAGAAACTGCTTTACCTCCACACCCACCTTGCCGCAGCGGGCGATCACGCCGCGCTCGTAGGAGAGGTCGTCCTCCCGCTCACCCACACGCACCACGGCCAGCGTGGGAGTGATGCCTTTTGCCTTGAGCTGCTCACACAGCGCCGCATTGCGTTCGTTCATAGCGGCTACAACGGGTGCGCCCTTCAAAATCGTTGCCATAATACTTTTCCTCACTTATTCCGCAATTTGTTCGTCACGGATGCAAAAACAGCGTCTGCCCGCGACACAAATTCATCCAGCAGTTTGTCTGTTTTTGCGTCCAACGCAGCAGCGCGCTCACGGTCTGCCATCAGCTTTGTGTTGATGAACACATTCAGGCTTGCGGCCTGCAAGGCTGCCTTGCACAGAGCGGCTGCACAGCCTGCGTCCGAGACGGCCATCACGCTGCCTTTGGCGGTGTATTCTTCCACCAGAGCAATGCCCTCGGCGCACTTTTCCATGATCTCAAGTGGCACGGCACAGGCGGCATCCAGCGCCTTTTCCAGCACGGCGGCTTTGTGTGCAGCCTGCTCTGGTGTGTCCTTGGGCAGGCCGTAGGCCGCAGCCAGCGGCGCAAAGGCATCGGCATCGGCCTGCACCAGCGCCTCCAGCTCTTTGCGCAGGGCATCGGCCTTTGTGTTCAGTGCCTGAATGTCTGCTTCCGCGGCGGCATATTTCTTTTTGCCGGTGGTCAGGTTGCCCACCATATTGCCCAGCGCTACACCGGCAGCACCCACCAGCGCCGCCGTTCCGCCGCCGCCCGGCGTGGGTGCTTTGCTGGCCAGCTCTGCGAGAAATTTCTCACAGCTCAGCTTAGTCATTTCCATTTGTAAATACCCCTCTCTGTTACATAGGCATCCAGCCGCTGGTCGTGCTCGTCTACGGCAGCATGTTCCACCCGCTGTGCCTCAAATGCAATGCCGATCTTCACCGCGTTTTTGCAGCGGGGAAGATACCGGTCGTAATAGCCCTTGCCCATGCCGACCCGGAAGCAGTCTGCATCAAAAGCCGTGCAGGGCACAAGGACCAGATCCAGCGCTTCCGGCAGCAGAATCTCCGACCGGCTCAGGATGGGGGTGCGGATGCCGTACTGTCCCATCTCCCAGCCGTCCGGGCCGGGCACAGCGGCTGTAAGGGAATACGCCTCGCCGCACACCGGATAGGCCAGCGTTTTGCCTTGCGCCTGCGCCTTTTCCGCAAGGGCAGAAAGGTCGGCTTCGGAACCAAACGCTGCGTATAGCAGGATGGTCTGCGCATTCTGCACGGCAGCCAGCTGCCAGAGGAATGCGCACAAAGCGGCATTTGCAGCCTTGCGTTCTTCCGGGCCGAGAGCCTTGCGTGCGGCACGGCCCGCTTTGCGCTGGGTCTGCTTTGCTTCACTGACCGTCACCAGAGAACACCTCGCTTCATCTGAAGGTTGACTGACTTGAAAAATATACAAAAACGACACTGCATTTTTATACAAGTATAATAAACACTTCAGACGAAAAAAGCAAGCCTTTTGGCAAAATGGAAGTTGAAGATTCTACAGCTTTCTGCTATGATAAAAGAAAGCAATTCGGTTCGTGCGCGGAGCAGGGTGGCTTGAAGAGATCCACAGATCCGGGGCTTTCTCCGGAAATTGAGAGGGGTAGAATATTATGTACAATGAAATGATGGACACCATCGGTCTGGTCAATACCGTTGATCCGGAGTTGGCCGCAGCCATGGATCGCGAGCTGAACCGTCAGCGCCAGAACATTGAACTGATCGCCAGTGAGAATATCGTCTCTCCCGCCGTCATGGCCGCAATGGGCAGCATCCTGACCAACAAGTACGCCGAGGGCCTGCCCGGCAAGCGCTACTATGGCGGCTGTGTCTATGTGGACGAGGTGGAGAACATTGCCATCGAGCGTGCCTGCAAGCTGTTCGGCGCGAAATATGCCAATGTTCAGCCCCACTCCGGTGCACAGGCCAATCTGGCAGTTTATTTTGCTCTGCTGGATCTGGGCGATACTGTCATGGGCATGGACCTGTCTCAGGGCGGCCATCTGACCCACGGTTCTCCGGTGAACATGTCCGGCAAGAACTATAACTTTGTCTCTTACGGTGTCAATGCCGACGGCGTGATCGACTATGCTGAGCTGGAAAAGCAGGTTAAGAAGGTGTCGCCCCAAGCTGATCGTGGCCGGTGCGTCTGCACATCCCCGTGCCATCGATTTTGAGAAGATCGCTGAGATTGCCCACGGCTATGGTGCATATCTGATGGTGGATATGGCCCACATTGCCGGTCTGGTGGCAGGCGGCTATCACCAGAGCCCTGTGCCGTATGCTGATGTTGTTACCACCACCACCCACAAGACCCTGCGCGGCCCCCGCGGCGGTCTGATCCTGACCAACAATCCCATTCTTGCAAAGCGCATCAATTCTGCCGTGTTCCCCGGCACCCAGGGCGGCCCGCTGGAGCATGTGATCGCCGCAAAAGCTGTCTGCTTTGGTGAAGCACTGAAGCCGGAGTTCAAGGAATATGCCCGCAAGATTGTGGAGAATGCACAGGCTCTGGCAGCAGAGCTGCAGGCACGCGGTGTCAAGCTGGTATCCGGCGGCACCGACAACCACCTCATGCTGATCGACCTGCGTGACGAGGAGTGCACCGGCAAGGAGCTGGAAGCACGTCTGGACAGCGTGCACATCACCGCCAATAAGAACACTGTCCCCGGCGAGACCCGCAGCCCGTTCGTGACTTCTGGCGTGCGTCTGGGCACCCCGGCTGTTACCACCCGCGGCATGGGCGTGGCCGAGATGAAGGTGATCGCCGACTGCATCGCCGATTGCATCTGGCACTACGACGAGAAGAAGGACGAGATCAGTGACCGTGTGCTGAAGCTGACCCGGGATTTCCCTCTGTATCAGTAAATATCGCATTGTTTGAAAGAGGAAGCGCCTTCGGGTGCTTTCTCTTCCTTTTTTGCCGGGTTTGTGTTACCATAAACGCAAAGACAAAAGGAGAAATGACCATGAAGCGTACAGGGCTGTTACATCTATATTACGGTGATGGCAAGGGCAAGACCACCGCTGCCATGGGCCTTGCTTTGCGGGCCATGGGCAGCGGAAAGCGGGTGGTGATCCTGCAGTTCCTCAAAGGCGGCAAAAGCGGCGAGGTGCCGCTGCTGGAACAGCTGGGTGCAAAGGTGTACCGCGGCAAGGCGGGGCAGAAATTCGTGTTCCAGATGAACGAAGCGGAAAAGGAAGCCACCCGCCAGCTGCAGAATGCGAACCTCACAGCTGCCATGGCCGACCCTGCCGACCTGCTGATTTTGGACGAAGCGGGCAGCGCATGGGAACTGGATATGGTGGATAAAGCCCTGTTGCAAAAGGCTGTGCTGGAACGCCCGGCAGAGCAGGAATGCGTGCTTACTGCCCATGCTGCGCCGCAGTGGATGCTGGATGCCGCCGACTATGCCACGGAGATGAAGTGCCACCGCCACCCTTACCAGAGGGGAATTTCCGCCCGGAAAGGCATTGAATACTGACCACGGCAGCAGGATACCGGGTGCATGAGTGAAAAACGACGAAAACGGGATGGGGTATTTTTCATCTTGCATTTAGCCCACTGGTGTGATATGATGAAGACAAGAAATCATGCGTGCATTTTCTGAGCAGACCCACCACAGAACAGGGAACCGCTCCGCACCGCTGCCGGGCAGTTCCCGACGGCGTTTTGTTTGAAACTACGGTTAGCGCTTCCTAACAGATTCTGCGTCAACGGGCCGATGCGCGCAGAAGATCTGGAGGGGAATAAAATGATTGAAACGATCGTAAAAGTAGATGGTATGATGTGCGGCATGTGCGAGAGCCATGTCAACGAAGCCGTGCGCAAGGCCTTCCCGGAGGTAAAAAAGGGTGTCGTCCTCGCAGGCAAAAGCCCAGACGGTGATCCACTCGGAACAGCCGCTGGACGAGCAGAAGCTGCGGGATGCCATCAATGCAACCGGCTATGAGGTCAAGGGCGTAAGCAGTGCACCTTACGAGAAAAAAGGCTTTTTCTCGTTTTTGAAAAAGTAAGCAAACCTTAACACACATAAGGGAGGCGTATCTGGATGAGGATTCTGGTTTACGGTGCAGGCGTTTTGGGCTGCGAGCTGGCCCATGTGCTGATGCAGAACAAAAAGAACGTTGTCACGCTGCTTGCACGCGGAGAGTGGAAGGAAATGATCGACCAGAAGGGTTTGGTCATCCGCCACTGGGTGCAGCGCAAGACCACAACGGAACGGATCAAAACCGTGGACACTCTTGCCCCGGATGATTATTATGATCTCATCTTTGTGGTCGTGCAGGCGGGCCAGCTGCCGGATGTGCTTCCTGTGCTCAAGGCCAACAAGAGCCAGTATTTTGTGTTTGTGGGCAACAACCCGCAGGCAAAGCAGGTGCTGGAATTCATGCAGCGCCCGGCGGATAAGATCGCATTCGGCTTTCAGGGCACGGCAGGCCGCCGTGAACACGACCATGTGGTCAGTGTGTACGCCAGTGCCGGCATGACGGTGGGCGGTGCCACAACTCCGCTTTCTGGCACCTTCCGAACCCGGCTCAAGACCGCCTTTGACGGTGCAAAATACAAGCTGACCTTCTATGGCGATATGGATGAATGGCTCAAGTGCCACATTGCATTCGTTCTGCCGGCGTGCTATGTGTGCTATGCCTGCAACGGCGATCTGCACCGGGCCACCAAGCAGCAGCGCGGCGCCATTCTGGATGCCGCCTATGAAGCCTGCCTGATGCTCAAGGATGCGGGCATCCCGGTGAACGATGCCAACAACACCGATAATTTCCAGCCCGGCACATCGGCCCGCCGTAAGATGGAAGCGATGGTGTTTACCATGACAAAAACATCGCTGGGCAGATTGTGCGTTTCGGATCACGCCATGCACGCAGTGTCCGAAATGAAGTATCTGGACGAAGCGTTCGATGCTCTGCGCAGGCAGACCGGCACGGCAATGCCCATGTGGGAAAAGCTGCGCAATGAAATGCCCTCGTGGGATAGCCTGCAGCAGAACCGGAAAGCAGCAAAATAAAACAAAAAAGAAGCAAAGGCACTGCCGCTCCTGTTTTGGGTGCGGCAGTGCCTTTTTGTTTGGGTCTCATTTATTCCAGAAGTCCTGCAGGGCAGCGGCCAGTTCTTCGCAGCTGCGCAGATAGCGGATATGCCGCCAGTGAGGAGGGAACAGCCGGATGTATTCCTGCTGGGCAAACCGGTCGTCCAGCAAAAGCACCGCACCTCTGTCTTCCGGCGTGCGGATCACGCGCCCTGCGGCCTGCAGTACCTTGTTCATGCCGGGATAGCGGTAGGCATAATCAAATCCAAAGCCGTTCTGTGCGTCATAATAACGGCGCAGCATTTCCTGCTGCGGATTTACCTGCGGCAGGCCCACACCCACAATGGCGCACCCGATCAGGCGGCTGCCTGCAAGATCAACTCCCTCACCAAAGATACCGCCCATCACGCCAAAACCCAGAAGTGTTTCGGCCGGGTCCGGCACAAACTGAGCCAGAAATTCAGCCCGAGCGGCATCATCCAGACGGCTTTCCTGCACAAGGGTGCGAATGCCCGGGTAACGTGCTGCAAAATCTTCGTGTACCTGCCGCAGATATGCGTAGCTTGGGAAAAAGGCAAAGTAGTTTCCCGTTCTGGCCTGCACCAGCTGGGCCAGTGCATCCGAAACTGCCTGCACGCTGGCTTCGCGGTCGCGGTAGCGGGTAGAAATATTCGGCAGGCAATACAGCCCCAGATTTTCAGCCGGAAAGGGACTGTCCAGTGCGACGGCACGTGCATCGCTGCAGCCCAGAACACTGCGGTAGAACGAGGGCGGAGCCAGTGTTGCACTGAACAGCGCTGCGCTGCGCCCTGCGGCAAGGCTGGCATCCACAAAAGGTGCCGGGTCCAGACACAGCAGCTGCAATTCAAGCTCTCTGCCGCGCGCGGTAAGCTGAGTGACAAAGTGGCTGTCGTATCGTTCAGCAGCACGGGCGATGTCCTGTACAGCAAAATAAAGCTCCAGCAACTGTGCATGTACTTCGGCATCCGGGTTCGCTTCCAGCCAGTCCTGCAAAGGTGCCTGTACGGCCCGCAGCGGACTGAGCAGGGCAGAGGGCGGCTCCTGCAAAAACACAGTACTGTCCTGTGCATACAGCGGTTCGGGCAGTTCCAGTGCGGGGGCAGTGTTTTCAGGCAAAAGACTGGTCTGTGCCGGGTCTGCGGCATCGGTCTGGCTGCTGTGCCGGGGTGCAAGCTGTATGCAGGCTTTCCGGGCTTCCAACAGGGCTTTGTCTGCTTTGGTCAGAGCGGTCTTTAAAGCACTTTTGCCCTTGCCCAATGCGCGTTTTGCCTCGGTCAGGCTGCTTTTACAAAAGCGTGCAGAATACATTGCTCTGGCTCTGTCGGGCAGGTTATGTGCTTCATCGACCAAAAACAACCAGTCACCGGAAGAATCAAAGAACCGTTTCAGGTGCACCACCGGATCGAACAGGTAATTGTAATCCCCAATGACCACATCGCACCACTCGCTCAGGTCTAGCCCCAGTTCAAAGGGACACACCGAAAAACGCTTTGCCGCCCCGGCCAGCGCTGCGCGGTCAAAGCTGCCGGTACCGTCCAGCAGAGCTGTCAGTGCATCCTTGATGCGGTCGTAGTAGCCGTTGGCGTAGGGACAAAGCTCCGGCAGGCAGGCGGGATGTCCCTCTGCGTCCGGATGCAGGCAGACCTTTTCCTTGGCGGTCAACGTCACACTGCGCAGGGCAAGCTCTGGCTGGGCCGTATGCAGCCGGGTCAAGGCATCCTCGGCGGCAGTCTGGGTCGTGTTGCGGGCCGTGAGATAGAACAGCTTTTCTCCGTTGCCTTCGCCCATGGCTTTCAGCGCGGGGAAAAGCGCGCTCATGGTCTTGCCAATGCCGGTAGGAGCCTGACAGAACAGCCGCGTACCGCCCTTGCAGTCGGCGGTCTTGCCAGCGCGGCAGGCGCGGTAGATCTCGCCCGCCATAGCCCGCTGTCCGGGCCGATACTGCGCAAACGGGAACTGCAGTGCCGCAAGGCTCTGAGTACGCTTTACATCCCACTCTATCCGGCGCTGCGCCCACGGAGCATACTGGCACAATAATTTGTCAAGAAATTCATCCAGCTCCTGCTGCGTAAAGCGGCGGATAAAGCGGATGATCTGATCGGTGTCTATCTGATAATAAGTCAGCCGGACATTCAGTTCCGGCAGGCTTTGCTGTGCGGCATAAATGGCACCGTACACCATGCCCTGTGCCCAGTGGCAGGGGTTCATATCCTCAGTGATCTCTTCCGGCGGCACAGCGGTGGTCTTGATCTCATCAATGACTACCGTGCCAGTCTCATCGGTAAAAATGCCGTCAGCCCGGCCCTCAAGGGTAAAAGTGATGTCCTCTGCCTGCCGCTCTACGGAGAGAAATACCTCAGCCTGATAGCCGTCTCCGGCAGCTTTTTGCAATTTGCGGTGGATGTGGGCGCCTTCCAGTGCACGGTCAAACCCCGTAAACCGGCTGTCAATGCTGCCGGTCCGCAGCAGAAATTCCACCAGCTGCCGGATGGGCAGATGAACCGTGGCCAAAGCATTTCACCTCCGCTTTTGGGATACACTGACGAACCGGTAATTCCTCTTCAGACACGATTCAGGCCATTCCATCGCCCGCCCGATTGCCTCACGGCAACAGGGTCCCACCTCAGCGGACGGTCTTCAGAGAAACTCCCGGTTCGTCGACGTAAACTGATTATTTCAGGCCGAACATCTCCATGCATTCTGCTGCCGCTTCATCCACTTTGCCAAAATCCACCGCTGCACGGTAATAGGTCTCCAACTCATCGTGGCAGCTCTTGGCCTGTGCCATCAGGGCACTGGCCTGTTCCAGCAGTTCGGCGGCAGCACGCTCGTTAAAGCGCAGCCGTGCCCGGTACGCTGCCAGATTTTCCCTGTCAAGGAAGCGGGTGCACCGCACAGCCTGCACACTGGCAGATGCACCGGATGCCAGCGATTATCCGTCAGGAAGGCAAGCTTCAGCTCCGGGATCAGGATATGGTCGATCTTATCCTCCGGGTGCATGGCGCATGGACAGGTAATAATGTGGTAGCCCCGCGTCAGCTTCGGCACGAATCAGCTCCAGCAGCAGGCGGGACACCGCGCCGTAGTCATCCCGGAACACGATGAACTTATCCGCCAATGCCTGTGCAGTGCCCTGATAAAACATTTCACCCTTGGGGGTGACGGCGGAAAGCAGGCGCAGCTCTTCGCTGCCAATGCCTTCCGTGCGCGGCATCACCCGGGTGCACAGCCGTTTGACATAACGGCGCACCTTGTCAAAATTGGCGCTGCAGGCTTCGGCGCGGCGGCTGTCCAGCAAAAGGCTGCCTGCCGATGCAATATATCGTGCAGCGCGGCTGCGCAGCAGGGCGTTGCGGGCAAACAGCGCCTTGACCTCATCGGTGCACTGGTGCAGCTTTTCTGCATCGATGGTGTGGTACAAACTCACCACCACTTCGTCCGCACCGGGAGCATCCGGCTCCACCACATGGGGCGCAGTGGCATCCACGATAGCCTTGTGCTGCCCGGGCAGGATCACGCCGTCCAGACTGTCTGGGTCGCTGGCACAGTGGATGCGCTGCGTCAGTTCGCCGCGCTGTTCGGCAGCACGGGCAAGCCGCTTCATCAGGGTGGATTTGCCGCAGCCCGGCCCGCTTTTGATCAGGTACATCTGCATACCGGGTTCGTGGCGCAGCGGTTCAAAATAGCCCTTGAAACCGGCAGGCGTTGTAGCACCCAGAAAGAAATCAATGGAATCATGTCGTGCAGTTTCCATAATCGAACACCTCTCTTTTTGTTTTAGAGTATGCAAAAGGAAGGTGTTTGGTTCTTGCAGCGGGAATGATTCAGTCTTTATGATAGGTATGTTTGCACACCGTTTCAATGTTGTCCCGCAGGGCAGTAAAATCAGCAAAGGCTGCAGGCTTGTTCTGCGGGCTGCGCAGCAGAGCGGCAGGGTGGAAGGTACCCATGAACAGGATGCCGCCCTTTTCGTACAGCTGGCCATGCTCCTTGGTCACGGAGAAATCCTTTCGGATCATCCGCTGGGCGGCAATGCGGCCAAGGCAGACCACGATCTTTGGCTTCAGCAGGCGGAACTGCTCCCGCAGCCAGGGCATACAGGCTTCGCTCTCAGCAGGCTGAGGGTCACGGTTCTGCGGCGGGCGGCACTTGACGATGTTTGCAATATAGCAGTTCTTCGTGCGGTCAAGGTCGATGGCAAACAGATATTTGTCCAGCAGCTGGCCGCTGCGCCCCACAAAGGGCAGACCCTGCTCATCCTCATTCTGGCCGGGGCCTTCGCCCACAAACAGAACTTCGGCATCTTCCACACCCTGACCGAACACCACATTGGTGCGGGTCTTGCACAGCTCGCAGCGGGTGCAGGCAAGACAGCTTGATCTTAAAGTTTCCCAATCCATGGCAGCTTGATCTCCTCTTGAAACGGTATGATACTTAGTTCACAAATCGGAACAGCTTTTCTCCTAAAATAATAGTACAAAATCTAGGATGGTACGATGCATTGCATGAAGTGACGAATCCACTCAATGCCTCTTTTAGTATACGACTTTTCGGCAACATCATCAATACAGTGGCCGACAATCTTTTTAATGACATGCTCATCCATACCGGCTTTCTTTGCGTGGTGACGAACTGAACACGACCATCATGAGGACGATGCCGGGGGGGACAAGGCCTAAAGCATTCACGACGAATGCGTTGCCCTTTCTGTGTGTTTTGGCTGGCGACTTAACGATACCATAGGACGATTCACTCGTCATGAATGCGTAGAAATCACACGATAATACGTTGTTTTATCAAAAGAATAAACAAAGAGTATCTCCACATGTTGATTTTAAATCAATCTGCAGCGATGACTGAAAACGATTACACATGCGGATTTCAAAGCACTTATACAAATTGTATCCGCTTTCTCTTTGCAGAGCGCGGCTGGATGTGTTATAATCAAAATAGTTTTCTGCGATGCATTTTCAGGCGGTAGTGCCGGACGGCAGCGCGGGAGAAACCGGATAGCGGGAGAGTGGAACGTTTGGAGTTGGAACAGGCAAAAAAGCGCGTGGAAGAATTGCGCGCTGTGATCGAGAAAAACAATCGGCTTTACTATGACCAGGATGCCCCGGAGCTTGAAGATTTTGAGTATGATGCTCTGACCCGGGAACTGAAAGAATTGGAAGCGCAGTTTCCGCAGCTGGTCACGGCATCATCGCCTACCCAGAAGGTAGGCGGCACGGCCAGCAGCAAGCTGCCCAAGGTGACCCATGCGGTAAAAATGGAAAGCCTGCTGGATGCATTTTCGTATGATGAGCTGCGGGATTTTGACCGCCGCGTGCGGGAAGCCGGCATAGAGCCGGAGTATGTGGTGGAGATCAAGATCGATGGCCTTTCCTGCAGTCTGGAATACGAAAACGGTGAGCTGGTTCGTGCCTCTACCCGCGGCGATGGCGTGGTGGGCGAGGACGTGACCGCCAATGTCCGCGCCATCCGCAGCATTCCCAAAAAGTTGAAGGATGCACCGGAATTTCTGGAAGTGCGCGGTGAGGTATATATGCCGCATGGCGCGTTCCAGAAGCTGTGTGCGGAGCAGGAGCTGCAGGGTGCAGCGCCCTTTAAAAATCCGCGCAATGCGGCTGCCGGTTCGCTGCGCCAGAAGGATGCAAAGATCACCGGAAGCCGGGGCCTTTCTATCTTTGTTTTCAATGTGCAGCAGATCCGCGGCAAAACGCTTACCAAGCATGCTGAAAGTCTGGATTACCTCAAGAGCCTTGGCCTGCCGGTCTCGCCGCGCTATCATATCGTGCATGACATTGAGCAGGCCATTGCCGAGATCGAGCAGATCGGTCAGCACCGTGCCAAACTGGATTTTGATATGGATGGTGCAGTAATCAAGGTGAACGATTTTGCACAGCGCGATTTGATGGGTTCCACCAACAAATTCCCACGCTGGGCAATTGCGTTTAAGTATCCGCCAGAGGTAAAGGAGACAACGCTGCGCAGCATTGAGGTCGCAGTTGGCCGCACCGGTGTTCTTACCCCGACGGCCTGCTTTGACCCTGTCTTTCTGGCGGGTACTACCGTTGCCCGCGCGACCCTGCACAATGAGGATTTTATCCATCAGTTCGGCCTTTGCATCGGCGATACCATTCAGGTGCGCAAGGCCGGCGATATCATCCCGGAAGTGATCGGTGTTACCCATCACGCAGAGGATGCACAGCCCTATGAGATGCCCACGGTCTGCCCCTCCTGCGGTGCACCAGTCGTTCATCTGGAGGATGAAGCAGCTCTGCGCTGTGTTAACCCCGAGTGCCCGGCACAGGCACTGCGCAATATCATCCATTTTGCTTCCCGCGATGCAATGGATATCGAGGGCCTTGGCACAGCAGTTGCCACCCAGCTGGTGGAGAAGGACATGGTGCACTCCGCAGCGGATATCTACACGCTGACGCGGGAACAGCTGCTGACGCTGGATAAGTTCAAGGAAAAGAGCGCCGATAACCTGCTGAACGCCATCGAGGCTTCCAAGCAGAACAATCTGGATAAGCTCCTGTTCGGCTTTGGCATCCGCAACATTGGCGATAAAGCTGCGGCACTGCTGGCAGAGCATTTCGGTACGCTGCAGGCTGTCCGGGAAGCAAGTGCAGAGCAAATCAGCGAGATCGATGGGTTTGGCGGCGTAATGGCGCAGAGCGTCGTGGAATTCTTTGCAAAAGAGGGAACGACCGACCTTGTCCATCGTCTGGCCGATGCCGGATTGAATATGCAGTGGAAGGGCGAACCGAAGGGCGATAAGCTGGCAGGGAAAACGCTGGTGGTCACCGGCACGCTGGAAACTCTTTCCCGCAATGAGGCGGAAGCACTGATCGTGAAAAACGGTGGTAAGGCCAGCGGATCTGTTTCAAAGAAAACGGCCTATGTTGTGGCAGGCACGGCAGCAGGCTCCAAACTGACCAAGGCGCAGGCGCTTGGCATCCCGGTGCTGACCGAGGCAGAATTTCTGGCAATGATCAGCGACGAAAACACCTGATAAAACCGCTCCAATGGATATCCTCGCAGTTTTGTGCTGCGGGGATATTTTTATGTCCGCAGGTTCTATCCGGCAGGGACAGGCATATACTCATAGCAGGCAATGAGCCTGAAAAAGGAGAGGACAGTGTGATGAGTATTATCGGGCGATACGCCTGCTTCCCTCATGGCTGGCCGGGCCATTGGGACAGCTGCCAGCACAGACGGCAGCGCAGATCCATGAACTTCGGTTCCGGACAGGCTGTGGTGTTTTTGTTACACTGTCGGGTCGGCAGCTCCCGCTGCAGGACCTGCCGGAGTGCCCGCTGCAGCTGAGGGAGTGTGTATTGGATCAGTTTCAGATCGAAGAGATCTTTCACACCCTGTGCGGCGGCGCGGTACATGCACACCAGACGGAGCTTGCGCATGGATTTCTGACCACACCCTCCGGCTGCCGGGTGGGTGTGGCAGGACGCTATGTGGATCGCGACGGCCAGACGGTTCTGCAGCAGGTGCAGGGGTTGAACCTGCGCATTGCAAGGGCGGTTCCGGTACAGCTGCCGGACGAACTTCTGGTGCAACTGAAAAAGCATTTTATTGGGATGCTTTTGGTCGGCGAGCCGGACAGCGGCAAGACGACGCTGCTTCGTCAGATCGCACGAGAACTGGCCGGGATGCAGCGGCGAGCCTGCGTGGTGGACGAGCGCTGCGAGATCTTTCCGCCGGGTGATTCCGAGAAGATGCCGCCGCTGGATCTGCTGTCCGGCATCCCTAAGGAACGGGCTGTGCAGATGGCACTGCGCACGCTTTCGCCGCAGGTTATTTTGCTGGACGAGCTTGGCACGCTTGCCGAAACTGCAGCGCTGGAACAGGGCTTTTACAGCGGGGTGGACTTTGTTGCAAGCGTCCATGCCGCAAGCGTAGAAGAAGCCGCCCGGCGGCCGCAGGTGCAGGCACTGCAGCGGCATGGAATGCTGCGTGTATTTGTACTGCTGCACGGCTGCACAGCGCCGGGAAAAGTCCGGCAGGTCTGCACGGTATGATGCGGCTTTTTCATTGGGCAGCGGCTGCACTGCTCCTGCTGTGCGGGTGGCTGACCGGTTCGGCATTTCAGGTCAGAACAGAGCAGCATATCCTGCAGCTGCAGCGCACCGTGGAGCTGCTGCAGCGCATCCGGCAGGAGATCGCTTACCGCAGGCTGGATCTGGAACAACTGCAGCGGTGTCTCGTGCAGGAAAAGCTGCTGGAAAGCGATGCAGCGCCAAAACTGCAGGAAATTCCGGCACCGGAAAGATTTGATGATGCGGAACGCCTTTGCTTTGAGCAGTGCTTTGCCGGCCTTGGCCAAAGCGAAGCGGCACAGGAATGCGAACGACTGGATTATTACTCTGCCCGTTTTGAAGCATTCCTGCACCAGTCGCAGCAGAAAGCGGCATCCGGGCAAGGCTTACCGTGCAGGCTTGGCCTTGCAGCCGGCGCGGTGGCAGCACTGATTCTTTTGTAGTGGCAGGAGGACGAAAACTTGGAGATCGACCTTGTGTTCAAAATTGCAGCGATCGGTATTATCGTGGCAGTCCTGAACCAGCTGCTGATCCGTTCCGGCCGGGAGGATCAGGCCATGATGACGACCCTTGCGGGTCTTGTGGTAGTGCTTTCCATCCTTGTCAAGCAGATCAGCGCACTGTTCGTTACCATCAAGTCGCTGTTTGCACTATGAGTACATCTTTTTCCATTCTGGGGGCAGTGGTCGTCTTTGCAGCAGCGCAGCTTCTGCTGCGGAAGGATGCACCGGCCTATGCGTTTCTGCTGTCCGTTGGCGCAGCATTGTTTGTGCTGCTGCAGCTTGGAGTGGCGGTGCAGGAGCTGCTTCGGAATATATTGGCTTTCAGCCGCCGGGTGGACGGGCCTGCATTTGCCTGCCTGCTGCGCTGTGCCGGAATTTTGCTGTTGACCGATTACGCGCGGACCCTGTGCGAAGAAGCTGGTGCGGATACTCTGGCATGGTGCGCCGGGTTTGCGGGCCGGATGTTTGGTTCTGGCGGCAGCATTTCCTCTGCTGGAAGAGATCTGCCAGAAGATCTGGGGGCTTGCCGCATGATAAAAAAATTCCTGCAAAAAGCGGCAGCGTTTGTATTGTGCACCGTATGCTTTCTGGCTTTTGCACCTGATGCCGCTGCGGCACAGCTGCAGGGCCTGCCCGGACAGGAGCTTTGGCAGCCTTATCTGGAAAAAGCTCCGCAAAGCGCAGAGTCCTTTGTCAAAGATCCGCTCAAATCTCTGCTCGCGCTCCTGCCGGGATCACCGGCAGAGATGATCCGGCAGATGGCACACTGCTATGCGGATGTTCTGCTGTTTTTACTGTTGCTGATCGTGCTTTCATTTCTGGTGGGAGGAGCAGCCGACAGCGCCTTGTTGGAGCTGGCTGCGGCTGTGGGCTGCGGCACTCTTTTGTGGGGAGATCTGATCAGCCTTGCACAGCTGACCTGTGAGCGGATGGAGGAGTGGAAAAACTACCTTCTGGGTTTTCTTCCGGTGTACAGCGGTGTGCTCGCTGCCGGTGGAGAGGTGAATGCCAGCACAGCGGCAAGCGGTCTGCTGCTGACCGGGCTGTGCTTTCTGGCACAGGGTACGGTGCTTGTGGTCAGTCCGCTGCTGCAGAGCTACCTTGCGGTAAGCATGGCGTGCTGCATCAGCACTCAGCAGGGGCTTTCGGAAACGTGCCGTGTCATGGGCGCGTTGCTGCGCAGGGGGCTTGTCTGGGCTGGGCGGATTTTTGCAGTGCTGTTAGGGCTGCAAAGAGCGGTAACGGTTCAGCTGGACCGTTCTGCACTGCGGTTGGGCCAGCTGCTTACCGGCGGCGTGCCGGTGATCGGGCAGGCTCTGAGCGATACGGCAGAAGTATTTCTTGCCGGGATGCAGCTGCTCAAAAGCAGTCTGGGGTTTGCGGCACTTGCCGTGATCGGGGCCGAATTTCTGCCACTGTATCTGCAGCTTCTGCTCCATTTGCTATTCCTTGCAGGATGCAGGCTTCTGTGCGGCCTTGCGGAGAACCGGCGCTGTCAGGCGCTGTTTGACTGCATGGCCGAAGCGGTAAAATGCATGGCAGCAGTAACGGCACTGTTTTTTGAACTGCTGACGGTAGGCGTGGGGCTTCTGATGATGACGGGAGGCGGATAGGAAATGCACGCATTTCAGACGGCGGCATCAGCGTTCTGCATTGCCTGTATCTGTGCGGAGATCACGACGCTGCTGGCGGGCGCAGGCTGGGCGGGCAGATGCATAAAAGCCGTTGCCGGGCTATATATTCTAGTGATCCTGTTCCGGCTGGCCCCACAGATGAAGCTGGAACTGAAAAGTACAGCGGCGGCGGCTCCGGCAGCGGTCAGCATCCAGAGTACGGAGACATCGCTCTTGCAGGGAACGCAGGAACGGCTGGAAGCGGATCTTTGCGCAGAGTGTGAGCGGCGCTTTGGTACAAAGGTGAAACTTGAGATCACACTGACCCGGACAGAACAGACCGTTCGGGCAGAAAAGGTGCTTGTGATCCTCCCGGCGGCGTGCACATCCGCAGAGCAGAGCCGGATCGCGGCATATCTGCAGCAGGAGCTTGGCATGGCACCGATACTGGAAGTGCAGGAGGACACCGAATGAAAGAAGCAGGGGGCATTTCGTTCGGAGATTCCGTGAAAGATTTTGCCCGGAAATGCAAAGGAAAACAGGGCAGAGCAAGGCTTGCTGCGGCAGTAGGCGTTCTGGCAATGCTGCTGATCCTGCTGTCGGAACTTTTTCCGCAGAACACGGCAGCGGGCAGCACAAAAAACACAAAGCCTGTCCAGAGCAGCACGGAATATCAGGCACAGCTGGAGAACCGGCTGGAACATCTGATCTCACAGATGAGCGGTGCGGGCAAAACGACCGTGATGGTCACGCTGGAGACTGGGGAAGAAGCCATTTATGCGCTGGATACACAGTCCGGAGAAATGCAGTCCCAGCAGACCCATGTCCTGCTGGAAGATGGTTCAGCCCTGACCGAAACGGTATGTCTGCCGCAGGTGTGCGGTGTGGCCGTGCTGTGCGAGGGCGGCGGAGACATCCGCGTTGCTGCCCGGATCACCGAACTGGTAAGCGCACTGCTGAATCTGCCATCCAACCGCATTTGTGTGGAACAGCGCAAGGGCTGAGACCTGCAGCTTTATAAGGAGAACGATTTATGAGAGCACTTTCCAGAAATACCCGCAGGGCCACAGCTGTTACATTGGCTGCCGCACTGGTGATCGCCGTATACTTGAACTGGCAGTACGCCCGCAGCGATGTGCCCACGGAGCTGCCGGACAATGCTGCAATGGTCGCGGCTGAGGCTGAGGATGTCCCGGATACAGGCGCGAGACGGTTCTGGATGAGCCGCCCACAGAGGCCGAAGCGGTGTCCAGCGCCAACAAAAACTATGGTGAAGCGCAGCTTGTAAGCGTTGCCAGTGACAGCGGTGCAAAGTTTTTTGAGCAGGCTCGGCTTAAGCGACAGAAGGCCCACGATGAGGCGATGGATTCCATCAAGAAAACGATGAAATCCTCGTCGCTTTCCGCAGAGGAAAAGAAGGAATATACCGCCCAGATGACCGCAAATCTGGAAGATCTGAATGCGGAGAATGAGATCGAAACGCTGATCAAAGCCAAAGGTTTTGCAGACTGCCTGTGCTTTTTGCAGTCCGGCCGGGCAGACCTTACCGTGATGACCTCCGGTGAACCGCTCACAGCGGCACAGGTGGCACAGATCCGGGATGTGGTGCTGAACAAAAGCACTGTGACTGCCCAGAACATCACGGTGGTGGAGGTCAAATAAGAAGGTGCGGCAGAGTTTTCCGAAACAAGTATTGAAATCGCACCCGCTTTGATGGTATAATAACTCTATCAATAAAGAATGATGTTGTCCTGCGTATGGCATTGATCGTTTCAGGCAGGACCATTTCAAACAAGAAAAAGCAGGCTGTGCCCGCTTTTGAATGGAGGACAACACAATGGATTTTCAGAATACAGATCTTCGGGGCGGCAGCTTCAGATCTCCACCGAAGTCATTGGCAAGATCGCACGCTGCGCAGCATTGGAAATTGACGGCGTTGCCGAGGTTTCCTGCGGCAGACAAAATAAAAAGCTCAAGGATCTGCTGGAAGCATCCAGCATCCAGTCTCCGGTCGTGGTGGAAATGCGGGATGGTACCGCAAACATCACTCTGACCTGATGATGAGCTTTGGCGCACGCATTCCTGCTGTAGCCGAAAAGGTGCAGGAAAACGTGAAGAACGCTGTGCAGAACATGACCAATGTCACTGTGAGCCGCGTCAATCTGGTGATCGCCGGCCTTGCAGAAACCACTGCAGCAGAGAAGTAAAATAAAATTCAGAATTGGAAGCCGATCCTCTCTGTGCTCTGGCCAGAGAGGCTTCGTGCTGCGAGAGGAACATTATGGAAAAATATTTTGCCCCCGTAGAGAAGCACAGCGAAAATGCATTTTTGCTGGCATTTTTCGCAGACCTTTTGGTGATATCCCGCTGGCAGAGGCCATTACCAGCCATGAAGAAAACGATGAAGAGCACCCTGTGGATGGTTTCAGCAAGCATCTGCTGAACGCATACTACGATCATTCTGCCGAGGTGGATGATGAGATCCGTGCACATCTGTGCAACTGGACCATGGAGCGCCTGCCTCGTGTCAGCCTGACCATCCTGCGTCTGGCAGTTGCCGAGATGCTGTTTGGCGGCGAGAATAAGCCCGGTGTTGCCATCAACGAGGCGGTGGAACTGACGAAAAAGTATGGTGCGGACGAAGATTACCAGTTCGTGAACGGTCTGCTTGGCGCAGTGGCCCGGGATCACGGTCTGGATGCGGAGCAAGCCGAACAGTGAGCCGTTATACGCTTGGCATTGATACAAGCAACTATGCAACCTCTCTGGCAGTGTTTGATACAGCTGGAGAGGTTGTTTGCGCAAAGAAGCGCTTTTTGCCGGTAAAAGCGGGCCAGCTGGGCCTGCGGCAAAGCGATGCACTGTTTCATCATACGGTCGCGCTGCCGGAGATGATGCAGGAACTGGCGCAGGAATTTGATCTGACGCAGATCGATGCCGTGGGCGTATCGCAAAAGCCCCGCCCGGTAGAAGGCAGCTATATGCCTTGCTTCCTTGCAGGTGTCAATGCTGCAACGGCCTTTGCACATGCAAAAGGGATCCCACTTGTGCTGACGACCCATCAGCAGGGTCACGCTGCCGCAGCGCTGTTTGCAGCTAAGGGGGAACAGCTGTTTGCTGAAAAAGTTCTGCTGTTCCATATTTCCGGCGGCACCACGGACCTGCTGCTCTGCGATCAGGTGCGCCGGATCACAACGCTTGGCACCAGCACAGACCTTTATGCCGGACAGGCTGTGGACCGTGTGGGGGTCAGGCTTGGCTTTGGCTTCCCGGCGGGTGCCGAGGTTTCCCGTCTGGCTGCACAGTGCACTGAGGAGATCAAGCCAAAATCCAGCGTGAAGGGGATGCAATGCAGCCTTTCCGGCTGGAAAACCAGTGCAATGCCCTGCTTGCCGCAGGCAAAACGCCGGAATATGTGTGCAAGTACTGCCTGCTCTGTGTGGCGGATACAGTGGTAAAAATGACCAAAGCTGCACAGAAGGAATACCCCGGCCTGCCGGTGGTATGTGCTGGCGGAGTGATGAGCAGCGATATCATCCGCGCATGGGTGCAGAAACGTCTGCCGCAGGTCTACTTTGTGCCGGGACAGTATTCCAGCGATAATGCCATCGGTGTTTCGATCCTGGCAGCGCGGGAGGCCGGATTATGGCTGAAGTGATTACCGTTTCAGCACTCAACCGTTATGTAAA
>ENA-OQCG01000049-OQCG01000049.1-human-gut-metagenome-genome-assembly--contig:-NODE-49-length-20638-cov-1.895129_pt1 | contig 20638 bp, 34 predicted proteins | sample MGYA00242758_ERZ504577 | MGnify/ENA primary metagenome ERZ504577 (study PRJEB26092, sample SAMD00036248) | human gut metagenome | host: Homo sapiens | study: EMG produced TPA metagenomics assembly of...
CGACGTGCAGGACATCATGGATCTGTACAACCGCTTCTATTTGCAGCTGGGGCTGGCGCTGGCTGCCCACGGGCTGCGCGCCTGGACGGTGGGCTGCCACCCGACCTGCCATGCCGAGGACCTGCCCCTGGTGCCCCGCACCCGGGACGAGGCCATGGACGCCTACCTGCGGGAGAAGGGAGCCTGCAGCGTGCAGATGATGCGCGCCACGGCGGCGACGCGTGTGTCCATTGACTATCAGGATGAGACCGATTTTGTCCGCAAAATGCGCGCGGCCAGCCTGCTGACGCCGTTCTTTGCGCTGCTCAGCGACAACGCCCCGGTCTATCAGGCCAGCCGCAACAGCAGCTATTGCATCCGCACGCGGCTCTGGCAGGATGTGGACCGTGACCGCTGCGGCGTCACGCCGCATCTGATGGACGCGGATTTCGGTTACGCCCGCTACGCGGAGAACGTGCTGACCAAGCCCCAAATCACTGCGCTGCGGCTGGGCCGCGTCAGGACTGCGGGCGGAAAGATTGCGCCGGAGCTTTACGCCGGGCACGTCAGCCGTCAGGAAACCGCGCAGATTTTGTCTAATTTCTTTTACGATGTACGTCTCAAATCCCGCATTGAGCTGCGCGCCGCGGACAGCATGCCGCCGCGGTACATCGCCGCGTATGTGCAGCTGGTCAAGTCGGTGTTCGGCAGCCCGGCAGCGCTGCAAAATGTGCTGCGCCACTACGCGGGCGCGACAACGCTGGACATCACGTCGGCTAAGCTGGCCGTCTGCAAGGACGGCTACAACGCGCTGGTCTATGGCCGTCCCGTCAGCAGTGAGCTGGCTTGGCTGCTGATGCAGGCCCGCAGCCGCACGCCCTCGCAGGAGGAACGCGCACTGCTCGACCCGTTCATGCAGCTGCTGACGACCCGCAAAACCATCCGCGAGACGGAAAATTACAACGAATAAACGTGCTTTCTGCGGGCATACTGACCCTGAAAGGGGGCATGTGCCATGCGGGAAACATCCTACCACGCGGTCATTGCCGAGATGACCGTCCGCGCACTGTGGGAGCTGCAAAACCTGCTGGACTGCATCCCCGACGCGCTGTGGGACCGCTGCTACGGCGGCGCACCGCTGTGGCAGCACGTCTACCACACCCTGCACGAACTGGACCAGTGGTTCATCAACCCGCGGGACACCGACTTTGTCGAGCCGCCCATCCACACGCCGCACTTGCAGGAACTGCACATTTACCCGGCAGTGCGTCTTGACAGACCAGCGATAGATGACTATTTTTATACAATCAAGGCCAAGCTGTCCATCTATCTGACCTCGCTCCACGACGAGGATCTGCTGCAGCGGCCCGACAACTGCGAGTGGACGCGGTTTACGCTGATTTTGTCGCAGTATCGGCATTTATACCGCCACATGGGCATGGTGATGGGCTTTATTGAGGCCGAGACCGGCCTCTGCCCGCGCACGCTGGAGGTGGGGGAGAACCCGCCCGCCGCGCCCTACGACCCTTATCAATGAGAGGATTTTTTCAATGAAGTATCGCTGTTTTGCGGCGCTTGCGCTGGCAATGTTGCTGCCCGGCTGCGCCGCCGCGCCCGACCTGACGCCGGTCTGGCAGCGCGACCTGCCCGCCAGCGGCGTACATATAGAGCTTGCCAACGCGGCGCTGCTCTCCGACGCGGACGCCTACTACGCCGCAACGCGAGAGGAACTGTACGTGCACAATGTGTCGGTTTTGCCCGCCGTCAAGGCCGACGGTCAGCCCGTTGTAACGTTTTACGGCGCTGCAGCGCAGGATATTGACCTTGTGTATCTGGAGGACATCGGCGACGTGTACGTCGATTATGACCGCGTCAAGCCGCAGATCAAGCTGGATTACATCTTGACAGAAGGGGACGGGTACGTCTCCTACGAGTTGGACACCGCGTACAATTTTGAGTTCACGGTGACGACGCAGACCGGCGAGGATAAGATTCTGGTCGTCAGCGAGAGAAGCGACGTGAAATGAAAATGCCCCGCTCGGGTTGGCCGAGCGGGGCATTTTTGTGCGTTAAATGCCTTCTCCTTTGGGGGGGGGGAGGTGGCCGAGGCCCCGCCCGAGGTCGGATGAGGGGAAAGTCCGCGCGATTCCCCACATACGGGCAGTCACGGGAACTCAGCCCTCATCAGTCGCCTGCGGCGACAGCTTCCCCCGATGGGGAAGCCTTTGCGGTCATTGCCGCTCACAGCATCACTTCCTCTCGGGCAAATCCACCGTCGTCGTCGGGAAGGCAAACTCGCAGCCTTCCTCCTTCATCAAATCCAAAATTTGTAGATTCAGCGTGTTTTTTACCTGCATGAAATCCCGCAGATTGACCTTGGTGATGTACACCCGGCACGCCAGATCAATGCTGTAATCGTTGAATTTATCCAGCGCAATGGTCACGCCGTCGGGCTGCACGTCGGGCTGGGCTTGCAGCATGGCGGTCAGATCGGCGGTCAGCTGTTCGATTTTTTCGCGCGGGGTGTCGTAGGTCAGACCAATCGTAAACTTCCACAGGCGGCTCTGGCGGCGGTCATAGTTTTGGATGTACTCCGCTGTGATTTTGGAATTTTCTATCGTGATAGCGACATTATCCGGGCTGCGGATGCGGGTTGAGCGGAAGGAAATGTCCTCAACGGTGCCCTCGCAGTCGCCCAGCACGATGTAATCCCCGATGCCGAATGGCCGCTCCAACACCAGCGTGATGCCCGCAATCAGGTTGTTCAGTGTGGACTGCGCGGCCAGCGAGACCGCCAGTCCGGCGACACCCGCGCCGGTCAGCAGGCCGGAGACCGGCACGCCGAGGCGGTCCAGCATGGCGATGCCTGCAAACAGGCCGACCAGCGCATGAAAGATGTTCTCAAAAAAGTGTCCCATCGTCTGATTTGTTTCTAAATCCAGATGGTTCTGGGCGCTGCGCAGCAAAAGCCGGGTGACCGGGGCCACACGCCAGCAGCCGAGCGCGATATAGAAGATGACCAGCAGGTCGGCAGCCAGATTCAGGTATTGCAAAAAAACGGCGTCGCGCACCAGCTCAAACGGCAGCGACTTGACGGCAGCCGCGCCCAGCAGTACCCGAAAAAGGCCCGCCACCGGCGTAAGGAAACTGTCCAACAAGATGCAAAGCCACGATGCCATGTGACTTTTTGCGCGGTCCAGAAAACGCCGGGCGGCGAGCTTGTACACCTCGGGTGCACCGGCAGCCGCCAGCGCCAGCAGCGCCGCGGGCAGAAACGAGAGAAAATCGTGGGTGAGTTCTTCCATGGTGGGTACCTCAGTTTATGGTTGTGGTAATTCCTTGGCCCCCTCTGGGAGGGGGCTCCGCCCGCAGGCGGTGGGGGAGAGAACCTGACGTGGCCCAAAATATTTCGGATAGCCGCAAGGTTCTCTCCCTCCGGCCCTGCGGGGCCACCTCCCTCGCGGAGGGAGGCAAGAAGGTGGTGGGCAAGAATTTCCTTAATTATACCACACCCCCTTGCATTTTGTAAAATCTATGCTATAATACTTCCCGGAAAGTCTGTTTCAGGGCGGGGTGTGATTCCCCACCGGCGGTGAGCGGCATGGCCCGCAAGCCCGCGACCAGCTGCAAATGCGGCTGCTGACCCGGTGTGATTCCGGGGCCGACGGTTAAAGTCCGGATGAAAGAAACGGAAAGCTGTTTGCTTTGCTTTTTTGCGCCCTGTCGTATATTTTGCGGCAGGGCGTTTTGCTTTCGCAAGGGCAGGGCAGGGCCTCCCGGGTTCGTGAGCTGACTTTCACAAATTTTTACGGGAGGCATCTTCTTATGCAAAACAAGACTACCAACATCCGCAAGCTCACCGGCACCGCCATGCTCGGCGCTGTCGCCGCCGTACTTATGTACATGGAGTTTCCGATCCCCATCATGCCGTCCTTCGTCAAGCTGGACGTGTCCGAGCTGCCCGCGCTGCTGGCTGCCTACGCCTACGGGCCGGTGTCCGGCATCGCCGTGTGCCTGATCAAAAACCTCATCAAGCTGCCCAGCACCAGCACTGCTGCGGTGGGTGAACTGTTCAATTTTGTCATGGGTGCGTTGTTTGTGGGCGTCGCCGGCTTTGTGTACAAGCGCAGCAAGACCCGCCGCAGCGCACTCATCGGCGCAGGACTGGGCGCACTGATCATGGCCGTTGTGTCCGTGCCGTACAACTACTTCATCGTCTACCCAGCCTATGTGGTTTTGTATCATCTGCCGCTCGAGGCCATCATCGGTATGTACCAGGCCATCAACCCCAGCGTGGACGGCCTGCTGACCTGCCTGATCACCTTCAACTTCCCGTTTACCTTGTTTAAAGGTCTGCTGGACGCGGCGCTCTGCTTCCTGATTTACAAGCCGCTGTCCGGCGTGCTGCACGGGAGAAAGTAAGAAAGGCTTCCCCCGCGCAGGGGGAAGCTGTCACCGAAGGTGACTGATGAGGGCCGGGTTTGCGCAGCAACCCTTTTACGGGCAATCACGGCAAGCTCACCCCTCATCCGGCCTCAGGCGGGGCCTCGGCCACCTTCCCCCGATGGGGAAGGCTCTCATCCAAAACCACACACGCTGCCGCATCTGACCCACTTTTGTGCAAAACGTCTGAACTGCACAACGAAATATCGTTGACTTTGCCAAAAACCTGTGGTACACTGACTTCACAACAACAGAATAGCAACTTATCAAGAGCGGCTGAGGGAACAGGCCCGATGAAGCCCGACAACCTGCGTGTATGCGCAAGGTGCCAAGTCCTGCGGGAAACCGAAAGATAAGCGTTACCGCGCGCAGTCTTTCCGGCTGCGCGCTTTTTGTTTCCACGGTTGCGTTTCTGCCGAATATTTTATAGGAGGCTTTCCCCAATGTCCAAAGTTCTTTTCACGTCCGAATCCGTCACCGAGGGGCATCCCGACAAAATCTGCGACCAGATCTCCGACGCCATCCTTGACGCCATCCTGGCGCAGGACCCCGGTGCCCGCGTTGCCTGCGAGACGACCTGCTCCACCGGCCTCGTCCACATCATGGGCGAGATCACGACCAGCTGCTACGTGGACATCCCCGGCACGGCGCGTGAGGTCATCCGCTCCATCGGCTATGACCGCGCCAAGTACGGCTTTGACTGCGACACCTGCGGCGTCATCACCAACATCGACGGTCAGAGCCCCGACATTGCGCTGGGCACCAACGACGACGTGGCCGGTGCGGGCGACCAGGGCATGATGTTCGGCTACGCCTGCAACGAGACGCCCGAGCTGATGCCGCTGCCCATCAGCCTGGCCCACAAGCTGGCCAAGCGCCTGACCGAGGTGCGCAAGAACGGCACGCTGGATTACCTGCGCCCGGACGGCAAGAGCCAGGTCACCGTCGAGTACAACGACGGCAAGCCCGTGCGCATCGACGCGGTGGTCATTTCCAGCCAGCACAGCCCCGACATCAGCCAAGAGCAGCTGCATGAGGACATCCGCCGCGAGGTCATTGAGAAGGTCATTCCCGCCGAGCTGCTGGACGAGAACACGAAGTACTACATCAACCCCACGGGCCGCTTTGTTGTGGGCGGCCCGCAGGGCGACTCCGGCCTGACGGGCCGCAAGATCATCGTGGACACCTACGGCGGCTATGCCCGCCACGGTGGCGGTGCGTTCAGCGGCAAGGACCCCAGCAAGGTGGACCGTTCCGCCGCGTATGCCGCCCGCTGGGTCGCCAAAAACGTGGTTGCCGCAGGCCTGGCTACCAAGTGCGAGGTCGAGCTGGCCTATGCCATCGGCGTGGCAAAGCCCGTCTCCATCATGGTGGACACCTTCGGCACCGGCACCGTTGCTGACGAGAAGATCGTGCAGGCTGTCGAGAAGGTCTTTGACCTGACGCCCGCCGCCATCATCCGCGACCTTGACCTGCGCAAGCCCATCTACCGCCAGCTGGCCGCCTACGGCCACATGGGCCGTGAGGACCTGGGCGTGAAGTGGGAGAACACAGACCGCGTGGACGCCCTGAAGGCCGCCGTGGCGGAGTAAATCAGCAGGAATTTTCCGGTCCCCCCGTGCAGCGTATGCGCGGGGGATTTTTGTTTGTGGGGGCGGTGTATGGTTCAGGCCCGCGGCGGCGGGAACGGCCACGGAGGGGTCAAGACCCCTCCCTACGAACCGCCCGTTCACCCCGGCCCGTAGGGAGCGGTCTTGACCGCTCCGGGACGTTGGCGGCGGCAAAAGGCATCCCGGGTTGTGCATCTCCTCCCACAGCCGAGATATTAGAATAAGTGCGAAAGAAGTTGAAAAACTTCTTCCGCGCTTATTTTTTTACCCAAAAACAGCAAGGAGGGAGGACGACACCATGAAGTATAAACATTTGAGTTACAGTGACCGCCAAGAAATGGAGAAGCTCTACCTCCAAGGTTGGCACATGAACGACATTGCCGCAAAGCTGGGTGTGAGTTTGGCGACGGTTTACCACGAGCGGGCGCGAGGCGACACCGGGCAGATGGACGCGAACGGGCGCGGCGGTTACAGCGCTGAACTGGCACAGAGCAAAATCTACGCCCGGCGGCAGGAGTTGCAGGAGCGGCATTAAAGGAGGAAGTCAAAAGTGGAAGTGCGGTACATTGAGATCAAGACCAGCCCGGCGGGGCAAATCATTAGAGCCTATACCCCGGAGCAGTACAAAAAGGAAATGGCCCGGCGGAAAAATGCCGCCGCCCGCGCCCGCAAGCTGACCCGCTTACAGGAGCGCGTCGGTGCCGTGCTTGCCATGCTGGGTTTCCTTATGCTGCTGGGCGCTGGCGGTATGTGCGAGATCGGGCAGATTATCGGTTACGGCTTGGCCGGGCTGTTCCTGTTCGTTTTCGGCGTATGGCTTGCCCACGGGTTTTACGGGCAGGCCGACAAAGCGGAGTGGGCGCGTGAATCCTTATAAGGACATGACCTTGCCGCCCGGCGGGCGCGGGAAAGCCGCTGGAAAGCAAAGACCTGTTCGCGGGTGGTTCATCCGCGATTTGGTGAAGTGATCGTACCCCACACTTCCAACTATGCCGCCATGCTGAACGCGGCGGAGTATTGGGGCTGTGACTGGTTGGAGATCATCGACGATGTGGAAGTTTGGGCGGTTGGGCCGGACGCTGTGCCGGTGAAAATGCCGCGCCATGAAAGGAACGGAAGATGAACAGCGCACTTTTGAGCAGCAAGAAAATGGACTACTGCACACCGCAGGGCTTTTTTGACACCCTGAACGCGGAGTTTCATTTCACCTTGGACGCGGCGGCCACGGAGAAAAGCGCAAAACGCAAGAACTTCTACACCCCGGAAACCGACGGCCTAACCGCCCCGTGGAATATCGGGGGGGGGGCAGCGTATTTTGCAACCCGCCGTATGGTCGGGCACTGGGCGCGTGGGTACGCAAAGCCTATGAGGAGGCGCAGGCTGGAACAACGGTGGTTCTGCTGATACCGGCAAGGACAGACACGGCCTACTTCCACGACTACATATACGGGAAAGCAGAAATCCGCTTTTTGCGTGGGCGGCTGCACTTTGAGGACGAGGACGGGAACAGATTCCCGCCCGCACCGTTTCCGTCGATGGTCGTTATCTACAACGGAGATCATCAATGCTTGAACTAAACCAGTGCTACAACATGGATTGCATGAAAGGCATGGCGCAATTCCCGGACGGGTTCTTTGATCTTGCGGTGGTTGACCCGCCGTATTTCAGCGGGCCGGAGCGCCGGGGCTATTACGGCAGCAAGGTTAGCAAGATCGGCGTGCACCGCGACTACCCGGTATCACCTGTGTGGGAGATACCGGGGCGGGCATACTTTGACGAGCTGCGCCGGGTAGCCAAGCATTACATTGTGTGGGGCTGCAACTACTTCAACTATGAGTTTGCGCCCGGCAGAATCGTGTGGGATAAGTGCAAGAAAGGCACCAGCTTTTCGGACTGTGAGCTGGCCGCAACTGATCTATTCAACACCGTGCGCCTGTTCAGGTTCATGTGGAACGGTATGTTGCAGGGCAAGAGCGTTGCCGAGGGGCATATCATGCAGGGCAACAAAAAGCTGAACGAGCAGAGAATCCACCCGACGCAAAAGCCGGTGGCGCTATATGACTGGATTTTTCAGAACTACGCCGCGCCGGGGTGCCGGGTGCTGGATACACACTTGGGGAGCGGGAGCAGCAGAATTGCCGCTTACGAGGCCGGGGTGGATTTTATCGGGTTTGAGATTGACCCGACCTATTACGCCGCAGAGGAACAGCGCTTTTTGGACTACACCAGCCAAACAAGCCTGTTCCATCTAACATAAAACACAGGAGGTCAAGACAATGGAAAGTACCAGTATTTCGGATGTACGCCGGATGTGCCAGCGCGGCGCGTTCCGGGCGTATGTGCAGGGCGGCAAGGTGTTCTTGGAGGACACGGCCACCGGGCAGGTGGCACCGCTGACAGGCGAGAGCGGCCCGGCCAACACGGAGCGACGGGCTGTACCCCATCGGGAGGACAAGCGCGGCAGCCGCGTGGAGCGGATGTTCGGTGCCCGTGACACTTGGAAAAGCGCCGACCCGGACGCAGATCAAGGGCCGTACAGGGGCTTTTTGATTGTGCAGTGCGAGGAGTGCGGCGCGATCAAGGCGTTTTGCGCCAAGCATGAAACATACGGGTACAAGTGCGGCGAGTGCGGTCACGAAACGCCGCTGGAAAAGCTGCGCCCGCTGTTTATGCACTGCAAGTGCGGCAATAGTTTCAGCTACAAAACCAATCTGACCGCTGACCGGGTGACGCACACCTGCCTTGCCTGCAAAGCGCCGGTGGATTTGGAGCTGAACAGCAGAAAAACCGCCTATGTTACCGTGGGCGAAAGGAGATAAAGAAAATGGCAAAGATTCTGTGCAACTACTTTGGCCTTAGTATGGCCGCCGAGGGCAAGAGCGAGTTTGTGGGCAGGCAGGCCGCCGCCTTTTTGGGCTATGTGCAGCAGGACGAGGAGCGCTGCGCCGAAAACTGCGGATGTGCCGAGGATTTGAGCGACGCGCCGGAGGAGATCAAGCGGGAAATCCTGCGCAACGACGAGGAGCTGCGCCGCAGGGAGCAGACCGCGCCGGGCGTGGAGCATGATGTGGTGGCGATCTACGACAACGCCGGTATTCCTTCCATCATGCACAGGTTCCGCCGCGTGACCAACAAGGAGCTTTTCGGCGGCAGTGACGCGGTACACCCGGCGTTCATCATCGGCGGCGAGGTGTACGACGAAATTTATATTTCCGTCTACGAAAACACCATGATTAACGGCAAGCCGTAAAGCCTGCCCTTGCAGGAGCCGGTCACGAATATCACGATGGAGGATTTCGCGCAGGCGTGTTTCTCCAAGGGCGAGGGTTGGCACTGCCTGACGGCGGCGGAGTGGGGCTTGCTGGCTGACACCAGCCTGAAACTGGGCACCCTGCCACACGGAAACACGAATTGCTCCCACTGGCACGGTGACGACAAGGAACAAGGCATTATCATTGAGGACAGCTACAAGACGCTGACCGGCAGCGGCCCGGCTACTTGGACGCACGACCACACGGCCAGCGGCGTACATGATCTTTGCGGCAACATTTGGGAGTTTGCCCGTGGTGTGAGAATCCGCGACGGGGCGCTGTGGGCGGCGGAGAACAACGACGCGGCCCTGCCCGAAACGGATTTGACCGAGTGCGGCGACGGATGGAAACCGATCACGGATGCGGAGGGCCACCCGCTGTATGTTGCGGTGGAAGATAACAAGATCACCTTTAACACCTATCCGAGCATTCACCGTGACTACTGCGGCTGCGCGTGGGGGAATGTGCGGATGAACTGCGACAGTGAGCAGCTGCGGGCACTGGCCCTGTTTGCCGGGGAGGAAAAGGCCGGGTGCTATGTGGACAGCACCGAGGGCGAATACATACTGATTCGCGGTGCCTGGTTCGCGGTGGCAGCTGGAAGCGGTGGCGGCAGCGCCGGGGTGTTCAATTCCGGCCTGATCAACCCGCGCTCTAATGCCTACGGCAACGTCGGGGGCCGTTCCGCTTATTTCAAGAAGCACTGAAACGCCGGACACTGAAACACTGACCGCCAAGCGATAGCGCGGCGGAGAAATGAGGGCACTATGGAAGTTTTGAAAGCTATTCTCGCTGCGCTGGTTGGCCTGCTGGTGATTTTTGCCTGCATTGCGTGGGCAATCGCCGCCGTGCTGGGGCCGCTGGCAATTATCAAGCTGTGTGCGCTGTGCCTGCTGGGCTGAAAGGAGCCGGGCTATGAAGTTGAGCAAGTTTGTGAAACGAGCCAAGAGCGAAAGTTACTGCGTGGTAATTCATGCGGACGACAGCGGTATTTGGCTGGGCACCCGTTTGGCGCTGTACAACGCCACGGAGTTGCCCTACATGGAGGGCAAGGAACAGGCAGGCGCGGTGTTGGACATTGACAGCAAGGCGTGGGAGAAGATGTTCTTCGACGAAAAATACACCGCACACGCCGGGGCGGACTTTGGCATGAACCTGACAGAAACAGACCCGACGGAGCAGGAGGCGCGGCGGGTGCCGCTGGAAATGTTCTACAAGGGCATGGGGCTGGTTGGCCTTGTGTACGGCAATGGTGGGGAACTGATCTTCTACGACGCGGCGCTGATTGCACCGATTGCCGATGTGGTCAAGACCAGCGACTACATACAGACCGTTGTGCGCAAGACTGCTGGCGGTGCGCCGTATGTGGTTATCAAAGACGGGTTTGAGGTGCTGGCCGGGTTTGCGCCATTGAAGATCATAACCAAGCAGTTCTTGGAGGATTTGAGCGAGTTTGAAAGCGCCTGCGTGAGCCAGTATATGCGGGAGCAGAAACAGGCTTTGGACGCAGCAGACCCGGACAAGCAGGACGAGGGCGCGGAGCAGATCGGGATGGAGGACGCAGAAAGTGAAAGCGAGTAATGCACCCGGAACCCTAAAGCCTATCCTGTTCAACACGGAAATGGTGCGGGCAATCTTGGCGGGCAAAAAGACCTGCACCCGGAGAATTGCCAAGAGCGAGAAACCGCCCTTTGCGGTGGGCGACATCCTGTATGTGCGGGAAACATGGTGTATTAACACCTTTGGAACGCACTACCGGGCAGACTGGCCGAACGGCGCTTGCCCGGAAATGGACGGCGACGACCGATGGCACCCGTCAATTCACATGGGAAAGGACATTGCGAGAATTTTTCTGCGAGTAAAAAGCGTCGAGCGCGGGCCGCTTAGAGGCATGGAGGTTGCGGACTTCCAAAAAGAGGGCGTAAAGCCACAAAACAGGCCGGGCGGCTGTAAGTGTGCATGGGCACAAGAGGAATGCGTGGAAAGGTCGTGCGAAAACCGCGACGCCTATGAGTGGTGGCGCTACATGACCTCGTTTCGCAAACTGTGGGATAGCACACTACCGGCGACCAGCGTTCAGACGCTGGGCTGGAAAGCAAACCCGGATGTATGGGTGATTGAGTTTGAAAGAACCGAGCGCCCGGAAAGTGTGAAGGACTGAAAATGAACATTGTTTCTTTCGGCGGTGGCACAAACAGCACCGCAATGATTATCGGGATGTATCTGCATAAAATCCCGGTTGATCTTATCCTATTTGCAGACACGGGCGGCGAACAGCCGCACACCTATGAATTTATCCGGGTGTTCAATGCTTGGCTGGAAAAGCACGGTTTGCCAACGATCACGCCGGTGTTTTATACCGACAAGGACGGAAACCGGCTGACCTTGGAGGCGGAATGTTTGCGATCACACACGCTGCCCTCTATCGCCTATGGATTCAAGAAGTGTTCCTTGAAACACAAAATCGGAACGCAGGAAAAATTTTGCAACCACTATCCGCCGTGTGTGGAAGTTTGGAAAAGCGGTGGCCGCGTCAACAAGTACATTGGCTATGACGCAGGCGAAACCCGCCGTATTCAACACGCCGCTGCCATTGACGAGGTGGACAAGAAATATGAAAAGCACTACCCGCTTTATGAATGGGGCTGGGATAGAGCCGAATGTGTGCGTGTGATCGAGCGGGCGGGGCTGCCAAAGCCGGGCAAGTCGAGCTGCTACTTCTGCCCGTCGATGAAAAAGAAAGAAATTCAAGCGTTGTGGGAGAACAACCCGGAGCTTTTTCAGCGGGCGGTTGACATGGAACACAACGCGGCGGACAGCCTGACCAGCATTAAAGGGCTTGGCCGCAAGTGGTCATGGGAAAGCTACCACGACGAATTTATTGAAGCGCAGGAGCTTGAAAAAGCGCAGTTGACCTTTGACGATCTTTTCCCGGAGGCACCGGGCGGGTGCCTGTGCGGTGCGCCGTGTGGTTGCTATGACGGGTAAATCAAAAACAGAATAAGCCTTGCAGGCCGGGCGCGGAGCGGGATTGTGCCCCGCCCGGCTGCTTGATTTTTTAGCCTTGCCGCGCTGCGGCGGGCTAAAAAAATACCGCCTTGGGCGGTTTGGGGCTGGTATACCAGTAGTAAGTTAAGCACCACGGCAGAAATGCCGGGGAAAGGGGTCAAGGGGGAAACGAGGGCGGCGGGCACTGCCTGACCAACAGCAGGACGGAAAGAGAGCCGCCCGGTGTTTCCCCTTGCCTGCGGAGCAGAGTGTGGTATTCCAGCAAGAAGAAAATAATACAGGGGTGCGGGGTGTAGCCCCCGCATGGGAAGTAACCACCTTGGGAGAGGGGCAAAAGCTGTGAAGTCGATCTATTACAGAGAGCAAAAGCACATCTGCGGCAAGAGTTACGCCACTGCCCCCTACATGGAGGTTGATCTATACCCCGTGACCCAGAAACAGCACAAAGCAGGCCGCCGTGCCAAGCGCAGGGAGGCCAGCACCCTTGCACAGCAGACCTACAACGACAACAGGGCCAAGCGCTACCATGTGCAGCTTGTCAATGCCAACTTCGGCAAGGGGGATTTTTCGTGGACGGGCACCTATGACGACGACCACCACCCGGAGCCGGACGACACGGCCAAGGCTGACCGCGATCTAACCAACTACATAAAGCGCCTATACCGTTGGTGCGACAAGAACGGCGTACAGCGCCCAAAGTGGGTTGCCGCCACAGAGTATTGCACCGTGCAGGAGGATGGCACAGCCTGCGGGCGGCACCACCACCACGCGATCATACAGCACACCGACGGCCTGACCCGCGATGTGCTGGAACAGCTATGGGCAGACAAGACCGGGCAGATCGGCTTTACCCGCTGTGAATACTTGGATGTTGACCACGGCAGCGTTGAAAGCCTTGTGCGGTATATCAGCAAGAACAAGCGGTGCGCCCGGAGCTGGCGGCAGAGCCGTGGCCTTGAAAAGCCGAAAACACCGCCGCCGAACGATACCAAGTGGAGCCGCAAGAAGCTGGACGAGGCAAGCACCCTGTACATCGACGATGTGGCGTACTGGGAGCGGAAATACCCCGGCTACACTCTGAACCGGGTGGAAACGAGGGTAAGCAACGCCGGGTGGAGGCACACCACCGTGATTATGCGCCGGGCGGAGTGCTGGCACGGCACACCGGGGCACAAGGTCACGCCGAGAATGAACAGGTAAGAAAGGGGCACGGGTCTATGCTGTACATGAAAAAGGTTATCGTGATTTGCCGGGAAGTCAACAGGCAGACTGGGCAAATTGCCGTGTATGTGGTTCCGATGGAGATTGACGAACACACGGTTGTGCGTTTGAGCCTGCGGTCAATGTTCAACCCGGAGCTGCGCTATTTCTTTGTGTATGAAGATGTCTACCAAGAACAGAAACAGGAAATCACCGCCATGCTGAAACGCCGGAATATTACCAAGCAGGAGGTTGACAGCGTGTACGGGATTGCAGAAGTTGGGAGGTAACGACTATGGACAACAAGGAACGCTTTATTGAGATTTTCACCTCACAGATTCACAGACCGGGCGCGGCGGAACTGCTGGAATGGCTGGAAAGCACGGACTTTTTCGAGGCACCGGCCAGCACCCACTACCACGGCAGCTACCCCGGCGGCTGGTGGAGCATAGCCTGAATGTGTACTATGAGCTGATCGGCGCGGGGCGGGTGCCGGGTGTGCCCACGGCGGAAACCTATGCCGTTGTAGCGCTGCTGCATGACATTTGCAAGGCAGATTTCTATGCCAAAAGCACAAGAAATCAGAAGAACAGCGACGGCAAGTGGGAAACTGTGCCCTGCTATACCGTGCGCGAAAAATTCCCGTTCGGTCACGGGGAAAAGTCTGCCTTTTTGGTGCAGCGCTTTATGCTGCTGACCGACGCCGAGGCGCTGGCTATCCGCTGGCACATGGGCGCGTATGACGACGCGGCAAAGGGCGGCAGTAAGGTTTTGTCCGCCGCTATGGCCGCAACGCCGCTTGTCTATGCACTCCATGCTGCCGATATGCGGGCAGAACAGAAAGAGAACGCGCAGCAATGAACATGGAGTTGGACGACCTGCCACCGCGCTACCGCGCACAGGCTGAACAGCAGCTTGCCGCCCGGAAACGCCGCGCCGCTGACCCGCTGGCCGAGGCGGTGAAGCAGGCCAAGGCGGCAGGCCGGGATTTTGACAGCCGGGGCGAGTATGAATTTTACACGGGAACCGTGCTGCCAAAGATGGCGCGGGGCGAGATCGTGGAGTGTGAGCAGCACCCCGCGTTCCCGCTGTTCCCGGCGGGTGAATACGGCACCATGAAGCTGCGCCCTATACGCTACACGGCAGACTTTAGGCTGACCTATGCCGACGGCACCGTTGAGATCGTGGAGATCAAGAGCAAGTTTGTCCGGCGTATGCAGCGTGACTACCCTGTGCGGCGGCGGGTGTTCTTAGAACAGATCGCCCGCCCGGCGGGGTGGAAATTTACCGAGATCATCACCACAGAGGACAAAGACGACCTGAAACGCTGGCGAGAGCTGGCAAAGGAGGGGTGAACCCATGAAAAACCAAGAAAAGCGCCCGTGCCCGCTGTGTGAGCGGCACCAGCGAATGGAAACCACCAGCGGTATGTTGTTTTGGGTGGAGTGGGGCGAGGACGGCAACCCGCGCCTTTGTACTGACACCCTGCACGACGGCGGCGGGCTGAATGTGCTGTGCATTGATTTTTGCCCGCTTTGTGGCCGGGAAATTGAGAAACAGGAGGCTTTGGGATGAAAAGACGGCATACGACACCGAGTTATTACGCCCGGAACGCTGCCATACAGGCGCAGCGGCGCTTTTTGCGTACCCGCAAGACAGAGGCGGAACGGCTGGACGATCACCGGGAAGAAACGGGCAATGTGCTGATTATGTGCATTTTGGCGGCGATCTATGACAAATACGGCGTCGGAGAAATGCGTTTGCGGCGCGTGGTGGACTGTGCCAACGAGATTTCGGCCAAGTATGCGTTGGAAAAGCAGGTGCGCGGCAAGGAGCGGGCCAAGGCCGCGCTGGCCGCTGCCGTGCAGCAGATCATGCCGCCGTTTCTGCTGCCTGCGCTGTCTGCCCCCAGACGGAGCGGGAGGCCGTGCAGCTGGCCGCCCGGCGCGAGGCGGCGGACACGGTTATGAAAATCTATGTGCAGGCCATGCACAAGGCGCTGGGCTTTGGTGCTGACCGCGTGGCCGTGGTGGTGGCCGAAACCGAGGGCAATTTCCGCCAGTTTGGCGAGTGTACCAAGGATGGCGAATATTACGGGTACGCCGTGCTGGCGCGGAAGATCGGGCAGATCATTCACGACGAGGTGGAAGTGGACACCAGCGGAGCAACGGAGCCGGTTTTCGGCAAGACGCTGTTCTGACTTACAGGCAATGGAGGTGCTGGGTATGCGGAGCGAAACGGTAAAGCATATCGTCAAATATTACGGGGGAATCCCGGAGGCTATCAAGCTGCTTAAACGGGAGCGTGACGCGCTGGAAGATGAATATAACGGCTTGGGCGGCCTTGCTATGGACGGTATGCCGCATAGTTCGGCACCCGGCAACCCCACCGAGGCGCTGGCTGTGCGCGTGATCGAAAACGGCGTGAAGAACCGCCTGCAGGAGATCAGCGTTCAGGTGGAAGTCTTGGAGGGCGACGCTGCCAACATCCGGGGCGCACTGGACGCAGTGAACGGTAAGTACAAGTCGGTCATAATCATGCGGCTGATTCGTGGGTACAGTTGGACGAAAATTTCCGGCAAGCTGGGTGTGCCGGATAGCACGGCGCGGAATTGGCACGGCAGAGCCGTTGAGCGGCTGGGCGAGGTGCTGGAAGATGTGCCGATGGTAGACGAGTTGACCGAGCGGGCAACGCGCGCGCGTACATAATATGCGCCGGGAAAAACCCGTAAAAATCGCCCCTGCCCGGCGGGATTTTTTGCGTGTAAAAACCTCTCTTTTGGAGCGGGAAACGCGGCGGGAAAACTGGCCGAAAAAGTGTTTTGGTCAAAAGATTTCACCCGGCGGGCGGAACCTTTTCCACTGATCGGGAAAAGCCGCCGGAAAAACAATTTGCGAATAGGAGGAATGAGGCGTGAAAACGGAGCGGGATTTTAAGCTGGTTTGCACCGGCGGGCCGTATGGCGACTGCTGCTGTTCGTATGCTGTGGAGCTGCGCGGAGAATGGACGGTGCAGGAGCTTGTAAAAGCCGTTTTGGAAAGAAACCCGTGCGAATTGGGCTTTTTCTACATCCAAAGGGCCGGGCAAAAGTGGTACGAGGCGCAGGTAAAGATTGAGTATCAATACGGAAAGCTGAAAAGCACTGTGCCGGAGAAAATCGCCCGCAAGAAAATCAAGCGTGTACACAGCAAAGGCGGGTGGTCGTTGATGGACTACTGGATAGAAACATAAAGGCCCGGCGGGTAGCCGGGTAAAGGAGGCGCGTTTTTGTGAAAAGGCTTGTAAGCCGGGTGCTTGCCCGGCGTGTTGTGGCAGAAGTTGAACAGGTATGCGGCTTGAAAATGCCGTTGGAGAGTACAAGGCAGCTTGTGGAGCAACAGAACTGGCGAAAAATCGCGTATATTACGGCAGACTGTTTTGTGGTGCGCCCGCTGCGGCGCTGGCTGAAACGGAGGCATGAAAAGTGAAATTGTGTGACAGGTGCAGGGTGCCCGGCTGCCTGCTGGACTATGGCGGCAAGGCTTGCCAAGAGGCACGAAAGAAGCATTGCCCGGATGTGGTTTTTACCCATGCGGACAAGATCAGGGAAATGGACGACGAGGCGCTGGCGGTTGCGATCATGTGCCCGCACGACGACGATAAATGCCCCGGCCCCGGTGACGCGAAAACCTGCATAAAGTGCTGCTTGGACTGGCTGCGGGAATCGGCGGAGGGGTAAGCATGGCGCAGATCGTGACGGCGCAGTTTGTGGGGCAGACCTCTTGCGGGTTTGTCAGCAAGAAATACTATGAAATCGAGATCAGCGCCGGGCGGAGCGGGTGTTTGTGTGTGCGGGATGTGCAAGGGCAAGGCTTTTGCCCGTATTCCACGCTGGCCGCCCTGCGGAAAAACTGGAAGATCATCAACAACGAAAAAACGCCCGGCGGTGAACCGGGCAGAAATGAGGAAGGATATGAACGAGGATATTTTGACCCACGGTGAAACCATGAGCGAGGAGCGGCTTTTGGAGGGGTTGCGTAAAACCCCCGAACTGAAACGGCGCTTGGTCATGCGCGTGGCGGCGGATTTGCTGGAAAGCGAGGCGTTTTTGGAGGCGTACCCGCATTTGGAAACCGAGGAACAAATAAAAACGGCGCTTACCCGGCTTTTGCACAAGAACAAGGTAAGCACCATTGATGGGCGGCGTATGGCCGCAGAACTGGCGGAAAGTTACGAGGGAATGTATTCCCATTCGGACAGATCGGAGGGGCCAGCGTCGGGGCATGAATCCCATTCGTCACAGCCTGTTACATGACAAAAAACATTGTCGGCTTCTGCCTGCGGCGTGTCGCAAGCCTCCCAAACTGTTTCGTTATGGCACAGGCCGAAAGTGCCGTCAGGCTGGCGCACGATCTTCAAAATGCCGATTGGTGAGCGATAAATCCACATAATAGCTAAACCTCCAAAATTGTTTTGTGCAATGCCTATAATACAGCGATTTTAGGCAAAAAACAACAGGAAAACACCCCCGGCGGGCCGTGTGGCCTTGGCTGGGGGTGTTGCTGTTTGCGCAGGTTTTGTGATCGTGGCGGGCGGTTTTGTGCCCGGGGCGGGGTTATTTGTGATCGTCGGGGGCCTGTTTCGTGATCGGCGGGCGGGTTGCCGGTCAAGGACGGCGGCAGGCCGTTTTCATCCAGCGGGCCGGTGTATTCTGTGAGGTCAATCAAGGTAACTTCCGGCGGCGGGGGTATGAGCTTATAATACTTGCCGTTTTCGTAGTGCAGATCGGTCACGCCGTCATACCACGCAATATCCCCGTGTTGGGCTTGGGCGGCCTCCATGCTTTGCTGTGCCTGCGCTTCGGTCAGGCCGTCGAACAGCAGGCGGGCACCGTCGGCAAACTGGGCAACAAGACGGTAAGGCGGATAAACGGTCATGTTTTCGTGATTCATGCGTTGCACCCTTTCGTTTTGTGTTTTGTGTTGGGTCTATTATACCACGCAATGCCCCGGCGGTGAACCGGGGCGGTGCGGTGTTTTTGTTTTGGGGTTGTTATCCGGGGCACAATTTACAGGCCAAGCACCCGGCGGGCGGCGTATTCGGCATTTTGTGTTAGCTGGCGCTGCCATGCTTTGTTGCGGGGCGACCAGCGGAAACCGTTGGATTTGAGAGCGTCGCGGGTGTCTGCGTCGGGGATTTCGTCGAACAGGATTTGCAGGCGGTTTTCTTCGGCGTTGCGCACGATCTCGCCGCCGTCAAATTTCGTGGCGTTGTCGGGCTGCTGGGCGGCGGCTTGCAGTTTGTCCAGATCGGCAAGGCGGGCTTGTACGCGCTTGATCTTGCCGCGCAGGCTGGACAGTTCAAAATCGCCGTAGGGTTTGCCGTACAGCTTGACGGAAAAGGCGTCCGGGTCGGTGAGGGCGTCGGCCTGCTGATCGGTGAGGCTGGCATAGCCGCGCAGGGTTTTGTGCTTGCGGTAGTAGGCATTGGCGGCCTTGCAATAATCAAGGGCGTTTTGTTCCTGCTGCAAGCGGTCTTGGAGCAGTTCGCGGGCGTGGGGGTCGGTCAGGTCTACCGCGCCGGTGCCCACGCTGCGGATTTTGTCAAGGATGGCGTCAATCTCCTTGTACTCCTGCCAAAGAGATTCGCGGCGGGCGTTCTGCTTTTGCTTTTTGCGTACCGGGAAGTTGCTGCCGCCGCAAACGAGGATGGAGGGGCAGGCCGATTCGTTGCGATAATAGGCGTTGTAGTAGTCGGCAAGGCGGCGGGCGTAGCGGTCAAGCAGGGCGTCCAGCTTGTCGTGATAGTAGGGGCTGATCTTGGCCTTGCGTTCCTCCACCAGCGCGGCGGCCTTGTCCACGGCGGCGCGGTATTCTTCCGTAGCGCTGCCGGGGCGGTAGTCGCTCATGGAATTAACATCGTTTGCCCGGCGGGCGGTTTGTTCGTTGATTTCGTAGTATTGCATTTTGTGTACCTCCGTTTTGTGTTTTTGGGTAATGGGGGCGGGCCGTTTTACAACTGACCCGGCGCGGCGTTGTGCCGCTGGGGGCTGCCGTGTGGTCTTATGCCCGGCGGCTGTGCCCATTGCGCAGGGCGGGCGGGGCTTGTTTTTTGTGGTGATAAGCTGCCCGTAAACCGTGCCGGGGCCGCCCGGCGGCGGGTACAATCTGTTTTGTGGGGAGGTGTACCGGCTCCCGTTGGACTTATGCCAGCACCCCGGCGGGCTGGCGGCCATTGTTGGCGATGGGTGCGCGTTGTAAATTTGTGCCGGGCTTGTGATCGTGTTTGTTACCCATGAGCGCCCACCCCTTGCAGGGTGGCCGGGCTTGCACCGGCGGCGCGTTATGCGTCGGCCTTGCGGGTCAATCAAGGCAGGTTTCGCGCTTGATTTTGTACTGCGCTTTGATTTTGTCATAGGCGCGGAGCGTGACCATGTAGGTGCCCTGTTCTGCGTCGTAGGTAATGCCGCGCCCGTGGAGCGGGGGCAGATCGTCGCGCAGGGGGCGCAGAAAGTAGTGCTTGCCATAGTAGGCAAGATCGGCGGCGTAGTCGCAGCCCGTGGGGGCCTGCTGCATTTCGTAGCAGTAGGAATACTCGCCGGGGGCGGTGGCCTGCACGGCGGGGGTCTTGGCGGCCTCCAATGCGTCATAATCGGGGGCGTAGCCGTAAACCTCGCCGGTGCTGGGGTCGTAGCGGGAAACGGAAAAATCCGGGATGAAAAGCGCCGTGTTTGCGCCGATCTGCTGGGAGTAGCCACCGGGAACCGGGGCAAAGGTGCCGGGGATTTTGCGTTCTGTTGCTGCCATTGTGAAAGCCTCCTGTTTTGTGTTGCGTTTTGTGTGGGCGGTTTTGTGTACCCATGAGCGCCCACCCCTTGCAGGGTGGCCGGGCTTGCACCGGCGGCGCGTTGTGCGTCGGCCTTGCGGGTTGTGTGGGTTAGAACATGGAAATTTGCTCACATTCGGCGGCGGGCGTGTGCCGGGGCGGGAGCTGCGGCGGCCTGCTGCGCTGCCTTGCGGGCCTTGCGTTCGTCGGCCAGCTTTTTGTTATAGGCGGCGATCTCCTCCGGGGTCTTGGCCTTGGGGGCGTCGTCCTGCCCGGCGGGCT
>ENA-OQCG01000050-OQCG01000050.1-human-gut-metagenome-genome-assembly--contig:-NODE-50-length-20634-cov-1.622227_pt1 | contig 20634 bp, 22 predicted proteins | sample MGYA00242758_ERZ504577 | MGnify/ENA primary metagenome ERZ504577 (study PRJEB26092, sample SAMD00036248) | human gut metagenome | host: Homo sapiens | study: EMG produced TPA metagenomics assembly of...
GTAGACCTTGCCGCCCAGCTCGGTGTCAGCCGTACCGTGATCCGGGACGCGCTGAGCGAGATGGAGCGCGCCGGTTACATCGAGCGTGTGCGCGGCATTGGCACAGTGGTCAACCGCACCGTGCTCAGCCTGCGCAGCCGCCTTGACCAGAAGCTGGAATATTACCCGCTGATCCGCAGCTTTGGCAGCTACCCCCACGCCGATGGCATCCAGATCTATCCCATCCGCGCCGGGGCCGAGCTTGCCCGGGATCTTGCCATTGCACCGGGGGACGAGGTCATCTGCATCAAAAAACGCATCCTGGCCGACACCACCCCGGTCATCTACTCCATCGATTATCTGCCCCGCGCCCTCTTTGGCAGCCGGGACTACACCCGCATCGACCTGAGCGGCAGCGTGTTCGATATCCTGGAGCAGGAATGCAACCAGCAGATCTCCTCGAATGTGGCCCACCTCAAGGCCAGCTGCGGCGACGAGGCCATCCGGGCTGCCATGCGTCTTGCCCCCGGCGAGGCCATGCTGCTGCTGGATGAGATCTGCTTCAACCGTCTGTGCCACCCGGTCATGCGCTCACTGAGTTATTACACGAATTTCTTCGATTTTTCCATTCTACGAAAATTACTTTGACGGAGGTAAAATTCATGCGCCATCTCATCGATCCCTTGGATTTCAGCCAGGAGGAGATCACCTCTCTGCTGGCTCTGGCCGACCGCATCCGCTCCGACCCTGCCGCTTACCAGGACGTTGCGGCTCACAAAAAACTCGCCACTCTGTTCTATGAGCCGTCTACCCGCACCCGCCTTTCCTTTGAGGCGGCCATGCTGAACCTGGGCGGCCATGTGCTGGGCTTCCCGAGCGAGACCGTCTCCAGCGCTTCCAAGGGAGAAAGCGTTGCAGATACCATCCGTGTGGTCTCCTGCTATGCTGATATCGTGGCAATGCGCCATCCCAAAGAGGGTGCGCCGTTCCGCGCTTCCCGCTACTCCCGCATCCCGGTCATCAACGCCGGTGACGGCGGCCACCAGCACCCCACCCAGACCATGACCGATCTGATGACCATCCGCACCCGGATGGGTCGGCTGGATAACCTGACCATCGGCCTGTGCGGCGATCTGAAGTTCGGCCGCACCGTCCATTCTCTCATCAAGACCATGGCACGCTGCAAGAACATCCGCTTTGTCCTTATCAGCCCCGAGGAGCTGCGGGTGCCCGACTACATCATCAAGGACGTGCTGGAGGCCAACGGCATTGAGTACCGTGAGACCCGGAGCCTGGAAGAATCCATGCCTGAGCTGGACATTCTGTACATGACCCGCGTGCAGAAGGAGCGCTTCTTCAACGAGGAGGATTACATCCGCCTGAAGAACAGCTACATCCTGACCAGCGAAAAGATGGCCCTTGCCAAGCCTGAAATGGCAGTGCTGCATCCCCTGCCCCGCGTGAATGAGATCGCACTGGATGTGGACAACGATCCCCGTGCTGCCTACTTTGAGCAGGTGCAGAACGGCGTATACGTCCGCATGGCACTGATCATGACGCTGCTGGGTCTTGCCGACCCCAAAGCACCGAAGGAGGGCAACTGATATGCTGAATATTGACGAGATCCAGAACGGCATTGTGATCGACCACATCAAGGCAGGCACCGCTGTGGGCCTGATGGAGCTGCTGGGCATCACCGGCAACAAGACCGCCAACGTGGCACTGATCCAGAATGCGCGCTCCCACAAGGCCGACTGCGGCCGCAAGGACATCATCAAGGTCGAGGGGGATGCCTCCTGGCTGAACCTGGACGTGCTGGCCTACCTTGACCCTGACATCAGTGTGACCGTGATCGAAAACGGCAAGGCCGTGCGCAAGGAAAAGCCGAAGCCCCCCAAGCGCCTGGTGAACATTGTGCGGTGCCGCAATCCCCGCTGCATCTCCTCCATTGAAGAGGAATGCGACCAGATCTTTGAGATGAGCTCCAACGGCAAATACCGCTGCATCTACTGTGAGCAGGAGCTGCAGGTGAAGCCGGAATAATCGGTACAAAAGCAAAAGGCAGTGCGTCCCACGCGGCGCACTGCCTTTTTTGTTTGTTACACGAAATCCTCCCGCATCGGGGTGAAGATATCCAGCAGGATGCCCGCTTCCGTGCAGGTACAGCCATGCTCCACACCGTCCTCCTTCCGGCCCGATCTCAAACAAAAAAGCCCGACAAAGCTCCCTCCGGCAGCACCGCCCGGCATCCCATTCCCACATACGATGCCGTGCAGGTACAGTGCATTCAGAAGGTCTCTATCTGCAGCAATCCCCCAAGATCGCCATTCAGAGCTTCGTCAGACTTTTTATTCGTAAAGACGTTCCGGCTCACGCACACACGCCTGCGTTCCCGGATGTTCCTTCCTCTGTCGGCCGCAAACCATACAGCGGGGAGGCGCTCCTGCCTTTAACTTGGTTTCATTGTAGCAGATTCCGATGAAACTTTCACCCCAAATGTCATATTCTGCAGGGTTTCATGTCATAACTTGCGGAGTGGGATGGTGCAGGTAAAGCGGAACCAGCACTCCCGGCAGCTGATGGTATATTCGCCGCCGTATTTTTTCAGCACATCCCGCACGTTCCACAGCCCGAAGCCGTGGCCCGCCCCTTTCTGAGAGATGCGGGGCAGCTGACCGTCCACGAGGTTCAGGTCCTTTTTCACCCGGTTGCGGACGGAAAGCACCACCTCTTCCTCGCTCTTCCGCATCCGCACATAGACCTCCGGCGGATCAGCCTGCGCGGCGGCCTCAATGGCATTGTTGAGCAGGTTGGAGAGCACGATCACAAGGTCTGTCTGATCCATAGGCATATCCCGCAGATCGGGCAGATCAAAATAGACCATGACCCCTTTTCGGCTGGCCTCCTCGTACTTTTTGCTGAGCAGGGCATCCAATAAAGGGTTGTGGGTGTTCATAATGGTGGTATTCGCCGCAATGGTCTTTGTGAGCGTGGAAAGGTAGGCCTTTGCTCCCTCGTAATTGCCCTGCTGGAGCAGCAGAGCCAGTGCATCGGTGTGGTTGGTGAACTCATGGGTCAGCCGCCGCTGGGTCTTGTAGGATTCCAGAAGAGCTTCTGCGCTCTTCTTCTGGCGCACAGCCTCCACCATCAGTGTCTGCTGCAGCAGCATCTGGTCGTTGACCATCTGCACGATTCCCAGATGGATCATTACTGCTATGGTCAGACCAAAGGTCAGCATCATATTCATCATGCTGGGCACTTCGCTGCCGCCGGATACCATCAGCACGATGTTCAGCACCACAACGATGCCAGGAAAAAAGGACATGACCAACATCTGCAGCGGGGTCAACGCCTGCTCCCTCCGCCAGCGCCGGATAATGTAGGCTGCAAGCAGGCCAGCCCCCACAACAGCAGCAACCAGCAGGAACAGGCAGCTGCGGTAGCGCCAGACCTCCCGGACGGGAATGTGCTTACACCAGGCAAAGGTGTAGCTGACTGTATTTTCCGTCAGCAGGCACATAATGCCGTTGACAAGGCAGGCCGAGAGCTTCTGGTTCCAGCTTCCGCCGAAAAAGAGCACCGTGACCAACAGGTAGATAACATTCAAAATCACAGATTCAACATTGAAAAAGCCAATGTCATGCCGGATCGAGGCCACTAGAAATACTGCTGCCAGCAGGGCTGCCCACAGGCAGGGGAAGCGGAATCTCCTGCCACGGCCCAGAAATGCATATTCCACCATGATAAAGGCCGCCCACTGGCCAATGCAGACCAGATGCCCCATCAGAAGCCAGAGCATTTCCTTAGTCATCCCCAAACTGCCCCTTCCATTCCAGATAGGTGCTGCGAATCTCAGCATAGCCGTTCCGGCTCACGCCCAGCTTGACCCCATTGCGCAGGGTGACCATATAGCTGCTGATCTGCCGGATGTACTTCATATTGACCACCGCGCTCCGCCCCACCCGCAGAAAGCCGTTCTCAAACAGGGCCTGCGGCAGCTCATTCAGCTTGCCATAGTAGGAGCACAGGGGCTGATGAGCCACATCTCCGTAAACGTTGATCTTGCGCAGGTCGCTTTCGAGGTAGTAGATGCTGTCGTAGGGCAGCTCGGTCTCGGTGCGGTTCTGCCGGATGGTCAGGGTCTTGGGAGCCCGGTGATCCTGCTCGTGCAGAACGGCATCCAGACAGCGGGGCAGCTGGCAGTCCAGATCGCGCTTGAGGATATAGCGGAACGCATTCACGGTGTAGCCCTCCGGGGCAAATTCCAGATAGGCCGACACATACACCAAGCAGATCTCCGGGCTGCACTGGCGCAGCTGCTTTCCCAGTGAGATGCCGTTCATGGTGTCCAGATCCACATCCAGCAGCGCCACCTGATATAGATCAAGGTCCCGCCGGGCCAGTGTCTCTTCCCCGCTGTGGCAGACGGTGCATTCCACCTGCAAGCCCCGCAGCGCAAAGAAATCCCGGACGAGCGTTTCCACGCGGGCAGCAAACACCGCATCGTCATCACAGATCAAAATGTGCATTGTGTCCTCCAACAAAACGCCCTCTCCGTCAGTGCTTCGCACTGCCACCTCTCCCAAAGGGCGAGGCAATTGCTGCTCTGACTTCAGGCTGTGCAAGTTGCTTACCCATCAGATGCGTCGGCTTCCCCCTTGGGGAAGCTGGCGAGCGAATGCGAGACTGAGAGGGTTTATTTCCTTATGCAAAGAACTTGTCGTAGATGCCAAAGGCGAAGATGAACAGCACGATCACGGGCAGACCGTAGGTCAGATAGCCGCGCATCCAATCCTGGATCTTCAGCCCCTCGCCGGTGTTGACTTCCTTCTTATAGTTGTCCCAGCCCCAGCCATAGCGGGAAACACAGAACAGCAGGTAGACCAGGCTGCCCAGCGGCAGGAACAGATTGCTGACAAGGAAATCCTCAAAGTCCAGCACTGCACCGCCAAACACGGCAAAGCCATCCCAAGCCCAGAGGTTATACCCCAGCACGCAGGGCATGGACAGCAGGATGATGAGGAACAGGTTGACCAGACTGGACTTTTTACGGGTGCAGCCGGTCAGCTCCATGCCGCAGCAGATGATGTTCTCGAACACTGCCAGCACGGTGGACAGGGCCGCAAAGGCCATGAACAGGAAGAACAGGCTGCCCCACAGCCGCCCCAGCGCCATGTTGGCAAAAATATTGGGCAGGGTGATGAAGATCAGACTGGGGCCTGCAGTCTGATCCACGCCAAAGGTGAAGCAGGCCGGGAAGATGATGAGACCGGCCGTGATGGCCACAAAGGTATCCAGCACCACCACACGGACGCTCTCGCCCAGCAGGGAGTGCTCCTTGCCGATGTAGCTGCCAAAAATGGACATGGCACCGATGCCCAGGCTCAGGGTGAAGAAGGCCTGATTCATCGCACCCACCAGGGTGTTGACGATGCCAACCTCCTTCATACGGCCAAAGTCAGGCACCAGGAAGAAGGAAAGGCCCTCCTTTGCGCCGTCCATGAAGAGGCTGTTCACGGCCAGAATGACCATGATGAGGAGCAGGGCGATCATCATGCCCTTGGTCACACGCTCCAGACCATTCTGCAGGCCCTTGGCGCAGACCAGAATGCTCAGAACGACCACGAACACCATCCAGAAGGTCATAATGCCGGGGCTTGCCAGCATCTCGGTGAACTTGCCCGCCACCTCGTCGGCGTTCAAGCCGGAGAGCTTTCCGGCGGCAGTCATATAGAAATAGTGCAGCATCCAGCCTGCAACGGTGGTGTAGAACATCATCAGCAGATAACAGCCGATCAGCGTAAAATAGCCGTGGATATGCCACTTCTGACCCGGCTTTTCCAGCACCTGATAGGCGCGCACCGGGCTTTTGCGGCTGGCACGGCCCACAGCAAATTCCATGGTCATAATGGGCAGACCCAGAATGACCAGGAACAGCAGGTAAAACAGTACAAAAGGCTCCTCCGCCGCCCTGACCTGCCATATAAGGAAATTTCCACACGTTGCCAATGCCGATGGCACATCCTGCCGACAGCAGGATGAAGCCCAGCCGCGATTTCAGCGTTTCACGTTCCATAGTAAATTTGTCCCCTCCAATAATTTCAGCCGCCCGCCTTCCGCGCGAAAAACAGGCGAAATCAGTTTATTATATCACAAATTGGAAGAGAATGGAGTGCTTTTTCGTATTTTCCCTTGCAAATTTCTTTCATCTTATATAAAATAGACAAGATGAAATGTGTACAACACGGAAAGGAACACCGGATGGTCTCAGACGAAACAGCCTACCGGAAGTATCTGGCCGGAGACGAGGCTGCCGCTCAGCTGTTGGTGGAGCGGTATGGCGACGCGCTGACCCTTTACATCAACGGCGTGCTGGGCGATATCCACGAGGCAGAGGATCTGATGATCGAAGCCTTTGCCCATATTTTTGCAAGAGAGCGGCCCATTCAGGATGGCTGCTTCAAGGCTTACCTCTATAAAACCGGGCGCAATCTCGCATTGCGCTGCAAGACCCGGCGGCGGTTTTTTCTGCCGCTGGAGGAACTGCCTTTTGAACTGCCGGACGAGGCACTGGCCGAGACTGGATTACTCCAGAACGAACAGCACCAGCAGCTGTACGCCGCACTGGGCAAACTCAAAAAGGAATACCGGGAGACACTTTTTCTGGTCTATTTTGAAGAACTGAGCTACCGGCAGGCCGCACAGGTGCTGGGACGCACCGAGCAGCAGGTAACGAACCTTGTGTACCGGGGCAAGCAGCAGCTGAAACAACTTTTGGAACAGGAGGGATATCAGTATGAAAACTGATGCCGAACGGATGGCGCTGATCCGCCAGCGCACGGCCCAGCTGCAGCGTCAGGCGCGCGCACGGCAGATGCTGCTGATCGATGCAGGCTGTATGGCGGCCTGTCTTGTGCTGGTGGTCTGCCTGGGCCTTGCCATGCCCGGCTGGGCAGGCACATCGGTCGCGCTGCATGTTTCCCCCACCGGCACCGCCGGGATGCTGAGTGAGCGCGGAGCCGACGGTTATATCCTGGTGGGCGTACTCTCGTTCCTGCTGGGCTCCTGCGTGACCATCCTGCTCTACCGCCTGCGCCGCAGCAGTGAAAAGAAGCACACGAGGGACGACGATGAGCTTTGAGATCATTGACAACACCTTTCAGGTGATCGTGCTGGCTGCGATGGCGCTCCTCGCCTTTATCCTCGCCTTCCGGCGCAGCAGCCGCTCCTGCCTGATCCTGGCGTTCGGCTACGCCAGCTTTATGATGGGCACTTTGTACTACCTGCTCCATCTGATCATTCTGGGCCATGGGCCGCAGGTGTTTTATGTAGCCGAATGCTCCTGGATGGCCTCGTATTTCTTTTTTCTCTCGCTGGAGATCCTCTATTGGGAGGGCCTGCGCCCGCCGTTCTCCCCTTTTGCGCTGGCGGCCGGTGTGGTCATTGCCGGAGTTGTCATGCGGGTGCAGGTGTTTGGCCCCTCGCCGCTGATGTCCGGTGCGCTGGCGCTCACCTTTGGCACGCTGGCCTATCTCTGTTTTTCGGCCCTGCAAAAGGAAAAACGGCTCCGGCCTTATGAGATCGCACTTTTGTTTGAAATGTCCTTGCAGATCCTTCTGTTCGTTGCCTCCGGGTTCATCCGTGATTACACCCGGTTCAGCCTTTACTATGCTGTGGACATCCTGTTGACCCTCACGCTGGTCAGCTTCCTGCCCCGTATCCTGCAGGAGGAGCCCCATGACCTACATTGAAAACATCTTTTTTGTGCCTGGCGCTTCCCATGCTGCTCTCCCTGCTGTTCACATCGGGCAGCCCCCGGCGCTTTACCCTGTTCGTGGTGCTGGGCATGGCCACCTGCCTGCTTTCGGCTTATGTCAGCAGCTTTTTCATGGGGCGGCACCAGTGCAGTGTCGTGACCACCGCCATAGAGATCGCACCTGTCTGCGAGGAGATCCTGAAGCTGCTGCCTCTGCTGCTCTACTTTTTGATCTTTGAGCCGGATTCCCACAAGCTGACTCCTGCGGCCATTGGCATTGCAGTGGGCTTTGCCACCTTTGAAAACGTCTGCTACCTGACCGAAAACGGTGCAGGAAGTTTTGTTTTCCTGCTCATCCGCGGAATGTCCGCCGGGGCCCTGCATCTGGTCTGCGGCATCCTGACCGGTCTGGCACTGGCCTATGTGTTCCGCCGTCCGTGGCTCACCTGCACCGGCACGGTGGGGATTCTGGGGGTCTGCATGGTGCTGCACGGCATCTACAACCTGCTGATCACCGCCGACGGCTTCTGGCAGATGGTCGGGTACTTCTTTCCTTCTGCCATCATCGTCACCCTGTTTGCGGCAAGGCTGCTCCACAGGGGCAGGCACACTGTTTTTCGCTGACCGTTTCCCGCTCTTTTCCGGAGCGGGAAATTTTTTTGAACTTTTTTCAAATTTGGGTGAAAGGAATCGGCGCGAACTGTATTATAGGAGATAGAGAGGACGGAAAGCAGCCGCTCTGATGATCTCTCAAAAGGAGGGACTGTCCATGACCCAGAAGGCGAGTGTTCGTATGGAGGAAATTCGCCGCCGCACACGCAGGCTTCGTCAAAGGCGAGCACATCGAATCAACTGCGCTCTCTCCGCAGTTTGTCTGTTTTTGACAGTCGGCATTGCGTCCCTGCTGTATCAGGAGCATGTTCCGGGTCTTTCCATCGTTCTGGCCGGGTACGGCTCGGTGCTGCTGCACAGTGGTGCTGATGCTTATATCGTGGTCAGCGTCGGCTCCTTTGTCACCGGCGTTGTATTCACGCTGCTCGGCATCCGGTACAGGCAGTACAAAGCACTGCACCGCCCCTTCTCCCCGGATGCTGCAGACAAGGCTTCCTCCCAAAGCCTCTCTGACGACCAGTAGCGCCCTCCATGCTCTTCTCCCACACACTTTTCTCCATACCCCGAAAAGGCTCTGCCGTTTCTCCCGGCAGAGCCTTTTCCCTTTCAACCAAAAACAGCACGCCGAAACCGAACGGCGTGCTGTTCTTTCTGGTTCTATGGTTATCTGTCCCACTTGTCGCACAGGGCGTTGATCTGGTCGGCAAACTTGGCAAGATCCTTGTTGGCCCCGCCCTCGTTGTGCTCGATGACGCGGAGCAGCCGCTTGCCGGCGCTGACCAGCCGCTGGAACACCGTTGCGGCGCGGGATGCGCCCTCACTGGGCTTGTGCTCCAGCCGGGCACGGGAGCCTTCCTGCAGGCAGACCGCTCCCTCGGCCCCAATGGCCCACTGCTCCCCATTGTAAGGGGCACAGGCGGTAAAGCCCTGCTCGGTCAGGGTCTGGGCAAAGATGTTCTCCACCTCGTCCTCGCCATGGATGATGAACACCCGCTTGGGCTTGGGGCTGAACGCGTTCACCCAGGTCAGCAGGCCCTCGCGGTCGGCATGGCCCGAAAGGCCCGTCAGCTGACAGATCTCTGCCTGCACGTCGATGGTCTCACCGAACAGCTTGACATTGACGGCACCATCGATCAGGGTGCGGCCCAGCGTTCCCACGGCCTGATAGCCCACAAAAAGGATCGTGCACTCCGGCCGCCACAGATTGTGCTTGAGGTGGTGGCGGATGCGGCCTGCCTCGCACATGCCGCTGGCCGAGATGATGACCTTGGGCACCCGGTCGGCGTTGATCATCCGGGACTCATCGCTGGTCACGCTGACCTGCAGCCCCGGGAACTGGATGGGGTCGATGCCCTGAGCCAGCAGCGCCCGGGTATCCTCGTCAAAGCAGTTGGGATCGGTATCTTTGAAGATGCGGGTCGCCTCAATGGCAAGGGGGCTGTCGATGTAGACCGGGAAATTGCCGTGGCCGGTGACCAGGCCCTCTTTTTTGATCTCACGGATAAAGTAGAGCAGCTCCTGGGTACGGCCCACCGCAAAGCTGGGGATGACCACATTGCCGCCCCGGTCAAAGGTGCGCTGCAGGATCCTGCTCAGCTCCCCCACATAGTCCGGGCGGGGACCGTGGCTGCGGTCGCCATACGTAGACTCCATAAACACATAGTCCGCGTCCCGGATCGTTGTCGGGTCCTTGATGATGGGCTGATGCTGGTTGCCGATATCCCCGGAAAAGACCAGCTTGGTGGTGGTGCCGCTCTCAGTGACCCAGATCTCGATGCTGGAAGAGCCCAGCAGATGGCCCACATCGATGAAGCGGATCACAAGGCCCGGGGCCAGTTCGATCTTAGTGTTATACTCCATGCCCCGGAACAGCTGCATGGCCGCCTCGGCATCCTGCACGGTGTACATCGGCTCCACCGGCTCGGCACCGGCACGCTTTGCCTTGCGGTTTTTCCACTCAGCTTCAAACTCCTGAATGTGGGCAGAGTCCCGCAGCATGATGCTGCACAGCTGGGCCGTGGGCTTGGTGGCATAGATCCTGCCCCGGAAGCCGTTGCGCACCAGCAGCGGCAGCTGGCCTGTGTGGTCGATATGCGCATGGGTCACCAGCACGCCGTCAATTTCACCCGGTGCCACAGGGAGGGGCTGGTTTTCGTAGACATTCTTGCCCTGCTCCATGCCGCAGTCGATGAGGTAGCGCTGCCCAGCTGCTTCCAGCAGGGTGCAGCTGCCCGTGACCTCGTGGTTGGCTCCCAAAAATGTGAGCTTCATAGATACACCTCCCAGTTTGGTTCTGCACCCTTAGTATAGCATAACTCGCCGCGTCCATCTGCCCAAATCGTGTCAAGAGTTATCGGGCAAAGCGCCGAAATTTTGAAAAAGTTTTTATACAATCTTGACAAACCACCCCCAACTGAGATAAACTTTATTCGTATGACGAAACTTCTACAGAGATTCAAAATAGAGAGGTAGTTATTTATGGTTCGTAACGATTTGCGCAACGTCGCCATTATCGCTCACGTTGACCACGGCAAGACCACGCTGGTGGATGCCATGCTGCGTCAGAGCGGCGCTTTCCGCGACAATCAGGTCGTGGCAGAGCGTGTCATGGACAGCGGCGATATCGAGCGTGAGCGCGGTATCACCATTCTGGCCAAGAACTGCTCCTGCACCTACAAGGGTGTCAAGATCAACATCGTTGATACCCCGGGCCACGCCGACTTTGGCGGCGAGGTCGAGCGCGTGCTGAAGATGGTCAACGGCGTGCTGCTGCTGGTGGACGCTGCTGAGGGCTGCATGCCCCAGACCCGTTTTGTTCTGCAGAAGGCTCTGCAGCAGAACCTGAGCCTGGTGGTTGCCATCAACAAGATCGACCGCCCCGATGCCCGCATCAAGGAAGTCATCGATGAGGTGCTTTACCTGCTGATGGATCTGGGCGCTTCCGATGAGCAGCTGGAATGCCCCATCCTGTTCTGCTGCGGCCGTCAGGGCACCGCAAGCCTGGACCCCGATGTGCCCGGCACCGACCTGATCCCCCTGTTCGACACCCTGCTGGACACCATCCAGCCTCCTCAGGGCGATCCCGAGGCTCCCTTCCAGATGCTGGTCTCCTCTGTTGACTACAACGAGTTCGTTGGCCGCATCGGCATTGGCCGCATCCAGAACGGCGTTGCCAAGGTCGGCGAGGAAGTGGTCGTGTGCGACTGGCACAACCCCGACCTGAAGATGCGCGGCCGCCTGACCAAGCTGTACGATTTCCAGGCCAATGGCCGCCAGCCCTGCGACAACATCACCGCAGGCGATATCGTTGCATTCTCCGGCCTGCCCGATGTCACCATCGGCAACACGCTGTGTGCTCCCTCTCAGGTTGAGCCGCTGCCCTTCGTGAAGATCAACGACCCCACCGTGGAGATGACCTTCTCCGTCAACGACAGCCCCCTGGCCGGCGTGAGGGCAAGTACGTCACCAGCCGCCAGATCCGTGACCGCCTGCAGAAAGAGCTGCTGAAGGACGTTGCTCTGAAGGTGGAGGATTCTCCCACCACCGATTCCTTCCGCGTCATGGGCCGTGGTGAGATGCACCTGTCCATCCTGATCGAGACCATGCGCCGTGAAGGCTACGAGCTGCAGGTCTCTCCCCCGCACGTTCTGACCAAGGTCATCGACGGCAAGACCTACGAGCCCATGGAGCACGTTGTCATCGACGTTCCCACCCAGTATCAGGGTGCTGTGATGACCGGCCTGGGCCAGCGTAAAGCCGTTCTGCAGCAGATGGAGTCCCTGGGCACCGACCGTGTCCGCCTGGAGTTCCGGATGCCCAGCCGCGGCCTGTTCGGCTACCGCAACCAGTTCCTGACCGATACCCACGGCGAAGGCATCCTCAACCAGATCTTTGATGGCTACGATGTCTGGGCCGGTATGATCGCCAACCGTTCCACCGGCTCTCTGGTCAGCTTTGAGACCGGCGATGCCGTTACCTACGGCCTGTACAACGCGCAGCAGCGCGGCACCCTGCTGGTGGGCGCTGGCGAAAAGGTCTACGAGGGCATGGTCATCGGCTACACCGCTTCCGGCGAGGATGTGGATGTCAACGTCTGCAAGACCAAGCACCTGACCAATACCCGCGCTTCCGGTTCCGATGACGCTCTGCGCCTGATCCCCGTCAGCAAGCTGAGCCTGGAGGGCTGCCTGGAGTTCCTGGCACAGGATGAGCTGCTGGAGGTCACCCCTGAGAATCTGCGCATCCGCAAGCAGATCCTGAACCACGACCAGCGCATGAAGGCCAAGAGCAAGCTGAAGTAAGCTGCTTCCCTTCCCGATCAACATAAAAAACGGCATCGCAAACCAATCGGTCTGCGATGCCGTTTTGCGTTTCGCTCTTTATTCAGCGCTGTATGCGCTGCCCATAGTCCAGGAGTTGGAAGACGAATACTTTGCGTGGTTGCGCAGGTAGGTGACCCAGGCACCATAGCCGTTTCCGGCCGAGAAGTGGACCCCATCGGGAGCCGCCAGCATCTCTTTCAGATTCCCGTTCTCATCGGCAAAGGTCTCCCACAGGTCAAGGTAGACACAGCCCTTGTCTGCGGCCAGCTTTGCCAGCTGCTCGTTCACAGAGCGCAGGACATCGGACGCAAGACCGGGCTTTTCCGCAGCAGCCTGGGGCCGCACCGGCGGGATGGACTGGACATAGATGACGCAGCCGGGCAGGGCCTGCCTGAGCTGATCCAACATCTGGCCATAGTAGGCCAGAAAGCGGTCTGCTGCCCCCAGCGTGGTCAGCGTGTTGGTGCCCAGCAGGATATAGAGCTTTTTCGGCTGGGCCGCTGTCAGCACATCCATTGCCACCTCTGAGCCGCGCACGCTGCTCTTGACCGCGCTGCGGTTCACGATAGCATCGGGACCCACGCCGGTATAGCCACAGATGAGCGCCCCGCCCAGGTTGATGCTGTAATCGGAAAAGCCCACGGTCAGGCTGTCGCCCAGCAGGGCCGCATCCGAAAAGTAACTCAGATCCACCTGCCCACAGCCGGGCTGACGGATCACGCTGCTGTCATACGCCTTGACCTGATAGGCCCCCGCTGCCTGCCGGGCGGGGCCGAACTGTTCCAGCGTGACAGCCGACGCATCGGCGGCTCCACTGCCTTCCCCTGCCGTACCGCCGGCGCTGTCTGCCGCAGAGGCTCCCGTATCTCCCTGCATGGGCAGCGGAGCCAGGATATTGGCCGCTGTGCCCGCCGCCGGGCTTTGCTGGACAGCCTCGCTCTGCTTTTCGCCATTTTCCAGAATGGCCGTGATGGCCAGCGACAGCAGCAGGATCGCTGCAATGACCCCCGCCAGCCGCAGGCCGGTGCCTGCCTTGCTGCGCCGTCTCCGGCCATGGGTGGAATGATATTCGTGTGAGATTCCCATTCTCTTTCCCGCCTTTCCCTGTTTTCTTTTCTCTATCATTACGGTCAGTATCCCCGAAAAATTGCAGAGTTTGCATTCTGCACTCCGACCGACCCTATGTTTTTGTAGGATACGCCAAATATTGTATCATAATTTTTTGCCCGTGCAACCAATCAGGTCTTGCATACAACAGAGAAATAGTTTACAATAGTATTGTTGCAGGAATTGCACAGTTTTCATTGAATCAGATGCACATCCTGCATTCTTTTTGTACGACTTGCGGCGCGCATCCGCAATCTCCTTCCCCGGGCAGTGCAGGGCTCTGGGAGGACACAGAAGGACTTGCCGCGCTTTGCAGGACGTGAACTGTTGTTCTTTTGGATAAGGAGGACGTATGTCAAAAAATGTCATCATCGGCCAGAGCGGCGGCCCTACCGCCGTTATCAATTCCAGCCTGGCAGGCGTATACAAAGCCGCCTGCAGTCTGGGGGCCGATAAAGTCTACGGAATGAAGTACGGCATCGAGGGCCTTTTAAAGGAAGAGATGCTGGAACTGAACGTTCTGCTGGATGACCGCATGAGCATTGAGCTGCTCAAGCGCACCCCGTCCAGCTATCTGGGCAGCTGCCGCTACAAGCTGCCGGACCCGGATGTGGACTCTACCCCGTTCATCAAGCTGTTCACCCTCTTTGACAAGTACGATATCTGTGCTCTGTTCTACATCGGCGGCAATGACTCGATGGACACCATTGCAAAGCTCTCCCGTTACGGTGCCCAGGTGGGCAGCAGCGTCCGGTTCATCGGTGTGCCCAAGACCATCGACAACGACCTTTGCCTGACCGACCACACCCCCGGCTACGGTTCTGCCGCCAAGTACATTGCCACCATCCTGAAGGAGGTCATCCGTGACTCCTCCGTTTACAACATCCGCAGCGTGACGGTGGCCGAGATCATGGGCCGCCACGCGGGCTGGCTGGCCGGTGCGGCTTGTCTGGCCGGCGGCGATGACTGCGAAGGCCCCGACCTCATTCTGCTGCCCGAAGTTCCCTTTGACCCGGACAGGTTCCTGACCCGGGTGGACGAGCTGCAGCGGGTCAAGCCCAATGTCATCATTGCAGCCAGCGAGGGCGTTAAGACTGCAGACGGCACCTATCTGTGCGATCTGGTCTCCACCGCCGGGCAGCTGGATGCCTTTGGCCACAAGGCCATCCTCAGCGGCACCAGCCGGTACCTTTCCGACCTCATCCACGATAATCTGAACTGCAAGAGCCGTGCCATTGAGTTCTCGACCCTGCAGCGCTGCGCCAGCCATCTGGCCAGCCGCACCGATGTGAACGAGGCCTACGCCGTGGGCGGCGCTGCCGCTTCCGCTGCCTTTGCGGGCGAGACCGGGCGGATGATCTCGCTCAAGCGCATTTCCGATTACCCCTACCAGTGCATCACCGAGTCGGTGGATGTCCAGCAGGTGGCAAACCTGGAGAAAAAGGTGCCGCTGGACTGGATCACCCCGGACGGAATGCAGGTGACGGCGGCATTTGAGGAGTATGCCCGTCCGCTCATCTTGGACGAAGTGACACCGGTCTACGTCAACGGTACCCCGCGCCATATCTGCCTGTAAGTTTCATTTGCGCGCTTCCTCCCCCCTCGTGGTCTGTTTTCGTGCTCCTGCACGATAATATAAAAGCCGAAACAGAAGAAAAGGAGAAATCATCATGGGTAAAAATGCAATCGTTGGTCAGTCTGGCGGCCCTACCTCCGTCATCAATGCAAGTCTGGCAGGCGTATTCGAGAGCTGCAAGAGCCGCGGCGCTGAGATTGTTTACGGCATGTGCAACGGCGTTGCCGGTCTGCTGGAGGAGCGCGTGGTGGATCTTTCCACCGTGCTGACCGACGACCTGGATATCGAGCTGCTCAAGCGCACCCCGTCCAGCTTCCTGGGCAGCTGCCGCTATAAGCTGCCCGATTGGCACGATGACGAGACCGTTTACAAGAAGCTGTTCGCCATCCTGGAAAAGCTGAACATTGGCTACTTCTTCTACATTGGCGGCAACGACTCCATGGATACCATCGGCAAGCTGGCTGAATACGGCAACCGTATCCAGAGCGACATCCGTTTCATGGGCGTTCCCAAGACCATCGATAACGACCTGATGGTGACCGACCACACCCCCGGCTACGGCTCTGCGGCAAAGTACATCGGCGTGGTGATGAAGGAGATCATCCGCGATGCCACCGTTTACGGCACCAATTATGTCACCGTGGTCGAGATCATGGGCCGCAACGCCGGCTGGCTGACCGCTGCTGCTTCTCTGGCCAAGAGCGATGACTGCGAGGGCGTGGATATGATCTGCCTGCCCGAAGTCCCCTTCAACGTGGAGCACTTCATTGAGAAGGTCCGCGCCATGCAGGAGAAGAAGCCCAGCATCGTGATTGCTGTTTCCGAGGGTGTCAAGCTCGAGGACGGTCGTTATGTCTGTGAGCTGGCCGATGATGTGCACGCAGTGGACGCTTTCGGCCACAAGGCACTGACTGGTACCGCACGCTATCTGGCAAATGTGGTCGCCCGCAATCTGGATACCAAGACCCGCTGCATCGAGCTGTCTACCCTGCAGCGCTGCGCTGGTCACCTGACCAGCCGCACCGATATCACCGAGGCTTACCAGGTGGGCGGCGCTGCTGCCAAGGCTGCCTTTGAGGGTGTCACCGGTCAGATGGTCGCCCTGAAGCGCATCTCCAACAGCCCCTATCAGTACATCACCGAGCTGCACCCCATCAGTGAAGTTGCAAACCTCGAGAAGAAGGTTCCCCTGAGCTGGATGAACGAGAATCACACCCAGATGACCGAGGAATTCCTCGAGTATGCCCGCCCGCTGATCCAGGCTGAGCTGACTCCGCTGTACATTGCAGGTCTGCCCCACCACATCTACATGAAAAAGTAATTTCTCCTTTGAATCCTTCTAAGGCATAGCAAAACTCCCGCCCGGAGCCGGGCGGGAGTTTTGTTGCTGTATGGCTTATGAATTACTGTTTGCCCAGCTGCCAGAACGCCACGGCGCTGGCGGCGGCAACGTTCAGGGAATCGACCCCGTGGGACATGGGGATCTTGACCGTGTAATCGCAGGATGCGATGGTGGTATGGGAAAGGCCGTCTCCCTCCGTGCCCAGCACAATGGCAAGCTTCGGCTCCCGGGCAAGGGCTTCGTCATCAATGCTGACCGAACGGTCACTCAAGGCCATGGCAGCCGTCTTGAAGCCCAGGGCATTCAGCTGAGCAAGCCCCTTTTCGGGCCAATCAGCAGGAGTTTCACCGATCTGCGCCCAGGGCACCTGAAATACCGTGCCCATACTCACGCGCACGGCCCGGCGGCAGAGCGGGTCACAGCAGGAGGGATTGACGAGAACTGCGTCCATGTTCAGCGCTGCCGCGCTGCGGAAGATGGCACCCACGTTGGTGGAATCCACAATGCCCTCCAGCACGGCCACCCGCCGGGCATTCCGGCAAAGCTCCTCCACGGTGCGGGGCTTTGGACGTTGAAAGGCGCAGAGCACGCCCCGGGTCAGCTCGTAGCCTGTCAGTGCAGCCAGCAGCTCCCGGTCAGCAGTATAAATGGGTGCATCCCCGCAGCGGGTCAGGATCTCCGCCGCTGGGCCGGTGATCTGCCTGCGCTCCATCAGCAGGGAGACCGGCACAAAGCCTGCATCCAGTGCCGGGAGATCACCTTGGGCTCTCGGCAATGAAGATGCCTTTTTCGGGTTCCAGCCGACTGCGCAGCTGGTTCTGCGTCAGGCGGGCGTAGGGGTCCAGCTCCGGCGCGTGAAAATCCGTGATCTCGATGATATTGGGCATGGGGAGATTCTCCTTTTTCTGTATGAATGGTCTTATTGTAGCACAACCCGGATGCAATTGCAAAATACATGGCAGGCATATTCGTTTTACATAGTCAAAACTGCCAAAAAGCACCTTTTGTTTTTGACAAATCCGTCAACCCGCGCTATAGTATAGAGGTAAAAAAACAGAGGGGGAATTTGCATGAATTCCAAGAAAAAGCGCCGCGGCCAGATGTCGGAAGCCTTCTGCACGGCAATGTTCCTTTCACTGTCCGGCGGCCTGCAGGACGTATACACCTATCTGTTCCGGGGCAAGGTGTTTGCCAACGCCCAGACCGGCAACATCGTGCTGATGGCTGTCCATGCCTTTGCCGGAGAGTGGGGGCGTGTGTGCATTATCTTGTGCCCCTGTGCTTCTTTGCGCTGGGCGTGTTCGCGGCAGAGCTGATGCACCAGAAGCTGCAGAATCTGCAGCGGCTCCACTGGCGGCAGCTGGTGGTGCTGTGTGAGATCGTGATGCTGTTCGTGGTGGGCTTTTTCCCGCAGGAGTGGAATCTTATGGCCAATGCGCTGGTCTCGTTTGCCTGTGCGATGCAGGTGCAGACCTTCCGCAAGGTGAACGGTTATGCCTTTGCCAGCACCATGTGCATCGGCAACATGCGCAGCGGCATGGACTCCCTCTGCAGCTGGGTGCTCAACCGCAATCCTGCCGCCCTGAAAAAATCCCTTTATTACTGGGGCATCATCCTCCTGTTTGCGCTGGGCGCGGGCCTGGGCAGCCTGGCGCTGGATCTCTGCGGCGCAAAGGCCATCTGGTTCTCCTGCCTGCTGCTGGCCGTCAGCTTCTGCCTGATGTTCCTGAAAGAAGATGTGGAAGAGATCAAAGAAGATCTCGAAGCACTGGAAGCAAAACATTAAATCAAGGAGTTTCCCTCAGTTTCACGCTGTTTACCGCCATGCCAAAGGCTCCCCTGGTAGGAGAGCTGGCGAGCGCCAGCGAGACTGAGGGTTTATTTTTTCCGAATCTATCCAACACTTCCCCGGTCTCCTTCGTCTTACAGGCAGAACGACGCAATGAAAGGAGGAAGCCCCATGTGGGAGCTGCTGTACGAGACCTTCTGGGACAGGCTGGAACACTTCTGTTTCAATCTCTGCCGGGACGAGGCCCGGGCAGAGGATCTGACCCAGGAAGTCTTTCTGCGGGCACTGCAGAACCGGAGCCTTATCAACAGCTTTACAGAGCGGCAGTGCAAGGCCTGGCTGTTTACCACTGCACGAAATCTCTACTGTGACCAGCTCCGCCGGGCGGCAAAAGAGGAGCAGCTGCTCAGCACCTTTTTTCCGGGAGAGGACAGTGCTGAACCGGATTTCGCACTGGACACGGTGGAAGCCGCCAGTCTGCTGGCTCTGCTCACCCCGGAAGAGCGGCGGCTGTTCACCCTGCGCTATACAGCGGGCTACAATGCCAGCGAGATCGGTCAGCTGCTCAGTCTCCCGCCCGGCACGGTCCGCAGCCGCCTTGCCCAGATACGCCATCGCCTCAAAACTGAACTTACGGAGGAATAAATGATGAAAAAGAACCTGAATGTGGACGCTATGATCCTGGACCTGCGCAATGTGCAGGAGGATTTTCTTGACCGCTATGAGCAGATCAAGCTGGACTGCATGATCGCGCTGACCTCGCCCCGGGTGCAGACGCTCCTGAGCCAGCACAACATTTTTCTGGATTCGATGCTCTGCAAAAATGTCCCGGAGGAGGTCTCGGTGGGTGTGGTCAATGGCAAGGTCACGCTGAGCTCTGCCAGCCAGACCGCCGCCGGGCAGGTACTGGTGGTCAACGGCAAGCTGATGATCACACCGGATGCTGCGGAGGTTTTACAGAAGTACGCCTGCATTCTGGTCAACGGTATGATCTACTGCCCGCAGTGCCTCTCGGCAGTGGTATCCGCCCGCTGCATCCTGAACGGAAAGCTGGCGGTCTACCCCGATGATGCAGTGCTCCTGCCGGGAAGCTCCATCAAGCTAGACAACACCTTCCTGCTGCGGGCACAAAGCCGCCTGTATTGGAATGAACATCGCTTCCTGGCGGTTGACCCCAGGCTCGACACTGCCGCACTGGCCGCAAAGGGCTGCAGCTTTTCCGCTCCAAAGGCCATCCTGTGCGCAAGCCTTGCGCCCGTTCTGGCCCCGCTCTTCCCGGATTCCACCGAGCTGATCATCGTGCCGGACGGCACCGCCGTGGTGGAAGACGACCTGGAACTGACCGCCTCTTCCCTGCGTCGGTATGGCACCCGTCTCTATGTGCTGGGTGATGCTGTCATCCCCGCAGAGAGCGCAGACCTGCTGGCTCAGATCGAATTCCTGCATGTTACCGGTGAAGTAGAGCTGCCTGATGCTCTGGAAGCGGCCTTCTTTGCCATCCCTGAGCTGGAATGCGGCAAAGTAGTCCACGAGGACGCTCTGCCCAAGCAGACCCGCGCCAAAGCAAAGGATGATGAGCCCGATCCGGATACCGTGACCCTCAGCGGCATCCAGCTGACCCTGTAATCCGCACTGTTCCTCCCTGCCCCGCTCTTTCCAGCAGAAGCGCTCTGCTGGAAGGAGCGGGACTTTTGTTGATTTTTTATTGCACCCGCTCCTCTGATATGATATACTGTTTTTGTATTGTGTAATTCCCCGGGCACACTTCCGCTGTGGAACCCGCTGCCCGGGCAGGATATGGGAACCGAAATCAGGAAGAGGAGCAACGAATGAAAAAAGGATTTGACAACGAAAAATATCTTGCTACACAGTCTCGCTGTATCCGCGAGCGTATTGACAAATTCGGAGACAAACTTTATCTGGAATTTGGCGGAAAGTTATTTGATGACTACCACGCTTCCCGTGTACTGCCGGGATTTGAGCCGGAATTCCAAGCTTCAGCTTCTGATGCAGCTGTCCGAGCACGCAGAGATCGTCATCGTCATCAGTGCGGTGGATATTGAAAAAATAAAATCCGCGGCGACCTCGGCATCACTTACGATACCGATGTACTGCGTCTGATCGACTCTTTCGAAGAACGTGGACTTTTTG
>ENA-OQCG01000051-OQCG01000051.1-human-gut-metagenome-genome-assembly--contig:-NODE-51-length-20558-cov-1.718173_pt1 | contig 20558 bp, 21 predicted proteins | sample MGYA00242758_ERZ504577 | MGnify/ENA primary metagenome ERZ504577 (study PRJEB26092, sample SAMD00036248) | human gut metagenome | host: Homo sapiens | study: EMG produced TPA metagenomics assembly of...
CCTGGGGGCGGTTATCGGTAGTGCCAGACAGATGCTTTTCCCCGCCCACGCGGGGGTGATCCTAGGAAGAGGATGATGATCCACCACGCGCCGCCCTTTTCCCCGCCCACGCGGGGGTGATCCCATGGGCAGCCATACGCCCTCCAGCTCCTTGTTCTTTTCCCCGCCTGCGCGGGGGTGATCCTTAACCAGACAGGTACTTGGCATTGGCGTGCCTCTTTTCCCCGCTCACGCGGGGGTGATCCCTGCGGTTCGTCCTGAACGATCAACGTCCTTGCCTTTTCCCCGCCCACGCGGGGGTGATCCCTACTACATGGGCGTGATCCTGCCGAAAGTACACTTTTCCCCGCCCACGCGGGGGTGATCCCAAAGAAATCAGCGGGCGGGTGTACTCACTTGCCTTTTCCCCGCCTATGCGGGGGTGATCCCAGGCGAGAGATGATATCAGCAGGGACAACACCCTTTTCCTCGCCCATGCGGGGTGATCCTGGACAGCCTTTCCTTTCGCAGAGCTGCACCGGCCTTTCCCCGTCTGCGCGGGGGTGATCCCAGCCCAAGCCCCGGCACCGTCTGCCTGTATGCCTTTTCCCCGCCCATGCGGGGGTGATCCCTGGCAAATCTTCCCGACTTATATTCGTGGACTCTTTTCCCCGTCCATGCGGGGGTGATCCCATGGGCAGCACCAGCTATCTGGTTATGACCGACTTTTCCCCGCCCATGCGGGGGTGATCCGGACGATGCCTACTACGAGAAGCTGGCTATGGACTTTTCCCCGCCTACGCGGGGGTGATCCTTTGCAGCCCGCAGGTGCAGCGGAATTTCACGGCTTTTCCCCGCCCACGCGGGGGTGATCCGAAGTTGCCCACACCCATGGACGGTTCCAGAATCTTTTCCCCGCCTGTGCGGGGGTTCCACATTGACAACCCTATGCAAAAAGCAGATAATAGGTTTATCTTGAATGCAAATGCAGAGCGAGGGAAAGTATATGCTGTATTTTGAAAACGATTACTGCGAGGGTGCACATCCGGCGATCTTACAGAAGCTGGTGGAGACCAACTTTGAAAAGGTCTCCGGCTACGGCACCGATCCCTATTGCGCCAGCGCGCGGGAGAAGATCCGCGCGGCGTGCGGCGCACCGGATGCCGATGTCTGGTTCATTTCGGGCGGCACCCAGAGCAACGCCATCGTCATTGCATCGATGCTGCGCCGCTGGGAGGGTGTGCTGGCCGCATCCACCGGCCATGTGGCCGCTCACGAGGCCGGTGCCATCGAGTTCACGGGCCACAAGGTCATCGGCCTGCCGCACACCAACGGCAAGCTGGATGCCGGGACTGTTGAGGACTGGTGCAGTACCTTCTATGCCGATGGCAATGTGGACCACCTCGTGTTCCCGGGCATGGTGTACATCTCCCACCCGTCGGAGTACGGCACCCTGTACACCAAGGCAGAGCTGGAAGCGCTGTCCGCTGTCTGCCATAAGTACCACATGCCGCTGTTTATGGACGGTGCCCGTCTGGGCTATGGTCTGGCCGCCGAGGGCACCGATGTGACGCTGGCCGATGTGGCCCGCCTGACCGATGTGTTCTACATCGGCGGCACCAAAGTGGGTGCGCTCTGCGGCGAGGCAGTTGTGTTCCCCCACGGCGCACCGGCTCACTTTATGACCATGGTCAAGCAGCAGGGCGCTCTGCTGGCAAAGGGCCGTCTGCTGGGTATCCAGTTCGATGTGCTGTTCACCGATGACCTGTACCAGACCATCAGCAAAAATGCCATTGAGACCGCCGCCGTGCTCAAGAAGGGGCTGGCCGGGAAGGGCTATTCGTTCTTCATGGATTCGCCCACGAATCAGGTGTTCATCGTGCTGTCCAACGAGCAGCTGGCCGCGCTGGAAGGCAAGGCCAAGTTCGGCTTCTGGGAGAAGTACGATGATACCCACACCGTTGTCCGCATTGCCACCAGCTGGGCCACCCGGATGGAAGAGGTGGAGCAGCTGCTGGAGCTGATGTAAGGGCACACCTGCCAAATGGCGGAGCGTCTCTTTGTGCAGGATGCAGATTGTATTTCCTGCGCGGATATGCTATTCTTAACTGGATAAAGGCTGCACTTTGTGCACCGTGGAAGGATGGTTTATATTATGGGCTTTTTTGACAAGCTTTTTGGCGGCAAGGCCGCATCCGAGACGAAATTTTCCGGCCAGAAGATGACGGTCATGCTTCCCATTGACGGCAAGGTGATCCCGCTGGAGCAGCTGCCCGACGAGACCTTTGCCTCTGCGATCCTGGGCCCCGGCTGCGGCGTGGAGCCCACCGGCGACACCGTTTATGCTCCCTTTGACGGCACCGTTACGCAGGTGCCCGAAAGCCTGCACGCCGTTGGTATGATGAGCGATGACGGCATTGAGCTGCTGATCCATGTCGGCATGGACACGGTGGAGATGAAAGGACAGGGCTTTACCTCCCTGACCAAAGAAGGGGCCAAGGTCAAGGCCGGCACCCCGCTGCTGAAGGTGGATCTGGAAGCCATCCGTGCTGCAGGCCACCCCACTGCAACGGCTCTCATCGTGACCAACAGTGATGACTTGCCGGAGATCAGTGTTGTTGCGGACGGCGATGCTGCTGCTGGCGCGCCGGTGTTCAAGTTCAAGAAATAAGTGAGAAGATCCCCCGGAGGCAGAGAGCTTTCGGGGGATTTTTGCGGTGAAAAAGTCGTACTTATTTGCAAAAAAACTGTATTTTGCGCGGTTTTCTCTTGCATTGCAGGGGAAGCTGTGCTAGAGTAGACAAAGTGTGAGCCAAAAACCGGTACTGTGAGAGGAAAAGTATATGGAAACAAAAAAGAAACACGAATTATCCCTTGCAAAACGCATGGCAATCTCTCTGGTCTGCGGCCTGGTGGCCGGTCTGGCCTTTATGTTCCTGCGGGAGCATCTGAACGCCAGCGGTCAGGCAGAGACCTGGACCACCATCAACAACCTGCTGTTCCAGGATATCACCGCCGAGGGCGCTGAGCGAGCCTTTGGCATCTTCTACATCATCGGCCAGCTCTTCATCAAGGCGCTTCAGCTGGTGATTATCCCCATGGTCTTTACCTCCATTTCGCTGGCCATCGGCAGCATTGCAGACACCCGCACCATGGGCCGCATTTCCGCAAAGACCCTGTTCTGGTTCCTGCTGTGCTCCTTCCTGGCGCTGCTGCTGGCAGGCTGTGTGGGCTACGGCGCCTACTCCATGGGCCTGTTCAACACCCGCATCGAGGGTCTGGCAGAAGCCAGCGGTTCCACCGGTTCCAACCCCCTGAACGTGGTGCTGAACATCATCCCCTCCAACATCGTCACTGCCTTTGGCAGCAATGGCGCTGTGCTTTCCAGCGTGTTCCTGGCAGTGGCCATCGGCCTGAGCATGAACACCCTGGGCGAGAGCCGCACCGCGACCCTGCGCCGCCTGCTGGGCGAGGTCAACGATGTGGTGGTCGTGTTCCTGAACTTCATCGTCAGCAACTTTGCCCCCTTTGCAGTCTTTGTGCTGCTGACCCGCACCTTCGCCATCTACGGCATTGATTACCTCAAGCCCGCGCTGGTCTATGTGGTGGTCACGGTGGTCCTGCTGCTGGCCTTCCTGATCATTGCCTACCCGCTGGTCATTGCACTGGGTGCCAAGCTGAACCCCTTCACCTTCATCCGCAAGATCGCCAACGTGGCAGTGTTCGGCTTCTCCACCTCCTCCAGCGCCGCCACCCTGCCCCTGAACATCAAGGTGTGCGAGGAAGAGTTCGGCGTGGATGAGAGCATCGCTTCCTTCGTCCTGCCGCTGGGCATGACCATCAATATGGACGGCACCGCCATCATGCAGGTCGTTGCCACCGTGTTCATTGCAGGCTGTGCCGGTTACACCGTCACCCCCGGCCAGCTGGTCGTGGTCGCCCTGCTGGCCCTGCTGGCATCTGTGGGCACCCCCGCCGCTCCCGGCGCTGGTGCTGTCATCCTGTTTACCATCCTGTCCGGTATGGGCTTCGTCAACGACGGCGCTCTGCTGGCCTACTCCCTGATCCTGGCCATCAACCGCCCCATCGAGATGCTGGTCACCTCCCTGAACGTGGTGGGTGATGCAGTTGCCAGCATCTGCGTTGCCAGGAGCGAGGGCCTGCTGAACGAGGAAACCTTCAATAAGTAACAATACGCCGTAACGGCGCAGCAAAAACTCCCATGCACAGCATCTTCCGATGTGAGCATGGGATTTTTTTGTGTGGTAGTAATTGCGGAAAGAGTGTGGTATACTCGGCTTAGTTCAACAACTCGGAAATTGTGGAGGTATATCATATGACAGGGCATGCGGAGTTGCAGTGCAAAACATATCCTTATGGCACACTCAATCAATTGAGGTTTGTTTGTTATTTGTACCTTTTTAGGGGAGAAATATGTGCTGAGCTATCATCGGAAACACGCATCATGGGAGACACAAGGCGGACATATTGAAGCAGATGAAACCCCCGAGGAAGCTGCACACAGGGAATTGTATGAGGAAAGTGGGATCGTAGCGGAAAAGTTGATTCCTGTTTGCGACTACTATGCTTATGATTCCGAGGGCTCCTCAAACGGACGGGTTTATACTGTTCAAATTCAAGAGTTAGGAACTCTTCCGGAAAGCGAAATGAGTACAGTGAAGGCCTTTGATGATCTTCCTGAAAATTTGACATATCCTTTTGTTACACCTGTGCTGTTTTTAGAGGCAAAACAGGCAATTGACAATTGATCTATGTTATAACTTCGCGTTTGTGGAGCAAAGCGGAGCAATAAAAGAGCAGTGCTTCCGGTGGGTGGACCCATTGGAGAGCACTGCTCTTTCTTTGTGGGAATGTTCAGCTGGCAGGAGCGTTACAGTGTGCCGTAGGGTGCAATGCCGATCATGTACTCAACACCAATGGCGACCAGAACGACCAATGTGGAGATGATGAAGCCGTGCAGCATGGGCTTTGCGCCGGAACGGCAGAGAGATTTGAAGTTCGTGTTCAGACCGATGGCCGCCAGGGCCGCGACCATCAGAAACTTGCTGATGGTCTTCAGGCCGGAAACCAGCCCGGCGGGCAGAAGGCCCAGACTGGTCAGCAGGGACATGGCAAGGAATGCAAGGATGAACCAGGGGAAAATGGAACGGATGCTTACCTTGACACCGTTGGCCTGGGCACTCTCTTTCTTTTTCAGGTGCAGGTTGATGGCGGCAAAGACCAGAACAGCCGGAATGATCGCCAGCGTGCGGGTCAGCTTGACCATCGTTGCAAAGTCACCGGCTGCTTCGCTGAAAGCGTAACCGGTGGCTACAACGCTGGAGGTATCGTTGACCGCCGTACCGGCCCAGAGACCGAATGCGGCATCGGAAAGCCCAAGCCACCGGCCAAGGAGCGGGAACACAACGATCATCACCGTATCGAACAGGAAGGTGGCGGACATACCGTAGGCGATATCCATGTCATCGGCCTCGATCACCGGCGCAATGGCGGCAATGGCAGAGCCGCCGCAGATGCCGGTCCCGGCGTTGATCAGGCTGCTGGTTTTCCAGTTGAGCCCCAGCGCTCTGCCGATCAGCGCGCCCAGCCCAAAGCAGGTGGCCAGGGTGAAGAGCATGACTGTCAGCGAAAAACGGCCCACGGTCAGCACGGTGCGGATGTTCAGGCTGGCACCCAGAAGGACGATGGCGAATTTCAGGACCTTCTTAGAGGTGAATCTGATGCCCGGCGCGGTTGTTTTGTTGGGCTGGAAAAACGCATTGATGGCCATGCCGATAAACAGGGCAATGACCGAAGCGCCAATGAGGTGGAGCCCGGCGCTGCTTTCCAGCGTTTCCAGCCACTTGGCGATGCAGGCGATGCCCAGTGCCAGCGCGGCTCCGGGGATCAGGGCGGTGATCTTCTTTGACATTCGTTGGGTTTCCTTTCTTTTGCGGGTTACACGGAAATAAAAACAAGTGAAAACCACCGGCAGAACCGGTGGTTTATTGCTGGAGAAAAGGGCGCTCAGAACGAGCCGCCGGAGGAGCCGCCAAAGCCGTCGCTGTCCACGGAGGAGCCGCCGGAGCTGCTGCTCTCCTCGTGGGGCGGGTCGTAGACCTGCACACGGTCGGTGTGGGTGTAGTTGTCCACCTGCACCCGCAGCTTTAAGCCTGTGCCGATGTAATCGTTGGCCTCGGTCTTGAGCCGGGCTGTTTTCATCTGGCTGTACAGCACGCCGCAGACGATACCGGCAATGATCATGGGCACGCCGATGACGATGAGGAGCAGGATGGGCCAGCCGCTGGTGTCGTTGTCAACATCCAGAGGTTCGCCATGCTCGGCGTAGAAATCCAGCGTGTCGGCGCACATGGAGAGGTACTCGGAGGCGGCCTCGGCCCAGTCGTTGTCCGAGAGATAGGGAACAACGGCATCTTCGATCTGCTCGATGCGGTAATCGGTAAAGGCTGTCACGCCGCCGCCGTAGGTGATGGTGACATACTTGCGGGAGCCGACTGCCAGCAGGAAAAGGATGCCGCTCTGTTCAGAGCCGCTGCCCAGACCGTTGGCGAGGTAGTAGTCTTTTGCATACTGGCGCTGGTCGGCATCGCCGATGCTGTCCACCACCAGAAAATATACGTCGCAGTTGTGGCCGTCGCTGGCGGCTTCGGCAGAAGCTTCCAGCTGGCTGTAAGTATCCGCATCGAACAGGCCCATCTCGTCCCGCACCAGCGGCGCGGCGGCAAAGGCGGGAATGCTCAGGCAGAGCGCCAGCACCAGAGCGGCCAGCAGGGCAGCAAAGTGTTTTGCAGTGTGTTTCATTCTGCCACCCCCTTATAACAACAGCAGGAACGCCAGCACTGCCATCAGGGCAGGCTGATGCCCGCAAACCACGCGGCCACCCGGCTCTTGTCCACCGGCAGGTCGCCGATGAGCCGCCCGGTCTGCCCGTTCATGGCGAACAGGAAGTCCTTGTCCTTCCACCGGGTGTGGAGCATCCAGACCGGCAGCAGGGCGTAGTGGGCGTGGGTCATATCCACGTTGATGTTCTCGGAAATGGGGTGGATCTCGCTGTAGCCGCCGGTGGTGGCGTGGAGCGCATCGGCCGTGGAGTTGTACATCCGGCGGTAGGCGCGCTCGGCGCAGGCATCGGCATCCTCGTCATACCGGTCGGCCAGATATCCGGGCAGGTAGGCCGTGGAGAAGGGCTTCAGGTCGCCGTAATCAAAAGGCTCAATGGCATCCATGTGGGTGTTGGGCATCTTGCTGGAGCCATCCACCGGCACCTTGGCAAAGTCGGCCGAGCCTTCGCGGCGCACATCGTAGTGCTGGGTGGTGGTCACCATGTAATCACCCTCGCGGTGGCTCTCGGAGTTCTGGCCCTCGTACCGGCCGCGCGCGTCGGCCCTGGCATCGTAGAGCCAGAAGGGGACATATACGCCCTGGATCTCTGCGATGTGGTTCTGGCTCTTGAACGCCTTGGGCAGGAAGGCCTTGCCCTTGTAATATCTGGTCAGCTGGGCAATGGCGGTCTTTTTGTCCAGCCTGAAGGGCAGGATGTACTCCGGCTTCAGCTTGCCGGAGAGCTTGCCGCCCAGCACTGTGGGGTTGCCGCAGTAGGGGCAGGTGGTGGCGGCGGTGGTCTCGTCACAGACCAGCTCGGCCCCGCAGGTGGGGCAGGAGTAGCTGTTCAGGCCCTCCGCCTCGGCCTCGCTCCACACCGGGCTGTCCTGCCGGGGCAGGCGGGCGGCTTTTTTGGCATCGCCATCGGCGGCAGTGTCGGCAGCGGCCTGCTTTTTGGCGTAGCGGGCCTCGATGTCCTTTACGTCGTAGGCCGAGCCGCAGTAATCGCAGACCAGCTTGCCGCTGGCACCATCGTAGTGCAGGGGGCCGGTACAGGCCGGGCACTGATAATTCGTTGTCTTTTCAGCCATGCGTCAGACCCCTCTCAGGCCCCAAAGGGCTTGCCGCACTCGGGGCAGAACTTGGGCGGGTTGGCCGGGTCGGCGGGCACAAAGCCGCAGTTGGCGCACCTGGCGGCGGGCCGGGGTCTGCCGCACTCCGAACAGAATTTGCCGCTGTTCTTTGCACCGCAGCTGCACACCCAGACAGCCGGGGCTTCGGGCCGGGGCTTGCCGGCATTCGGCACAGAACTTGCCCGTGTTGCCGGTGTGGCCGCAGCTGCAGGTCCAACCTGCGGCCGGTGCGGCCTGAGGCTGCGCGGCGGTCTGCTGGCCGCCCATCTGGTAGAGATCCCGGGCGTTGACACCGCCCGCTGCAGCGGCCTGGTTCATCCCCATAAAGGCCATGGCGGGGCCGGCGGCGGTGTTGGAGGCGGCAGCCTGCATGGCGGAGGCCTGCGCGCCCACCAGATGCGCGGCGGCGCGGGTGGGATCCATAAAGGCCGCACTGCGCTGCAGCTCCTTGATCATCTGCTCGTCTTCCTCGCTGGCCTTGACACCGGAAACGCCCAGAGAGACGATCTCGATGCCGCGCAGCCTGCTCCACTTGGCGCTCAGCTCCTGATTCAGGGCCTCGGCCAGCTCGGCGGTGTGGCCGGGCAGGGCGGAGTAGCGGATGCCCTGCTCGCTGATCCGGGCAAAGGCGGGCTGAAGGGCGGTCATCAGTTCGGTCTTGAGCTGGCCGTCCAGCGCGTCGCGGGTGTAGGCGTTTTCCACATTGCCGCAGACATTGGTGTAAAACAGGATGGGGTTGACCACCCGGTAGCTGTACTCGCCGAAGCACCGGATGCCGATGTCAATGTCGATGCCGGCGCGCTGGTCCACCACCCGGAAAGGCACCGGGTTGGGGGTGCCGTATTTGTTGCCGGTGAGCTCCCGGGTATTGATATAGTAGATGCGCTGGTCGGAACCGGCCTGCCCGCCAAAGCTGAACCGCTTGCCCAGCTCTGCAAACACGCTGTCGATGTTCTTCAGCCCGCCGCTGAGCAGGGAGGGCTGGGTGCCGGTGCTGTAGGTGTACTCGCCGGGTTCGGCACAGAGGTCCACCACCTTGCCCTGCTCCACGATCAGCACGCACTGGCCATCGGCTACGGCGATCACAGAGCCGTCCGAGATGACGTTTTCGCTGCCGTGCCGGTTGGCAGAGCGGCCATTGGTCCGCTTCTGGCTCTTGACAGCCAGCACCTCCGCAGGCAGAGCGTCACAATAAAAATATTCCTTCCACTGGTCGCCCATCACGCCGGATGCCGCGCCCATGGCTGCTTTGATGAGACCCATAACTTCAATCTCCTTTTGTGCCGGGCAGTGCCCCAAAGCGGGGAATGGCTCCCCCGGGCGCTGCGGAATTTGGGACAAGTATAACATAATCCGGGAAATTGTAAAAGCGATTTGGCAAAAAGGCGGCAAAAAGGCGAAAGAAAAACTTATTCTTGCTTTTTTGCCCGGCGGGTGTACAATACCCTACGAAAAACAAAACACAGGGGAGCTCGTGAGGCGGGCTGAGAGGAAGTAACCAAACTTCGACCCTTGACCTGATGCGGATAATGCCGCCGTAGGAAGTCATAGGAAAATGATTTTTTGCAGGAGGCACCGCTGTGGTGTCTCCTGTTTTTTGTTGCCGCAAGCCGCCGCAACGGGCGGCTCCGGGCTGAGGGGGAGCGCCCTGAGCCTTGAAATAACTGCGATGGGAAGCCGTGTTCCGGCGTGAGAGGAGGCCAGCAAGCCTCGACCGCTTTTTGAGAAAGAGGAGTTACCAATGAAAAAATTCTCTGTGAAAAAGCTGGCTCTCGCTGGAATGTTCTGCGCCCTGTGCGTGGTGGGCAGTGTGTTCAGCTTCCCGATGTTCGGCAGCAAGTGCGCCCCCGTGCAGCACATGGTCAATGTGCTCTGCGCCGTGCTGCTGGGCCCCTGGTGGGGCGTGGGCGTGGCCTTTGTGGCTTCGCTGCTCCGCAATATCCTGGGTCTGGGCAGCCTGATGGCCTTCCCGGGCAGCATGTTTGGTGCCCTGCTCTGCGGCCTGGTCTACGCAAAGACCAAAAACCTGATCGCCACCCTGGTGGGTGAGGTGTTCGGCACCAGCATTCTGGGCGGCCTGTGCGCTTACCCGGTGGCCATCTGCCTGATGGGCAAGAGCGCCGGTGACATCGCGTTCTATGCCTACATTGTGCCCTTCCTCATCTCCACCGCTGTGGGTGCGGTCATTGCGGGCGTGCTGGTGTACAGCCTGCAGCACTCCGGTGCCCTGCGCTCCATGCAGAGCAGCCTTTCCTGACGGGGGTGCGTCATGTTTGCAGAGCAGTTTGCCAATGTCCGCACCAAAAGCCCCCTCGTTCATAATATTACCAACTACGTCACCGTGAACGACTGCGCCAACATGGTGCTGGCCTGCGGTGCTTCGCCCATTATGGCCGACGATGCCGCCGAGGTGGAGGATATCACCACCATCTGCGGCGGGCTGAACATCAACATTGGCACCCTGAACAGCCGCACCATTGAATCCATGCTCAAGGCAGGCAAAAAGGCCAATGCACTGGGCCACCCCGTGGTGCTGGACCCTGTGGGCGCAGGCGCTTCCGCCCTGCGCACCGAGACGGCCTACCGCCTGCTGGACGAGGTGCGGTTCACGGTCATCCGGGGCAACATCTCCGAGGTAAAGACGCTGGCTTCCGGTGCGGGCACCACCAAGGGCGTGGATGCCGATGTGGCCGACAGGGTCACCGAGGAAAATCTGGACGGCGCGGTGGCCTTTGCCAAGGCTTTTGCCGCAAAGACCGGTGCCGTTGTGGCCATTACCGGTGCCATTGACATCGTGGCCGATGGGCAAAAGCCTACTGCATCCGCAACGGCCACCCGATGATGAGCGCCATCACCGGCACGGGCTGCCAGCTCTCTGCCCTGACGGCGGCCTTTCTCACCGCCAACCCCAGCCAGCCGCTGGAGGCTGCGGCTGCCGCCGTCTGCGCCATGGGCCTTGCGGGCGAGATCGCCCATGCACGGCTGACCCCGCTGGACGGCAACGCCACCTACCGCAATTACATCATTGATGCCATTTACAATATGACTCCGGCTCAGCTGGAAGAGGGTGCTAAGTATGAAGTGCGCTGAAGAATATATGCGGCTCTACGCCGTCACCGACCGTGCCTGGGTGGGCGCTCAGACCCTCTATCAGCAGGTGGAGAGCGCCCTGAAGGGCGGCGTGACCTGTGTTCAGCTGCGGGAAAAGGAGCTGGACGAGGAAGCCTTCCTGAAGGAGGCGTTTGAGCTCCACGACCTGTGCAAAAAATACAATGTGCCCTTTTTCATCAACGATAACGTGGACATTGCCATCCGCTGCCATGCCGAGGGCATCCATGTGGGGCAGGAGGATATGGCCGCTGCTCAGGTGCGCCAGCGCGTGGGCGATGAGATGATGATCGGCGTATCTGTCCACAGCGTGGAGGAGGCTCTGGAGGCCGTCCGGCATGGTGCCGACTGTCTGGGCGTGGGTGCAGCCTTCTCTACCCACACCAAGGCAGACGTGGACGTTCTGCCCGAGGGCATGATGAAAGCCATCTGCGATGCCGTGGACATCCCCGTTGTGGCCATCGGCGGCATCCACAAGGAGAACCTGCTCCGGCTCAAGGGCACCGGCGTGAACGGTGTGGCCCTTGTCAGTGCAATCTTCGGCGCGGAGGACATCGAGGCCGAGTGCAGGGAGCTGAAGGCACTGGCGGAGCAGCTGTAAGGCGGCTCGCCCTCTCAGTCATCGCTGGCGCGATGCCAGCTCCCCCAAAGGGGGAGCCAATTGCGCACAGAGGAAAGGCTGCGCAAAAACCTATTTCCGGTACGTTCAGCGCGCAAAGCGCTGTTCAGGATAAAAGAAACATTTGGAGGAAAGTACCATGCAGAACTATACCACACAGATGGACGCTGCCCGCAAGGGCATCGTCACGCCGGAAATGGAGATCGTGGCCAAAAAGGAATACCGCACCACGGAGGAGATCCGTCAGCTGGTGGCTGAGGGCAAGGTGGCCATTCCCGCCAACAAGCACCACACCTGCCTGAACCCCGAGGGCATCGGCTCCATGCTGCGCACCAAGATCAACGTGAATCTGGGCGTTTCCCGCGACTGCAAGGATTACAACGTGGAGATGGAAAAGGTGATGAGCGCCGTCAACATGGGCGCGGAAGCCATCATGGATCTGTCCAGCCACGGCAACACCCAGCCCTTCCGCCAGAAGCTGACCCACGAGTGCCCTGTGATGATCGGCACTGTGCCCGTGTACGATTCCGTCATCCACTATCAGCGCGACCTTGCCACCCTGACCGCGCAGGATTTCATCGACGTGGTGCGCCTGCACGCGGAGGACGGCGTGGACTTTGTCACCCTGCACTGCGGCATCACCCGCAAGACCATCGACCAGATCCGCACCCACAAGCGGAAGATGAACATTGTCAGCCGCGGTGGCTCTCTGGTGTTCGCCTGGATGAGCATGACCGGCAACGAGAACCCCTTCTACGAGCACTTTGACGAGATCTGTGAGATCTGCGCCGAGCATGACGTGACCATTTCGCTGGGCGATGCCTGCCGCCCCGGCTGCCTGGCCGATGCCACCGATGTCTGCCAGATCGAAGAGCTGGTGCGTCTGGGCGAGCTGACCAAGCGCGCCTGGGCACACAACGTGCAGGTCATGGTGGAAGGCCCGGGCCATGTGCCCCTGAATCAGGTGGCCGCCAACATGGAGGTGCAGAAGAGCATCTGCATGGGCGCTCCCTTCTATGTGCTGGGACCCCTCGTCACCGACATTGCCCCCGGCTATGACCACATCACGGCCGCCATCGGCGGTGCCGTTGCCGCCATGAGCGGTGCAGCCTTCCTGTGCTATGTTACCCCCGCCGAGCATCTGGCTCTGCCCAACGTGGACGATGTGAAGCAGGGCATCGTGGCCTCCAAGATCGCCGCCCATGCAGCCGATATCGCCAAGGGCATCCCCCATGCCCGGGATATCGACGACAAGATGGGCGATGCCCGCCGCGTGCTGGACTGGGATGCCCAGTTCGCCTGCGCTCTCGACCCCGAGACCGCCAAGGCCATCCGGGATGCCCGCCTGCCTGAGGATGACCATAGCGACACCTGCTCCATGTGCGGCAAGTTCTGCGCTGTCCGCAGCATGAACAAGGCACTGGCCGGGGAATACATCGATATCCTGTAATAACGCGTTTTCTTCCTTCTCAGCCGTCCGGTTTTGCTCGCCGGGCGGCTTTTTTGCTTGTCTCTGGGCGGGGAACAGGTTTCCTGCTTTACAGAAAAGGGAAAGCATTGTAAAATAGATGGGTAAGTAATAAAATATCCGGCGGGAAGCCCCTGCCTGAGAACGAGGAATAAAAATCATGGCAAGATCGAATATCCGGGTGCTGGCTCTGGACTTGGACGGCACCCTGACCAATGACGAAAAGATCGTTACCCCTCGCACCCGCGCGGCGCTGGATGCTGCCGCCGCACAGGGTGTGACCATCGTGCTGGCCTCCGGCCGCCCCACAGCGGGCATTCTGCCGCTGGCAAAGGCGCTGGGGCTGGACAAAAAGGGCGGCTGTGTGCTGGCCTACAACGGCGGCAAGATCGTGGACTGCATGACCGGCGAGGCCCTGTATCAGGTGCAGCTGGGAGCGGAGTTCGTCCCGGAGCTCTGCGAATTTGCAGCCCGGCAGGATGTGGCCATCCTGACCTATAACAGCGAGGGGATCGTGTGTGAGCGGGATCAGGACGTGTGGGCAAACAAGGAGTGCTTTACCACAAAGCTGCCGATGATCCATGTGGATGATCTGGCCTCCTATGTGGACTATCCGATCTGCAAAATGCTCATCACCCTTGACCCTGCCCGGCGGGATGCTGTCTGTGCCGCCGGAAAGGAGCAGTTTGCGGGCCGGATCGACCTGTACCCCTCCAGCCCCTTCTTCATCGAGGCCGTGCCGCTGGGCGTGGCAAAGGACAGGAGCCTTGCCGCCCTGCTGGAGCGGATGGGCCTGACCCGGGAGAACCTGATGGCCTGCGGCGACGGCCTGAACGACCGCTCCATGATCTCCTATGCCGGGGTGGGCGTGGCCATGCAGAATGCCGAGGATGCCGTCAAGGCTGTGGCCGATTACGTCACCGCCGCCGACAACAACCACGACGGCGTGGCGGAGGCCATCGAAAAATTTATCCTGAACTGAGAGGAACACAAACAACAATGCCACGCAATCTGGTTTTATTTGATCTGGAATGGAACATCGGCTATAAGCCGTATCTCTTTAATTATCATGGTGTGCAGCAGACCTTCCGGGGCGAGATCATCGAGATCGGCGCGGTGAAGATCGACGAGGATGCCAACGTGCTGGATACCTTCTCCATCCACCTGCGGCCCCGCATTTTCCGCACCCTGCAGCACCACATCGCCAAGGTGACGGGCCTGACCCAGGCCGACCTGGACCGGGGCGAGCCCATCGTGCAGGGGCTGCGCCGCTTTATGCAGTGGTGCGGCCCGGATGCCGAGTTTGCCGAGTGGGGCATGGATGACGTGCCGGTGCTCAAGCAGAACCTTTTCCTCTGCAATCTGGACGAGAGCCGCCCCACCCAGTGGTATGATCTGCAGCAGATCTTCCTGCGGGAGCACCCCCGCAGGGAGGGCGAGGGCATGACGCTGGAAAGCGTTGTGACCCGGATGGGCATCCCGATGGAGCGCCCGTTCCACGATGCCCTGTCCGATACCCTTTACACCGCCGATGTCTGCCGCAAGCTCGACCTGCGGGCGGGTCTGGCGGCCTACCCCACTGAGGAGGAATCCCTGCGGGCGAGCCTCTGCCCCGCCCCCGGCGATTACCGGGACTTCCGGGTGTTCCGCGGCTATGTGGAGCAGTCCACCTGGCGCAGCGACCCAAAGATCATCACTGCCAGCTGCCCGGTGTGCGGCGGGGATCTGCAGCCGGACGATATCTGGCTGAAAAAGGGCAACAGCGGCTGGTATACCTTGTCGGTCTGCCCTGCCTGCGCCGGTACCGGCAATGAGGCCGGAAAGGGCGTATTCCAGCGCTATAAGCTGGCCCGGCGGGACGGCCTGCACTGGAGCTTTGCCCGCTGCGTCCAGATTCCGGACGAAGCCGGGCTTGCCCGCTGGGAGCGGATGCGCGCCCAGCAGATCGAGCGGATGCAGGCCCGGGCCGAAAAGGCCGCCGCTGAAGCCGACGGAAAAGCATAAAGATCCCCGCCCTGTGCAGGAAACGCCCCCGCAGTCTCGTAGTATAGGTGATAGGACAAAAAAAGCTCGTATTTTGTTCACGGGCGTGTCATAGAAACCGGATATACTAAAGAAAAATGAGAGGGAAGGAACACGCGGGATGGAAATGACGATGATAGGCTGGCTCCACCAGCTGGGAACGCTGGAATTCTGGAAGGCCCTGCTGGAAGGCTTTGGCGGCCTTGGCCCCATTGCGCCCGTGATCCTTGCGATGGTGGAATCCTTTTTTCCGCCGCTGCCGCTCATTGCCATTGTGGCGCTGAATGTTGCGGCCCACGGGGGCCTTCTGGGCTTTGTGTACAGCTGGGCCGGGGTGATGCTGGGCGGCACTGTGATGTTCCTGCTCTGGCGGCGTGTCGTCAAGCGTTTTTTCTGGAAATTTGCCCGCCGCTCGGCAAAGCTGCAAAAGGCGGAGCAATGGGTCAGCCGGTTCGACACCGCGTCCCTGTTCATGCTGTCGCTCCTGCCCTTTACGCCCTCGTCCTTTATGCACTTTGCCTTTGGCATCTCTGATTTTGACGAGAAGCGCTACCTTGTCACCATGCTGCTGGGCAAGGGCGTGATGGTGGCCATGATGGCTCTTTTCGGGCAGTCGCTGGTGTCTGCCATGAAGAACCCGTTCTACCTCGTGCTTGCCATCGCCATCTGGGCGGGAATGTACTTTGCCAGCAAGCACTTCTGTAAAAAGCACGAGATCGATTGAATCGGCGCAGAGCTGCCGCTGAAATGCCGGCGCCTGCGTTCTGCTTGACTTCTCCCCCCGGCCCGGCTATAATACAGATGTATCAGGAAAAATGCGTTTATCCGGGCAGAGTAGCGCAAAGGTGAGCTGGACAGAGAGAACGGGCCGTTGGCTGGGAGCCTGTTTGCAGCAGCGTGTGTGAAGTGCGCCCGGGCAGCACGCCGCGGGAAACCTGCTGGGGAGTATCGCGGCGCGGCAGCCGCCGTTATCGGCTTTGAGCGACAAACAGAAGTGGAACCGCGATTTTGAAAACCGCCTTCGAAGTGATATGCGATATCATATTGCTTTGAGGGTTTTTGTTTTTTCAGGCAGATTCGCAGGAGCTGCCCTCTTTGCCAAGGGCTCCCCCATTAGGGGAGCTGGCGAGTGAAGCGAGACTGAGAGGTTCTGCTGCGGCTTTTGTTTGCCCTACAAGAAGGAGAGTTCTTATGCAGATTTTCAACACCCTGACCCGCCAGAAGGAAGAGCTTGTGCGCAGGTGCCCGGCGAATACCGCATCTATGTCTGCGGCCCCACCGTTTACAACTATATCCACATCGGCAACGCCCGCCCGCTGATCGTGTTCGATACCCTGCGCCGCTATCTGGAATACCGCGGCAACAAGGTCATCTATGTCTCCAACATCACCGATATTGATGATAAGCTCATCAAGAAAGGCCAGGAGGAGGGCACCTCCATGAAGGAAGTGGCCCAGCGCTTTGAGGCCGAGTACCTCAAGGATGCCGCCGGTCTGAACTGCAAAAAGCCCACCGTCCAGCCCCGTGCAACGGAGCACATCCAGCAGATCCTGGACATCGTCAAGGACCTGATCGATTCCGGCCACGCCTACGTTGCCAAGAACGGGGATGTCTACTTCCGCGTCAAGAGCGACCCGGAGTACGGCAAGCTGAGCCACCTCAAGCTGGACGATCTGGAGAGCGGCAACCGCGAGCTGCGCAGCCAGATGGAGGATGACCTGAAGGAAGACCCCGCCGACTTTGCCGTCTGGAAGGCTGCCAAGCCCGGCGAGCCCGCCTGGGAAAGCCCCTATGGCATGGGCCGCCCCGGCTGGCATATCGAGTGCAGCGCCATGAGCCGCACCCATCTGGGCAAGACCATCGACCTGCACTGCGGCGGTCAGGATCTGATCTTCCCCCACCACGAGAACGAGATCGCCCAGAGCGAGTGCGCCAACGGCTGCGAGTTTGCCCACTACTGGATGCACAACGGCTTCATCAACGTGGATAACCAGAAGATGTCCAAGAGCCTGCACAACTTCTTCACCGTCCGCGATGTGGCAGACCTCTACGGCTACGAGCCCATCCGCTACTTTATGCTGACCGCAGGCTACCGGATGCCCCTGAACTACACTGTGGACCTCATCGAGAGCTGCAAGAACAGCCTGGAGCGTCTTTACACCTGCCGCGAGAACCTCGATTTTGCCCTGAGCAAGACCGCGTTCGGCACCGATGAGACCCTGACCGCCAAGGCAGACGAGGCCCGCGCCAAGTTCTGCAAGGCCATGGACGATGACCTGAACACCCCCGATGCGCTGGCTGCCGTGTTCGATCTGGTCAAGGAGATCAACACCCTGTCCGCTGCCTCCTCCAAGGCTGCGCTGGAGGCTGCCGCCAAGGCGTTCGATGAGATCACCGGCGTGCTGGGCCTGATGTACAACCGCAAGAAGGACGAGGTGCCCGCTGAGGTGACGGAGCTGGTGGAAAAGCGCGCCGCCGCCAAGAAAGCCAAGGACTGGGCCGCTGCGGATGCCATCCGCGCACAGCTCACCGAGATGGGCTGGGCTGTCAAAGATACCGCCCAGGGCCCGCAGCTGAGCAAAATTTAACTTGAATCCCGTTATTGACCTGTACGGTACAATGCGGTAAAATGAGGGTGCGGGAACACTGTGCTGTGTGTTCCACGCACCCTTATTTTTGCATGATACAAGAACCTATATAAAAGGAGGTCTTTGGCTGATGAAAACCAAACGGCTGATCTCATTGCTGCTGGCGGCAGTGTTTGCCCTGAGTGCGGCGGCCACACCGGCGCTGGCGGCTTCGGCGGGCAGCGAACTGCCTGACCTGACCACCGCAGGCGTGGGTGAGACCAACAGCGTTGTCTCGATCCGCCTGACCGCAGACGGGGATCTGACCTATGGCTCCCCCTTTACCCTGAGCGTCCAGACCACCCCGGCAGATACCCAGTATATCGGCGTGGTGATGGGCACCAGCGGCGAAGCGCAGGGCTATGTGACCCTGATCCTTTCGGGCAAGATCCGCACTCTGCTCAAAATGATCCCCCTGCCGAAAAAGATGTCGGCGAATCCTGAGCAGGAAGAAGAGTTCAACATCTACGCCTACATCAAGCAGCTGATCGACGGCAACGACGTGAGCGTGCTGCTGCGGGTGGCTGATGAAGTGGTCTCTGTGATGGATGTCCTGAAATTCTACATCCCCACGCTGAAGGATGTCTCCACCGGCATGAAGCTGTCGCTGGAGCTCATCCGCAAATATCTGCCCGAGGGCGTGTTCAGCCGCATTTATCTGGACGAGCAGCCACGGAAGCCGGCAGCTATGTGGGCGGTGCTGTGGCGCTGGAATCCGGTGATGTGAACACCGCCGGTATGGCGTTCTTCCGCATCAAGCCCAAGAGTGCGGGGGTGCGTGTCTACTGGGCACAGGAGCTCCCCGCCAGCATGACAGCGGCAGAGGCCCAGAACTACAACGTCACCGCAGTGGTCGAAAGCGACGGCCAGGTGGTCGAGGGCGGCAAGGTGACCTACACCTATAAAAAGAAGAGCGGTCTCTTCGATTTCCTGGGCACGACCCAGAGCGGATTCCCCACCGAGCCCGGTGAGTATATCCAGACGGCCAAAGCCGCCGGAAACTACTCCAGCAGCGAGATCAGCCGGACGATCGTGATCCAATAACTGAATAAGCAAAAAACCTCCCTGCCACGCCGGCAGGGAGGTTTTTTTGGTTGTTCTTACATCCTTATTGGCGCTTACATCCGGAACCGCCAGCCCCAGCCGCCGCCACAGCAGCAGTTGCACAGCAGGTTGAGCAGGATCATGCTCCAGCACCAGCGCATCAGCCGCCGGGCTGGGCGTAGGTGGTCTGGGTGCGGTAAGTGCGGCCCGGGTCCTGCAGATTGCGCAGGTTCATCTGGTACTCGGTGTTGCCAGGCTCCATCTGGGCGGCGCGGCGGGCATCCTGCAGGGCATCGATGCTGTTGCCCAGGCCCTGATTGGCCAGCGAGGAGAGATAGTACCACCGGGCGGTGCGCACGGTGATGCCGTCCAGCACGCGGCGGGCCTCGGGGTAGCGCTGGTTGATGATAAAGTTGCGGGCGGCCTGCATTTCAGGCGTGTCCGCACCGTTGTAGCCGGGGCCGCGCTGCTGCTGATAATTGCCGCCAAAGCCGAATCCGAACCCGAAGGTCATAACCGAAGCCGAAGTCTCCGAAATCCCCGTTGGAGTAACCGTTCTGCTGGTACCCCTGCTGATAGCCGCCGTAGGAAGGGCCGCTCTGCTGGCCGTAGGCACCGCCGTAGCCGCCGCCCATCTGGGGGCCGGTCTCGCCCTTGGTGATGGCATCGTATGCCGCCTGCACCTCCTTGAAGTGCTCTTCGGCGGTGGGGTCGTTGGGGTTCAGGTCAGGGTGCCAGCGCTTGCACTTGGCACGGTAAGCCTTTTTGATCTCGTCTTCGCTGGCACCGCGCTGGATGCCCAGAACCTCATAGGGGTCTCTCATCGGTCTACTTCCTCACGTCTCTATTACCATCTGTGCGGCCGCTGTGCCGCACAAGCAATCTCTAGTGTACAGGACTGGAACGGAAAAATCAAGGAAAACCGCCGGGATCAGGCGGTTTTGTCCTTCTTTTTTGCATTTTTGCAGTGATATTTGAGCCACACGCCCGAATACAGGATGTTGCGCAGAAGGTCAACGTCCTCCACACAGGGCAGGCGCTCAAAGCTGCGGGCGCAGTTGGCCAGCAGCAGCTCAAAGATCTCCCGCATCTCTTCCTCGTACCCGGGCTCTCTGCTCAGGGTGCGCAGGGGATTGTATGCGCCCTTGCGCTCGTCCCGGGGCAGGTCGTCGTAGGCATCCAGCAGGTAGATGTACTTGCCCAGGTTGAAGCCGATGCTGCGCAGCTCCGGGGACCAGTGGTCCTGCCTGTAATCGAACAGCTCAGCCATCAGTTCCCCAAAGCAGCCGGAAACGGCATCCAGATCCTCGCTGCCCTCGGCCTCGTACCGGGCCAGCCGATCCAGACAGGTGCGGATGGCGCTGCACTGGCGGGGCCAGCGGGCAGCGGCCTCCTGCGTGGGGGCAGCAAGCAGCGTTTCAAAGCCCAGGCCCAGCAGGCTGTGGTCGTCGTTCCACTTGTCCTGCGCGTTGTAGTAGTGCAGGGCCACGCTCAGGTCTGCGCAGTAATCGGTGGGGCCGCTGGAACGCCACTCCACCTTCCGGATGGGGTGGATGGGGCAGTGGTCACAACCTGTCGCACAGGCGCTTTCGCCCTCGTACAGGCTGCACAGCAGCAGATCCAGAAAAGTCAGGTCATAGCTCAGGGTCAGCCGCCCCCGGGTGCCGTGCAGCGCGCCGATGCGGCGGCAGAGCCGCAGTCAGGCCGCGCGGTAC
>ENA-OQCG01000055-OQCG01000055.1-human-gut-metagenome-genome-assembly--contig:-NODE-55-length-20212-cov-1.876027_pt1 | contig 20212 bp, 23 predicted proteins | sample MGYA00242758_ERZ504577 | MGnify/ENA primary metagenome ERZ504577 (study PRJEB26092, sample SAMD00036248) | human gut metagenome | host: Homo sapiens | study: EMG produced TPA metagenomics assembly of...
CAGCAAACCCGTCCGTCCGGTTCCGTTCAAAGAGGTACGGTAGCTACTCCCCCAGCTTCTCGGCGGCTTCCATCCATTCTTCCTCAAGGGCATCGATCTGCTGTTGGAGATCGGAAATCTGGCTTGGAAGTCGCCGAGCGCGGTGAAGTCGGTGGGGTCGGCGGCGGCCATGCTCGCGCGCACGTCCTCGATCTTGCCGTTGAGCGTTTCCACCTTGCGCTCGTTGGATTGCATGAGCTTGCGCAGGGTACGCTGCTCGCCGCCGGAGAGGCGGGAGCTTTCGGGCGATGCTTCGGTCCCAGATAAGCCCGAATCGGCGGCGTGCGCAGGGCGTTGACGTGCGGGACTGCCGGCCGCCATGGAAGAGGGGGAAGCGTCGGACAACCTCAAATACTCGTCCACCCCACCCGGCAGATGACGGATCTTCCCGTTCACCAGGGCGAACTGGTGGTCGGTGACGCGCTCCATGAGGTAGCGGTCGTGCGTGACCAGAAGCAGCGTGCCGCCAGGCGTCCAACAGGTCCTCCACCACGGCCAGCATGTCGGTGTCCCAGGTCGTTTGCCGGGCTCGTCGAGGATCAGCACGTTCGGCTCGTCCAGCAGGATCACTTCCGGCTGCTGGCACAGTGCCCGGGCCAGCAGGATGCGTTGGCGCTGGCCGTCGCTGATGCGGTTAAAATCCCGGTCTGCAAGGTGTGCCGCGCCCACCAGCTCCAAAGCTCTGTGCACCTGCTGCCTGTCCTCGGCAGACAAAATGCCCAGCCGTCCGGTGTAGGGATAGCGCCCAGCCGAAACAAAGTCAAAGCAGGTGGTCAGCTCCATCCGGCGGCTGTGGGGAGCCATGAGAGCCAGCTTTTTGGCCCGCTCCGTTCCGGTATAGGCAGTAAGATCCTTCCCCGCCAGCAGCACTGTACCGCCCATGGGGGCCAGCTGGCCCGCCAGCGTTTTGAGCAGGGTGGATTTGCCCGCACCGTTTGGCCCGATGAGGGCCAGGATCTGCCCCGGCACCGCCCCCAGCGTGATGCCGGAAGCAAGGGGCGCGCCGCCATAGCCGATGACCAGTTCTTTCGTTTCACAGCGGTATTTCATCGCACACCCTCCTGACCCCGGCGCACCAGCAGCCAGATGACCACCGGTGCACCAAACACTGCCGTTACGGCGCTGATCGAAAGCTCAGTGGGGGCAAACATACTGCGGGCGATGAGGTCGCACAGCAGGCAGAAGGCGGCCCCGCCCAGGCAGCACCCGGGCAGCACCACCAGCGGCCTTGCGCTGCCGAACAGCTGCTTGACCAGATGGGGCACCGCGATGCCCACAAAGGAGATGGGCCCCGCAAAGGCCGTGACACAGGCGGCCAGCAGGCTGGAAAGCAGCACCAGCAGCCGGGAAAAGGCTCTGACATTGATGCCCACGCTCCGGGCGTAGGCCTCCCCCATCTGGTAGGCGGCCATGGGCTTGGAAAGGCAGAACGCCGCCGCCAGAGTGGGCAGCACCACCAGCGCCGCCGCCCGCACATTGCCCCAGGTCATGCCGGAAAAGCTGCCCTGAGACCAGTTGTGGAGGTTGACGATGTTGCTGTCCTGGGCAAAGGCCACCACAAACTCCGTGACGGCCGAACAGATGTAGCCGATCATCACACCGCAGATGACAAGGATGCTCATCCGCTGCACCCGCCGGGAGACCGCCAGCACAAAGGCCATGGAGGCCATGGCCCCCGCAAAGGCGGCTGTGATCAGGGTAAGGGAGCTGGTGAGCAGGCCATGGTTCAGAAAAGCCACCATGACCAGTGCCACGGCCAGCTTGGCCCCGCTGGAAATGCCCATGACAAAGGGCCCTGCAATGGGGTTGGCAAAAAAGGTCTGCAGCAGGTAGCCTGCCGCCGAGAGCGCCGCCCCCAGCAGCACCACCATCACGGCCCGGGGCAGGCGCAGCTGGGTGATGATGCCCACGCTCAGAGCGTCCTGCCCGCGGCCGGTCAGGGCCGCCAGCACTGCCCCCGGTGTCAGGGACACACTGCCCCAGAACAGGTTGGCGGCAAACAGCACCGCCAGCAGCAGGGCAAGGATGCCGTAAGAGAAGATCAGGCGCTTTTTGCTGGTCATAGGTTACTCTACTTTCCTCAGAAATTGCAGGTCGGCGGGGTCGTTCTCCGTAAAGACACGGTGCAGGTCGAGCACAAAATCGACCAGCGCCGTACTCTGCTGGAAAAAGCTCTGGGTGGTGCACCAGACACTGCCGCTCTGCACGGCCTTGAACTCGGCCAGCAGGGGGCATTTTGCAACCAGTTCCTCCGTGGTATGCACCACGCCCTCAATGGTGCTGTTGTAAAGGAGCACATCCGCATCCTTTGCACCGGCATAAAAATCCTCCAGCGGCAGGTTCATGGTGGAAAGGTTGTTGCCGTTGTCGGTCAGGTCCGCAAACACATAGTCACCGCCCGCCATCTCGATCATCTGGGCCACATAGTCGCCGCCCTTGCGCACATTGGCAAGGTTGTTGGCTGTGATGGAGAAAAAGGCACAGCGCTTGCCGGTGGAAGCCTGCCCGGCCAGCGGTGCAAGGCGCTCCACCTGCCGGGCAAACTCCTGTTCCGCCAGCTCCTCTTTCCCCAGCAGGATGCCCCAGAACTTGAGCCATTCCAGCCGGGCCAGCGGGCCGCTCTCATAGCTGGAGCGCTCCACCAGCACCGGGATGCCGAACCGTTCCAGCTGCTCCTTGACCTCCGGGGTGTGGTAGATCATGGTGTTCTCGATGGCAAGGCCGCAGTTGGCCGCAAGGATCTTTTCGTAGTCCGGGGCGCTGTACTTGCCCGCATAGGCAATGCGCCCGTCCTCCATGGCGGCTCTGGCCTCATCCAGATACCAGCCCTCCGCCTGGGTGCCGGAAAGGGTCACACTGTCCAGCCCATCCAGCGCGAGGAACAGGTCCATCACAGAGGTGGAGACAAGGTAGATGTTCCGGATGGGCTGACGCAGCACGGTCACACTCTCGGGCAGGCCTTCCACCGCAGCGGCATCCTCCGGGGTCACAAGGAACTGCTCCCCCGATTCGGTCAGGGTCAGCATAGTATAGCCGCCCTCATAGCAGTCGGCAGTAAATTGCGTGGCGTAATCCAGCGGACAGGCATGGTCAAAGACCAGTTCCTCCGTGCTGGCGGGAGCCGTTTCGGAGGCGGCGCAGCCCGACAGGGCCAGTACTGTAGCAGGCAGAACGCGCAGGAATTGTTGTCTCGTCAGTTTCATCAGTTCAGCGCAAAGGTCAGCGTATACTCGATCTCATGGGGGGTGCTCATGGCTACGGTATCGGCAGTGACAGCCAGCGGGGTGCCCAGTGCAGAAACAGGGATCTCAAAGGTGGAGTTGCCCTCGGTGTTGGTGGGCAGATACTTCTCGCCATCCACGATCATGTAATCATAATTGGGGCTGCTCCACAGGATGACAGCGGTCATTTTGCCGTCCGCCACGGTCAGGGCGGCAGGGCTTTCCACGGTGGCACGGCCAGAGCCGCCCTCCAGGGTCACATTGACGCTGTATTCACCGTCCGCAGGGGTCTCGGCAGCTTCCTCAGTCTTGGGCTGTGCATTGCGGATGCTCACGGTGTGGTCATACCACTTGCCCTTGGTCCCGAGGAGTGCCAGCTGGAAGTCCTGATCCACAGCGGCCACGGGGATATCATAGCCGTAGACCTCCTCCGAGGTGCCGTCGGAGTAAGTGACGGTATCGGTGGTAGGCAGCAGCCAGTCTGCCTTGTTGGCCTCGGCATCGGCGGCCATGCCAACGTACAGGTTGACGATCTTCTTGGAGGACAGACTGACATGGAAGGTCATCTGCCCGTTCTCCACGGTCAGGGTGCCCATGCCATTGCAGGCTTCGTTGGCGTGGAACATGCCGCTGTCGGTGTCAAACTCAGCCGTGTACACGCCGTCCGGCAGGGCGGCTTCGGTGCTTTCGGAAGCGGCGGCAGCGCTCACGGCAGAAGCGGCTTCCGAGCTGACAGCAGAGGAAGCAGTGGAAGAAACCCCGCCGCAGCCGGTGAGAGCAGCGGCCAGCATCAGGGAAGCAACGGACAGGGAAACAAACTGTTTGCAGTGCATAAACAAAATACCTCAAAAATTCAGAATTTGAAATGGGAGTGTTTCTCCTCATGCGGGGAAGCTCTCCATAAAAAATGCCCGAAAAGATTTCTCCCTTCGGGCATTGGAATGCGGAATATTAGCCGTTCAGGGAATCAATGGCGGCTTTGGTGTGCTCAATGTAGCGCTGCTGGATGTCCTCGATCTCACCCAGACCGGCGATCTGGCACTCCACGGACGCGAAGTCGCCGGAGGCCTGGAACTGGCTCAGCCAGGAATCGTCATCCGCACCGGCCATATCGTTGTTGGCGTGGTCACCGGCAACGACCATCAGGGGGCGCAGGATGACCTTGGTGTAACCGGCGGCCTTGACAGCCTCGATGACGTTCTCACAGGCAGTCTCCTCGGGCTCACCCTCCACCGTGCCGATGAACACGTTGCTGTAGCCCAGGGTCTGCATGGCGGTCTGCATCTGGCTGTAGCTCACCTTTGCGGTGTGGGAGGTGCCGTGGCCCATAAAGACGAGGCGACCTTCTCCTCAGCAGCGGCATCCAGGCTGTCGAAACCGGCATCCTTCACAGCGGCAGCGGTAACGGCCTTGGCAACAGCTTCCTTGTCGGCGTTGATGACGGCAGCGTCGGCACCGACCTCGCCCAGCAGGGGCTCAGCAACGGCGACGCTCTCGAACTTGTCCTTGTACTCGTCGATCATCTCCATCATCTCGTCGTACTCTGCACCGTGCATCAGGTGGGTGGGCTGGACGACCAGATTCTTCACGCCGTTGGCCACAGCGCGGTCCAGCGCCTGCTGCATGTTGTCGATCTTCTCGCCGTCGCGGGCCTGAACATGGTTGATGATGATCTGTGCGGTGAAGGCGCGGCGGACAGACCAATCGGGATAAGCGGCCTGCAGCGCATCCTCGATGCCCTTGATATCCTTCACTCGGCTGTCGTTGAAGGAGGTGCCGAAGGAAACCACCAGCAGCTCATTCTCGCCGATATCGTCCTGATTGCGGCTGTCGTCCTTGGAAGCATCGCCGGTGTCGCGGCCAAAGTAGTCAGGGTCAGCCTCTTCGCCCTCGACCAGCTCCTTCTGGGCATCGGTCAGGGCATCCCATGCGGCCTTGGCGGCCTCACACTGGGCATCGGTGTCATCGGTGCGCTCCTGCACATAGATGGCATCGATCAGGTCTGCAACGTTCTTTGCGGCCAATTCGTCAGCCTCCTCGCCGGAAACCTCGCTGCTGGCAGCAGATCCTGCCGTGCTGGAAGCAGTGGTGCTGCTTGCGGCACCGCCGCAGCCGGTCAGTACACCGGCGCAGAGGGCCAGAGCGGTCAGAGCGGCCGCTGCTTTGTGGATGGTGCGTTTTCTCATTTTTGTTCGTTCCTTTCCTGTTTTTGAACATGATTTTTGCTGAACAGAAGGTACAGGAAAGAGTGCCCGGCAAAACAAAAGGGGCCTTTCTGCTTGCGGGACGGCAAAGCAAAAAGGCCCTTTTCAGTTTTTTCAGGCTTTTTGGGTACAACCAATTCCTCGTGATCTGGGGCTTGCGCCCCCGTACCAACAGCGGGCAGGTTTCCTGGCTGAAAGCTCAACATCCACCGCCGCCTTCCCGGAACATACGTTCCAGTGACCGGCGCAGCTGCACCCTGGCGGTAAACTCCCTTATCACAGTGACGAGATCGTGCGGGATTTGCACCCGCTTCCCTTTTAACGTGCCTGCCCCCGGCCAGAGCCGCGGGCGGTACGCACCTGCTGTTTTCTATTCAGTTCGCTGTTCAGTATAACATACTCAACGGAGGAATGCAATCACCACTCCGGGGAAACTTCCGGGCTCACAGGCGGTGTTTTTTCCCCGATCAGGGCCACCGCCACATCGTTGACATTGGTGCCCGTTGCCCCGGTGATGATCAGGCCATCCACTGCTTTCAGGGCGTGGTAGGAATCGTTGTTCTGCAAAGCAGCGTATCCGCTCCAGCCCCCGGCCTCCAGCGCGGCAAGGGTATCCCCATCCACATAGCCGCCGGCGGCATCGGTGGGGCCGTCTGTGCCATCGCTGCCCACAGAGAACACCGCCGCGTTCAGCCCGGCAATGGCAGGCGCAGCCGCAAGGGCCAGCTCCTGATTTCTTCCGCCAAGCCCTTTTCCGGTCAGGTGAACGATGGTCTCGCCGCCTGCGATGTAGGCCAGCTTTTTCCCCTGCCCTGCCTGGGTGCGGGCAATGGAGCCAAGAAAGCTGCCTGCTTCCCGTGCTTCGCAGCAGAGTTGGTCGGTCAGGAGAACCGGTTCATATCCCAGATTCCGGCAGGCACTGGCCGCGGCACGGCAAAGCTCCCGCACGCTGCCGGTGATCCGGGTGGTCACATTGTCCAGCGTTTTGGGCGTTTCCTGCGCCAGCAGGGCCCGGGCCTGTGCTGAGAGTGCCAGATGATACTTTTCGGCAACGGCAAGCGCCTGGGCGCAGGTGGAGGTATCCGGCACCGCCGGGCCGCTGGCGATCATATCCAGCGGATCCCCCAGAATGTCGCTCAGCACGATGCTGAACACCTGCGCAGGGGCACAGCGCTGCGCGAACCGCCCGCCCTTTACACCGGAAAGCCGCTTGCGGATGGTATTCATCTCCACAATGTCGGCCCCGCTGGCCAGCAGCTGGTTCGTGATGTCCTGCAGCTCTGCCCCGGGAACGAGCGGCTGCTCGAACAGCGCACTGCCGCCGCCGGAAAGCAGGAACAGCACCGTATCCCCGGCGGTCAGCCCCTGCACCAGCTCCAGCGCCTTTTGGGTAGCCGCAAAACCGTTTTCATCCGGCACCGGGTGGCCCGCCTCATAGCAGGTCACCCCGGGGATCTCACCTTTCACATGGCCGTACTTGGTCACGACCACACCGCCGTCCACCCGGCCCAGCGTTTCAACCGCCGCGTGTGCCATCTGCCAGGCCGCCTTGCCCGCCGCCACCCAGAAGCACCCGGCCCTTCCCGGGCCGGAGATCCCGCAGCGCGCGGCGCACCGCCTCATCCGGCAGAACAGCGTTCAGGCTGGAACGAAGGGTCATATCCGCATCCCGGCGCAGTGCAGCATTCATAGACTCGCCCTCCTTGCAGCGGTGCCCGCCCCTCCGGGACAGCGCACCGAAAACAGCCGAATAAAAAATCAAGACCGACGATCTCTTTTGAAATCGTCGGTCTTGTTCCAATCCGAGTGGCGAGAATCGAACTCACGGCCTCTTGAACCCCATTCAAGCGCGCTACCAAACTGCGCTACACCCGGACATCTGATCGAGCTTGTCGCTCACAGCTCAATCAGTATACCCGAAGAATGGTGTTTTGTCAAGCACTATTTTCAAATTTCTTCTTCATTTTCGGCAATGGCCGTTGTGCTGCCCACCGGCTGCGGAAACTCCACCGTGGCCAGCGCCACAGCGAACACGCTCTGCGCACCGGCATCCAGCAGAGCCTGCGCGCAGGCCGAGGCCGTGGCTCCGGTGGTCAGGACATCGTCCACCAGAAGGATGCGCTTTCCCTCCACAGCCTCCGGCCGGGCCACCCGGAAGGCACCGCCACATTGGCCAGCCGCTCGTCAAGGGAAAGTCCCTCCTGCCGCCGGGTGGGAGCGGGCACGGGTCAGCGCGTCCGTGACCACCGGCACGCCCACTGCCCGGGCAAGGGGGCTGTGCCATCCGCTCCGGCACATTGTAGCCGCGCTTTTTGCTGGAGGCCGGTACCGGAAGAATGCAGTCGTAACCCCGGTCAAGGCCCGGTACCGGTTCGGGCAGGGGCTCAGAGCCGCACATTCTGATCTCGCTGCCAAAGAGCAGGCGGGCCATCTCCACGCCCAGCTCCACAGCTGCCCAGGCGCGCCTGATATTTCGCCCGCAGCACCGCGCGGCGGACAAGGCCGGTGTATCGGTAGGGCGCGGCTGCCCCATCCAGCCGCCCCAGGTAGTGCTCGGAGCCGCGCAGCCGCATGGAGGGTGCACGGCGCAGCTCTGCCAGCCCATCGGCGCAGTCCGGGCAGGCAGGCTGGTTCCCCAGCACCCGGTCACAAAAAGGGCAGCGGCGCGGGTAAAGCACCCAGCGCAGCTGCCGCAGTGTGCGGCTCAGGCCGCTGTAATAAAGCATCAGTCGTTCTTGACCGCAATGATGACGCGGACCTTTTTTCCGGCAGCGCAGCCGAAGTTATCGTACCAGCCGGTCAGATGGTAGCCATCCGCATCCACCTGAGCCAGCTTTGTGGGGTAATACTGGCCCTTGTACCACAGGTAGACCTGCACATTGTCTGCCATCTCATAGCGTTCACTGCCCGAGAGCACCGAGGCCGCGCCGACCTTGTCGATCTTCAGGGGCATCAGCTGCATCATGGCCTTGACAGAGCCGGTGGTCTCCCGCCGCACGGCAATGCCGCCCGCCAGCACCGGATACTTGATGGCCGTGGTGTAGCTGGCCGCCGCGCCGTTGACGTAGCAGATATAGGTTGCACCGCCGCCGATGTAGTTGAAGATCTGCTTGAAGGGGGTGCCCGTGATCTCCGCGATCTGCTGGAAGCCAATGCTCATCAGGGAGCCGGTGTTGCTGGTCAGCTTCTGCCAGGCCGTGCTCAGGATATCGCCCGAAACGATACCCCACAGGATCTCGCTGGTGGTGGGCACCAGCAGGTTGGACAGGCGGTCTGCCGCCGTGGTACCCGAGGTAGAGCCGGAGCCGTCGGTGCCGCCCGTGGTCGATCCGGTGGTGGTGCCTGTCGTGGTCGTGGTGCCGGAGGCGGAGTCTCCCGCCGCAATGCCGGTGAAAAGGTTCTTCAGGTCAGAATAATTCATAGCCAGATTTTTCACATCGTCCAGCACGCCGTAGCTCCACAGGTCGCCGGTCACATCGTTCAGGATGAGCCGGTCGATCTGTCCGGCATCGTTGACGGTATAGTAGCGGACATCAAGGTCACTCAGTGTTACCCCCGATAGGCGGCTGGGACGAACCGTCCCAGCCACACCCTCCGAAGTTGTATCCAGAATCTCTACATCGTCGGCCAGGGCGGCTGCGCCCAGAGCAGTGGCGTTGGCATTGATGGTGCCGTTGACACAGCGGTCCTCGATGTGCTCCACGCTCTCACCCTCCGGGGTGACCTTGATCTCTACCAGCCACCCCTGCGGAAAGTTCAGGCTCTTGTCCACGTTCACAGTGCGGGCAATGCCATCGGTGCACATGACGGAGACTTTCTGCAAAACATCCGCGCCGTTCTCTTCCACCAGACTGCGGGTGGCGGTCTGCACGACACCGTAGAACACGCTGTCGGCTTCCTCGCCGGTCACGATCCCGGCAGCCTCATTGTTCATGCCCAGCAGCAGGGTGACGACCTCGCCCACGCCGCCGCCGTTGAGGGAGGACACCTGAGAGGCCACCGCAGAGGAACCCAGCGTATAGCTGGTGCCTGCCACCGTTACACTGGTGGGGGCACTGGCACTGGGCGAAACTGCCGTGATGCGGCCAGCGGCGCGGCGGGTATAGACCCACAGTGTCTGTAAACTCTCGCTGTAATAATACACATCGTATTTGTTCAGTTCCGCAGATTCCGACGCTTTATCGTTGCGGTAGACCATCTTGGGAACAAAGGGCAGCTGGACCGTGTCGCCCGCCACAAAGGGGCCCTTCAGGCTCTTGAGCATGACGCTGGAGGTATCCACCTGACCGTTGGAGACCGTGAAGCCCAGGCTGCTGCCGTAGGCACTGCCGCTGGCAGCGTTGGCTGTCAGGGCGTTGTAGAACAGCAGGGCGCACTCCTCGTAGTTGAGCACCTCGCCCTGGCTGCGGTCCACCTGATTGCGCAGGCCCAGCTCACTGGCCTTGTTCAGCTGTGCGTTGGGGAAGGAGCCGCTCAGGTCGGTCATCTTATAGCCCATCAGCTTGAGGATGGCCGTGACCGCCTCCTCCAGTGTCACGGCGTTGTCGGGCCGGAAAGAGCCGTCGGTGTAGCCGTTCATCCAACCGTTCTGCACCGCAATGCGGACATAGGGTGCATAGGGCGAAGTGCCGGGCAGGTCGGTGAACAGGGTGCCCACCGTGCCCTGAGAGCCCACGCTCTCGCGGTAGGTGGAGTAGGACACCAGCATCCGGGCCAGCGCACCGCGGGTGACCACAGCGTTCAGAGCAGCCTGCTGGCTGCTGTCCATCGCGTTCAGCGTGATGGACAGCTGGACCGCCGTGTTTGCGTTGCCCGCTGCCGATGCCGGCAGCACCAGCATCGACACGGCAATGCTCACCGCCAGCAGAAATGCAAGGATTCGCTTTTTCATGGAAAATCCTCCTTAAAATAGTTTCTAATGTATTCCGGGTTGCGGCTCCCAGCGTCTGCTTCGTGCAAAGCCTTGCACTTGCATCCTGCTGGCCGCGGCCCCAACAACTCCTCCCTTCATCCGCCACTGGCGGCGGTCGTCGTTGTTGCCCCTATTAGGGGAGCTCCGCAAGGCGCTGGCAAAGCCAGACCGAAGCGGTAAGAGGTTTAATCATATCTCAGCGCTTCAATGGGGTTCAGCCTTGCGGCGCGCTTGGCGGGCAGGTAGCCGAACAGCACGCCGATGCCCACCGAGATGCCAAAGGCCACCACGATGGAGTTGAACGAGGGACTGACGGTCACATCAATGTCGCTGGAGATCATGGGCAGGATGCGGTTTGCCGCCATGGACACGATATAGCCAAGGACGATGCCCAGCACGCCGCCCAGTGCGGAGGTGGTGGCAGCTTCCACCACGAACTGCGACAGGATCACCCGCTCCTTGGCACCCAGTGCCTTGCGGATGCCGATCTCCCGGGTGCGCTCGGTCACCGACACCAGCATGATGTTCATAATGCCGATGCCGCCCACCAGCAGTGAGATGCTGGCAATGCCGGTAAGGATGATGATGACCATGTTGATCATCTCGTTCATCTCCTCCAGCCACTCGCTGGCGCTGTAGATGTAGTAAGCGTTGTCGCTCTTGAGCAGGTCGTGCAGACCGCTTTCCACCACCGCCTTGGCCTCGTTGGCCCGGCTCTCGTCCTTCATAATTGCAACAAAGTTCTTGGCGCTGGACTGGTTGGAGAGCCGCATGGCCGTGGTGTAGGGCAGATAGATGCAGTCATCGTCGGAGCCCTGCTGCATGTTCTTGTCCGTCACCTTGGCGTTCAGCACGCCCACGATCCGGAACTTGTAGGCCCCCAGCTTGATGGTCTGGCCCACCGCGTTGCCGCCGTAGGCGCCCGGTTGAGGTAATCGCCGATGATGCAGACCTGCTTGTTGTCCTTGATGTCCATGTACTGCAGGCCGCGCCCCTGGGCGAGGGTATAGTTTTTCATCTCAGTGTAGTGCTCGTCCACACCGTAAACGCTGGTGCCGTAGCGGTAGGTCGTGGTGCCCACCTTGGGGGTGTTGTTGCTGAAATCGATCTGGGGCGAGACTGCGGAGATGAGCTCCTTGTTCTTATCCGCGATCTTATACACATCCTCCACCGAGGCGGTGCGGGAGCCGTAGCCCCAGACCTGAATGGACAGGGCATTCGTGCCCAGCGCCGAAAAGCTGTCCCGCATGCTCTGGGTCATGCCGTTGCCCAGGCCCACGATAACGATGACCGCCATGACACCGATGATGATGCCCAGCATGGTCAGGAAGGTGCGGAGTTTGTTGCTCCACACATTCTGGAGGGCCTGACGGAAGGTCTCAATGATCATTTGTTCCCCTCCTGTTCTGCCGATTCAAAGTTCAGCGTCGGCTGGACGATGGCTTCCGGCGCGCGGGAGTCGCCATCGTAGACCACCTGACCATCCTCCAGCCGGATGATGCGGTCGGCCTGCACGGCAATGGAGTTGTCATGGGTGATGAGCACCACCGTATGGCCCTGCCCATGCAGGTCCTGCAGCATTCCCAGCACCTCGCGGCCGGTGTGGCTGTCCAGCGCGCCGGTAGGCTCATCAGCCAGAATGATCGCCGGGTTGCGCACCAGCGCCCGCGCGATGGATACGCGCTGCTGCTGGCCGCCCGAAAGCTGGTTGGGCTTGTTTTTCAGCTTATCGCCCAGCCCCACCTGCTCCAGCACCTCGCGGGCCCGGCGGTGGCGCTCGGCGCGTGGGATGCCCGCATAGACCAGCGGCACCTCCACGTTTTCCAGTAAGTTTAATTTGGGCAGAAGATTATACTGCTGGAAGATAAACCCCAGCATCTCGTTGCGGATGGAGGCCAGCTCGTTCCGGCTCATCTTGCCCACATCCCGGCCGTTCAGCCGGTAGGTGCCCGCCGTGGGCACATCCAGACAGCCGATGATGTTCATGCAGGTGGACTTGCCGGAGCCGGACTGGCCCACAATGGCAACAAACTCGCCTTTTTCTATTTTCATGGTGATGTGGTCGGCAGCTTTTACCGTGGTGTCGCCCATCTGGTAATACTTGCAGACCGCATCAAATTCGATCAGAGCACTCATTCCATCCTCCCATCAGAAGATCATCATGCCGCTGCCATCGTCATAGTAGCTGTCGCTGCTGACCGAGTTGGGGTCGTAACCAATGGTGTCCCCCTCCTGGATGCCGCTGACGATCTGGGTGTAATCATCATCGCTGACACCGGTCTTGACGGCCACATAGACAAAGCCCTCGGGGGCCTCCATGGTGGTATCCGCCTTGGAGGCGCTGGGGGAATCCTGGGTCACCAGCACATAGCCGCCCCGGACGATGGCCGCATTGGGCACGGTCAGGGCATTGGCGGCCTCGGCCACCACGATCTCGGCGTTGGCGTTCATGCCGGGCCGCAGGCCGTCGGTCTCGTCAATGCGGATGGTCACCGGGTAGGTGGTGGTACCGCCGTTGGAAGTGCCCTTCATGGAGACGCGGGTCACAGTGCCCACATAGTTCTTATCCTGCACGGCATCGGCTGTGATCTGCACCTTCTGGCCCACAGTCAGGGAGCTGATCTGCAGTTCGTCCACGTTGATTACCATTTCCAGATAGCTCAGGTCATAGATGACGCAGAGGGTATCGCCGGATTTGACCGCGTCGCCCACCTTGGCATCCTTTTCAATGATGGTGCCGCTGATGGGAGAGGTGACGGTATAGTTGGCCATGGTATCCTGCAGGTTCTGCAGGGAGATCTCAGCGCTGCGCAGGGTCTCAGAGGCAGACTGGATGCTCTCGGTCAGGTCATCGCCGCTCAGCTCGATCAGGATATCGTCCTTGGCAACGGTCTGACCCTCCTGCACATGGATGGAGGTCACGGTGCCTGCGGCCTGTGCGGTCAGGGTACGCTCTGCCTGATAGCCAAAGGTGGCAGAGCCGATGGAGCTGACCCCGTTGATGGAGGCGGTGGCCGCCTGCGCGGTGGTCAGGCCGCCTGCATTCCGCACGGCAATGGTCACGGTGCGGGTGAGCAGGTTGCCGGTGCTCAGGGCATCCGTTCCGGTCACGCTGGTCACGGTGCCGTCCAGCTGCTCAAAGGTGCCGTCCAGCGTCACCTGGGCGGTCTGGCCCACGCTGAAATTGGCGGCATCAGCGGCGGGGAATTCCAGCGTCAGCAGCATTTTGGAGCTGTCGCGGATGATGGCGACCTCCTGCCCGCTGGTCACCTCGTCGCCCTTGGCGACCTTCAGGGTGCTCACGGTGCCATCCACCTCGGCACGCACATACTGGCGGTCCACCACCTTGTCATAGCTGCGCTGTGCCTGCTGCATGGCGATCTCGGCCTTTTCAAAATTGGTGGAAGCGTCCGAGCTGTCCAGCGTGTAGAGGATGCTCCCCTCATCCAGCACGTCGCCCTCCTCAAACTCGCCGGTGAGCACCTTGCCCTCCACCAGAGATTTCACGGTGTAGGTGTTGGCAGGGTTCAGGGTGCCGGTGCCGCTCAGGGTGTTGGTGACATCCCGCATTTCAGGGCTGGCCTCCATATAGCTGGGGTCCACGGCTGTGGTGCTGGCGCTCTTGGGCTTGAGCAAAAACACACCGCCCGCGATCACCACGCAGACCACCGGCACGAGCCATTTCCAGTTCTTCTGCAAAAACAGCACCGGGGCCTTGGTTGTCTGTGCCGCAGGCGTTTCCGCACCCGGGTTCTCCGCGCCGTCCTTCTTCTTATTCCAGATCATCATGTTCCTCCTATCAGATTCAGGCCCGCCGGAGGGCGGCCTGTCAGATTCCTTTCCTATGTATAGGTGTAGTGTATCGCATTTTGCCCGGATACACAAGCGTCCAAATTTCGTTTGAACGCTTTTCAGCAAATTTTCACAGATTGTAAACCTTTGTACAAATCGCAAGTTGACCTGTCTGCCGCTTTCTGGTTTAATCGGGACGTTGTTTGTACCAAATCAGAGGAGGATTTTTTCTATGAATCAGAACAGTAAGTTCTCGGTGCGCGATATCTGCTACGCGGGCCTGTTTGCCGCCGTCATCGCCGTGATGGCACAGATCTCCATCCCCATGCCGCTGGGTGTGCCCATGACCATGCAGACCTTCGCCATCACGCTGGCGGCTGTGGTGCTGGGCTCCAAGCTGTCCGCCATTGCAACGCTCGTTTACCTGCTGCTGGGCGCTGTGGGCGTGCCGGTGCTGGCCAACTTCTCCGGCGGCATCGATAAGTTTGTCGGCCCCACCGGCGGCTTCCTGATCTCCTTCCCCATCATGGCCTACATCATCGGCCTGGGCGTGGAGCACAGGGATGCCTTCAAGGGTGCTTTCCCCGTGGCGGTTGTCGTGGGCACTGTGATCAACTATATCGTAGGTGTCATCCTGTTCGTGATCGTCGCCCACAGCACCGTGTCTGTGGCTGTTTCCGCCTGCGTTCTTCCCTTCATCCCCACCGCCATCATCAAGGCTGTGCTGGCCTGCGTGCTGGGCCTGAACATCCGGAAGCGGATCCCGGGGGTAAAAAAGGCATGAGCATCGTACTGCGTCCGCATCACCTGCTCTGCACCCAGGGCTACTCCGGTCATGGCTACAGCGAAGCCTTTGTGGCGCACATGAATGATATCGTCCACCAGCTGCGGGAGGTGCCCGGGACGAAGGTCCAGCTCACCTTCTCCACCGACACCCTCTGCTCCTGCTGCCCCAACAAGCTGGGCACTGACCTGTGCGACACGCAGGAAAAGGTCAAGCGATACGACCGCAAGACTGTGGAGTATTTCGGGCTGGAGGAAAAGGAATACGACTATCAGGCTCTCATTCGGGAGATCGATGCCAAAGCCACCCCCGAGATGCTGGCCGATATCTGCCGGGACTGCTGCTGGTTCCCCATCAGCGCCTGCTGCAAGAATATCTGCGAAGGGAAATATGTAAAATAACATTTTTCCCTATATAACAGGCCGCCGTGCAGGATCATCTCCTGCACGGCGGCCTGTTTGTTTTATTCTGTTTCTGCGGCCCGCACCGTTACATAGACCCCGGCGGGGACACAGGCGGCCCAGGCATCCTGCTCGCTCAGCCAGCCGAATTGCTCGCACACATGGTCCGGGCACTGACTGTCGAGGAAGGCAACGGCCCCATCCTTTACCTGCAGATGCACGATATAATCGCCCACATCATACAGATAATCGTGGTCCTCGTCCAGCGGGATCGTCTCGGTGATGCCGTCGCCGAAATCGACCACGGCCACCAGCGGCTCCGCTTTGGGGGCGTTGGCGCGGTACAGCACGAACAGGAGTGCTGCCGCGGCCAGCACCACGGCCGCAAAGATCAGGTTTTTCTGCCAGCCTTTCAGGCGTTTCATGCAGCGTACTTGCTTGCAGCTGCGCCTGCAATGCGGCCAAAGACAGTGAAGTCAGCCACGGCGTTGCCGCCCAGACGGTTTGCACCGTGGACACCACCGGTCACCTCACCTGCTGCGAACAGGCCGGGGATGACCTCGCCGTTCTCGTTCAGGACTTCAGTGTTGGTGTTGATCTTCAGGCCGCCCATGGTGTGATGCACACCTGCGGTGACCTTGATGGCATAGTAGGGAGCGGTATCCAGCTTGTTTGCAAAGCTGGTGCGGCCAAAGTCGGGGTCGTTCTTGGCCTCAACATAGCCGTTCCAGGTGTTCATGGTCTCGGCAAAAGCAGCCTCATCAACGCCCATTGCCTTGCCCAGTTCCTCATAGGTCTCACCGGTCACGGTGTAGCCCTTCTTGATGTAGCCCTGGATGACACTGGAAGCATCCACCATAGCCTGATCCACCACCAGCCAGCTGTAGCTGCCGGTCTGAGCGATCTCGGCAGCGGAAACCACATCACGGGTACCGACTTCATCAATGAAGCGCTTGCCCTCGGCATTGATCAGCACAGCGCCGTCGCCGCGCAGGCCCTCGGTGATCAGGGCAGCGGTGTTGGCCTCCACGGTGGGGTGGATCTGGATCTGATCCATATCCACGGTGTCAGCACCGATGGCCTGTGCCATCTTGATGCCCTGGCCCAGGATACCGGGGGCATTGGTGGTCATAAAGCCCTTCAGCTCGGGTTTGTACTCAACGACCATATCGAGATTTGCGCCGAAACCGCCGGTGGTCAGCACTACAGCCTTGGCATTGATGGTAATGGTCTCACCGGAAGCACCGGTGGCCTTGATGCCAACAGCAGCGCCGTTGTCATCGGTCAGGATCTCGGTGGCGGTGGTGTTCAGCATCATCTGAACACCAGCTTCTGGCAATTCTCCTCCAGCAGAGGGATCATGTAGGAACCGACGGAAAGAGTCTTGCCCTCAGCGTCCACCGGGCGGTGGATCCGCTTGACGGATGCGCCGCCGAAGCTGGAAACACTGTGCAGGGTGATGCCCTGCTCACCCAGCCAGTCGATGGCATCAGCGCTGTTGGAACACAGGGTCTCCACCAGAGCAGGGTCATTGACACCCTTGCCGCCGATCATGGTATCCAGCTCCATCAGCTCAACGCTGTCAAAGTAGCCGGTGGGGTTCTTCTGGTACTCTGCCCACTGCTCGGAGACGGTCTTTGCCAGAGCGGTGATGGTCTCGTTGTCAGCATACTTTTCAGCAGCAGCCTTCAGGGTCTTTTCGACACCTGCGCCTTCGGCAAACTCGTTCTCATCCTGATACACGGTCTTGCCGGCGTTCATGCCGCCGGTAGCGCGCACGGAGTTGCCGCCCACCACGGGCTGGCTCTCCACGATGACAACGCTCTTGCCCTCGCTGGTGGCAGTCAGGGCAGCGGTCATACCTGCGCCGCCTGCGCCCACGATGACGATGTCGGTATCAACGGTAGAATCCTCAGCAGTCTCGGTACCGTTCTCAACAGCGGTCTGGAAATCCTCAGGCTTCAGACCAGCAGCGGTGATGGCAGCAGCCGCTGCCTCCTTGATGGCATTGGAGGTGATGGTAGCACCGGACACGCCATCCACTGCGATGCTGCCGCTCTCGGCGATCTCGCCGGGCAGCTGCTCGATTGCCTTGGAGCCCACGCCCTCGGTCTCATCGGCACCCTCAGCGGTGCAGCCGGTGATCTTGCCGTCGGTCAGGGTCAGGGTAACGGTAACATCGCCGCCAAAGCCCTTGGCAGTGCCGGTAAAATCGCCGGTAGCACCGCGCCGGTGGTGGAGGCGGGCTTGCTGCCGCAGCCGTAGCCCAGCAGGCTCACTGCAACGACAGCGGCCATGGCCAGCGCTGCAATGCTCTGTTTCATCTTCGTGTTTTTCATGGTTTCTTCTTTTTCCTTCTCAGTTGAACCAATGTTGCAGGCAGTTAGCCTGCGCGAACATATTTCAGCATAAAAAGGGGGCTGCCCATTCGGAAGGCAGCCCCCTTTGCCGAACTAGGAAAAGATCAGGCGTTGGCCTGTGCAGCAGCAACAGCGCAGGCAACGGTAGCGCCGACCATGGGGTTGTTGCCCATGCCGATCAGGCCCATCATCTCAACGTGTGCGGGCACGGAGGAGGAACCTGCGAACTGAGCATCACCATGGACGCGGCCCAGAGAGTCGGTCAGGCCATAGCTTGCGGGGCCTGCAGCCACGTTATCGGGGTGCAGGGTACGGCCCGTGCCGCCGCCGGAAGCGACGGAGAAGTACTTCTTGCCGTTCTCGATGGCCCACTTCTTATAGGTACCTGCAACCAGGTGCTGGAAGCGGACGGGGTTGGTGGAGTTGCCGGTGATGGAGCACTGAACGTCCTCCTTCTTCATAATGGCAACGCCTTCCATAACGTCGTTAGCGCCGTAGCACTTAACAGCAGCGCGCTCACCCTCGGAGAAGGGGATCTCCTTGACGACCTTCAGGGTCTGGGTGGGGATATCGTACTCGGTCTGCACATAGGTGAAGCCGTTGATACGGGAAATGATGTAAGCTGCGTCCTTGCCCAGGCCGTTCAGGATGACGCGCAGGGGGGTCTTGCGGACCTTGTTTGCGGTGCGGGCGATGCCGATAGCACCCTCAGCAGCAGCAAAGGACTCGTGGCCTGCCAGGAAAGCGAAGCAGGTGGTGTCCTCGCTCAGCAGACGAGCGCCCAGGTTGCCGTGGCCCAGACCGACCTGACGCTGCTCAGCAACAGAGCCGGGGATGGTGAATGCTTCCAGACCTTCGCCGATGGCAGCAGCGCACTCGGCAGCGTCGGTCAGGCCGCGCTTGACGGCGATGGCGGTGCCCAGGGTGTATGCCCAGACAGCGTTATCAAAGCAGATGGGCTGAACGCCGCGCACGATCTTGTCGCAGTCGATGCCCTTTGCGAGGAGCATCTCGTTGCAAGCGTCCAGAGACTCCAGGCCGTTAGCCTTCAGGCATGCCTCGATTTTCGGCATGCGGCGATCCATAGATTCAAAAGTTGCCATGAGTTGTTCCTCCTCTCTTATTCCTCACGCGGGTCAATGTACTTGACAGCGCCCTGCTCCTTGCTGAAGCGGCCGTAAGTACCCACGTTCTTCTCGTAAGCCTCGTTGGGGGTCTTGCCGTGACGGATATCCTCCATCATCTTGCCCAGCTTGACGAACTGATAGCCGATGACCTCATCGTTGGCATCCAGAGCCAGCTTGTTGATGTAGCCCTCGGTCAGCTCCAGGTAACGGACACCCTTGGCCTTGGTGGAGAAGATGGTGCCGGTCATGGAGCGCAGACCCTTGCCCAGGTCATCCAGACCTGCGCCGATGGGCAGACCGTCCTCAGAGAAAGCGGTCTGGCTGCGGCCGTAGACGATCTGCAGGAACAGCTCACGCATTGCCACGTTGATGGCATCGCACACCAGGTCGGTGTTCAGAGCTTCCAGAATGGTCTTGCCGGGCAGGATCTCGCCAGCCATAGCGGCGGAATGGGTCATGCCGGAGCAGCCGATGGTCTCCACCAGAGCCTCCTCGATGACACCGTTCTTGATGTTCAGAGACAGCTTGCAGGTGCCCTGCTGGGGTGCACACCAGCCCACACCATGGGTGTAGCCGCTGATGTCCTTGATCTCATAGGCCTTGACCCATGCGCCCTCTTCGGGGATGGGAGCCGGACCATGCTTAGGACCTTTGGTGATCGGGCACATATTCTGTACTTGCTGCGAATAGGTCATAATCATACTCTCCTTTTGACAAATTGATGCCATTGGCAGGGGGTGTCCTGCCGTTTGCATTGACCGGCTGCGCCGCTCTCTTCCGCGCCACGCCGGTACTACCACGCATGATTTTATTATAGAGAACCTTGGCGGAATTTGCAAGACGTTTTGCGGATTTTTTCACAAGCATTTTTAACAGTTATTCGCAGCTAACTAGCACTTTCACCGCTTTCACTGCCCAGTTCGTCACATTTCTATCATATTTGTCAAAAGGAATATCTTGCGCTGTCCGGTTCAGTTTTTTCTGGGCGGCTGTTGGGCCCTGACAGGCCGGAGCGCCCAGATACACACAAAGCCCGCCGCCGCTCCTGCCATGGCCAGCCAGTGCCGCCCGGTGGCAAGGCCCCAGAGGTTCGCCGCAAAGGGGAAGGCAAGGCTGCCCACGCTCTGTCCCAGCGCCAGAAAGCCGTAGTTTACCCCGGCATGGGGCAGGCCGAACAGGTCGGTGGAGAGGGAAGGCAGCACCGCCGCCAGCGCCGAATAACAGAAGGTGAGCCCTGCGTACACAGCCACAACGAGCCACCCCTGCGCGAACAGGAAGGCCGCTGAAAGCCCCAGCGACACGCCGAACAGGATCAGGTCAGTGGGGCGGCGGCCGATCCGGTCGCTGAGCAGGGGCATCAGCAAGCGGCCCG
>ENA-OQCG01000057-OQCG01000057.1-human-gut-metagenome-genome-assembly--contig:-NODE-57-length-19364-cov-2.445964_pt1 | contig 19364 bp, 17 predicted proteins | sample MGYA00242758_ERZ504577 | MGnify/ENA primary metagenome ERZ504577 (study PRJEB26092, sample SAMD00036248) | human gut metagenome | host: Homo sapiens | study: EMG produced TPA metagenomics assembly of...
CGGCGGGGACCGCGGCCACCGTCACGGCGTCCGCCGCGCTGGTTGCGGGCGTTGTCGCGGTCAGGCAGGTTGCAGGCATCGGGGTCGGTGGAGTACAGCACCACATGGCGGGCCGGGCCGTCGCCCTTGCTCTCGCTGCGCACACCGTCGATCTCGGCGATGGCCGTGTGGATGATGTGGCGCTCGTAGGGGTTCATCGGCTCCATCTCATAGTAGCAGCCCGTGCGGATGACGCGGTCTGCAATGCGCCTGGCAAGGGCAGAGAGGTCGTCCTCGCGCTTGTTGCGGTAGCCGCCGACATCCAGGCCCAGCTTGACGTAAGGGCCCTCCATGCGGTTCACAACGAGGCTGGCGAGGTAGGACAGGGACTCCATCGTCTCGCCGCGGCGCCCGATCAGCGCGCCCATGTGCTCGCCGGAGACCTTCAGGACCGTGGCAGCGCCCTTCTTGACGGCGGTGAAGGTGAAGTTTTCCACACCCATCAGGTTAAAGATCGGGGTCAGGTAGTCAACGGCGGCCTGCAGGCGCGGGTCGGCGTCGATGTCAAGGGGAACCTCGACTTCCTCACCGGGGACGGGGGCCAACTCAGCCTCCTCGACCATATCCTCGACGACCTCCTTCTGGATTTCAGGGGCGGCCTCGTCAGAGATTTCAACAACCTCGGCGGGCTTTGTGGAAACTTCAGCCGGCTTTTCCGCCTCGGGCTCCTCGACCTTCACGAGGACCTTGGCGGGGATGGTCTTAAACAGCTTGCGGGTGGGGAATTCGAGGACTTCGTAGCTTACGTTGATGTCATCACGGTCAACGCCGAGAGCCTCGCAGGCGGCCTGTACGGCGGCCTCAACGGTCTTGGCGCTCATTTCCATACTGCGCATAGGGGGAACCTCCTTCTTATTTCTTATCGTTACGTTCATCACAACGGGGAGCGGGGCGGGCGCATATAGAATGCGCCCCTACGGCGGCAGGGGATACACTCCCTCACAGCCGCCAACGGCGCGGGCGAGCAATGCTCGCCCCTACGGTTGGTGCGTCGTATATTTTAATCCTTATTCAGTGGGGTGGTGCGCTCGTCCTTGTAGAGTTCGGCCTCGCGCTGGCGGGCCATTTCCAGGCGCAGCTTGTTGGCCTCGCCCAGGGTGACCTCTTTTTCGACCTGCTTACCGTTCTGCTCAACGGTGACGGTGCGCTTTTTCTTCTTCTCGGCGCGCTTGGCGGCAAGCTCGGCCTCATACTGGGCCTTGAACTTCTCGGGGCTGTAGATCTTGTAGGTCACGTAGGACTGGAAGATCTGGACCACGTTGGACACGCCGTAGTACAGGGAGAAACCGACGGGGGCATTGAAACAGAACGTGACGAACATCAGGTTCATGACGAGCATCATGACCTTCATGCTGCCCTGCATCTGGCATCCATGCCGGAGAGCTTCTGGGTGATGAAGTAGCTGACGAACATCGTGACCGTGGCGAGGGCCGGGAAGATGGCGATGGGGGTCAGGTGGAAGCCGGGCACATCGCACATATCCATGCCGAAGAAGGAGGTGTTGAAGTTCTGGATCTCGGCCACAACGCTGGCGGAGATGATGGACGGGTCGATGGACGCGCCGTTGTGGATGGCCTGGATCAGCGCGGTCTGCATCGTGGAGGTGTTGGTCGTTGCCAGGCCGATGGCCTCGCACGCGGCCTTGACGGCCTCATTGCTGACGCCGAAGATGTAGTGTACGGGGTAGTACACAACGCCCAGGAAGCCGAACAGGACCAGCATCGTCAGCAGCATGGGCATGCAGCCGCCCATGGGGTTGTAGCCGTGCTCCTGCTGGAGCTTCATCAGCTCCTCCTGCTGCTTCTGGGGGTTGTTCTTGTACTTCTGCTGGATCTCGGTGATCAGCGGCTGGAACACGGACATCTTGGCCGTGGACTTCTGCTGATGGATGCTCAGGGGGAACAGCAGCAGCTTGAGGATGAGGGTGGCAACGATCATGGTTGCCGCGTAGTTGCCGATGAAGCTGTACAGGATCTTCACCAGCGGGCCGATCAATACGGCCAGGAAATACATAAAAGACATAGCCTTTCCTTCTGCCCCGTCTGCGCCCGGGACCTTTATTTTTATGTAGGTCTCTGCTGCGCAGTGCAAAGACATGAGAGGCGGAAGTTGTGGAGATAATAGATAATAAAATGGGTGGGTCGCGGTGCTGGCGCACCGCTCAAAAATCTCTGCCGCCGTAGGGGCGCATTCTATATGCGCCCGTGCAGCTTACGGCAGGTGCCGCGGGCGGATATGGAATCCGCCCCTACGGTATGTCTTTTGTTATCTTTTATCTATTATCTTTCGTCAGCCTTCGCTCCGGGTTGACCCACTTTCCCTTTTCGGGTACCGGGTCATAGCCGAATTTTGCAAAGGGCTGGCATCTTAAAAGGCGCCACACCGTTAAAATCAGACCCTTTACAAGGCCGTGTACGGCGAGCGCCTGCATGGCGTATTCACTGCAGGTGGGTATGAACCGGCAGTGATGCCCGAGGTGCGGACTGATATATTTTTTGTAGCCGCGCAAAAGCGCGATGAGAAGGCGGGCGATCATTGCGGGGCCGTCTCGGGCACGGGGGCCGGGGCGGCCTTGTCGGGCAGACCGGCCTTTGCAAACAGCTTGCCCAGCGTTTTGCTCAGCTGGGTGCTTTTCAGGCGGGGGGTCTGGCCGCGGGCGACCAGGATGATGTCATACCCGCCGATGTTCTGGGCCAGGTGCTCCGACAAAGCGGCGCGCATGACGCGGCGGGCGCGGTTGCGCTGCACAGCATGGCCGACCTTTTTGGTGGCCGTCAGCCCGATGCGGGTATAGCCCAGCCGGTTTTTGGCCACATACAAAACGCAGTGCGGATGCACATAGCTTTTGCCCCGGCCATACACCCGGTTGAACTGCCAGTTTTTATCTAAAGTGCGGTAACGCATAGTAGTATCCTCCCAAGGCTTCTCCCTCGGGAGAAGCTGCCGCCCGCAGGCGGCTGATGAGGGCAAACCTTTCGGTCAAAACCCATTTGCGGGAAATTTCCGGAAGGTTTTCCCTCATCCGTCCGTGGTCGGGGCCACGGACACCTTCCCCAAGGGGAAGGCATTCCTACACATATATTATAATGAATCCCGGCTTCTGTAAAGCCATATTTGAAAAAAGGGCTGCCGATTTTACAATCAGCAACCCTTTTGTTCACTTAATTCTCTGAAGTTAATCAGACAGTCAGGCTCTTACGGCCCTTCGCACGGCGGCGGGCGATGACCTTGCGGCCATTCTTGGTAGCCATGCGGTTCAGGAAACCGTGGACGCGGCTGCGCTGACGCTTCTTGGGCTGGAAAGTACGCTTCATTTTTCATTCCTCCTGTTGAAATCCCGGTATGGGCTGTTTGCTCAGGGCTTCGCCCATACACTGGGGCAGCCTTGCAGAGTTAGATTATACGCGATTCACCCCCACTTTGTCAAGAGGTTTTGGGCAGAATTTTTCGCTCCCGCGTCAAAGAATTGGAGCTACAGAAAGTTATCCACTACATTTTTGTACTATTTACTGTTGAAAATTGCATCTGTTGTGGAAAACTTTTATTTTTCTCCTCTCCGCGGAAAAATTTTCAACAATTCCGGCTTATAAAAAAATTCCTACTTTATTATATATAGGTGTTGTTTAAAACCCGGTTTTGTGGTATACTGTATTTAGTATTTCTGCGCCCTGTTTGGATATGGGGCGTTTACTTATAATAGGAAGTGGGGAGTATCGAGAATCATGGATTCCTTCAATGATGTAATGGACGCCGTCAAGGCGTACTGCAAAGGACGAGTATCCGATGCATCATACAGAGTTTTCATCCAGGACCTCAATCTGCTGAATTTTGAGGGCACGAACATCATCATCCTGGAGGTTCCCAACGACGTCGTCATGCGGTTTGCGGCGGCGCGCTATGCCGATCTGCTCAAGGAGGCGTTTGCCTCGATCCTCGGCTTTGAGGTGGAGCTGAAGTTTGTGCTGGCCGCGCCCGCACCGGACGGCGGCAAGGCTGCCGAGAAGCCGAAGCTGGACGAGAACGACCTGCCCAGCGGGCGGTACGAGTTCACGTTCGAGAACTTCATCAAGGGGCCGTCGAACCAGTTTGCGTTTGCCGCCGCGCAGGCCGTGGCCGCGAACCCCTCCGGCGCGTACAACCCGCTGTTCATCTACGGGCCGTCGGGTCTGGGCAAGACGCACCTGCTGAACGCCATCAAAATTGAGATCCAGAAGAACCACCCGGATTTCAACATTGTCTACGTGGATTGTGAAAAATTCACGAACGAGACGATCACCGCCATCAAGACGGCAACGATGGAGCAGTTCCGCCAGCGCTACCGCAAGGCGGACGTGCTTTTGATTGACGACATCCAGTTCCTGGCCGGCAAGGAGAGCACACAGGAGGAGTTTTTCCACACCTTCAACACGCTGCACAACGACGGCCGCCAGATCGTCATCGCGTCGGACCGCCCCGCGAAGGAGATCAAATCCTTGGAGGAGCGTCTGCGCACCCGGTTTGAGTGGGGCCTGACCGCCGACATCCAGCCGCCGGATTTTGAAACGCGCGTTGCCATCGTCAAGCGCAAGGCCGAGCTGTTGAATCTGGACCTGCCGAACGACGTGGCCGAGTACATTGCGAACCACTTAAAGCAGAACATTCGCCAGCTGGAGGGCGCGGTCAAGAAGCTGAACGCCTACTATCTGCTGGAGGGCATCGAGCCGTGCATCGGCGTGACGACGACGGCGATCAAGGACACGCTGAACGACAGCCAGCCGATCCCGGTCACGATTGAGAAGATCCTGAACGAGGTCGCGCGCACCTACAATGTGATGCCGTCGGACATCCGCGGCAAGAAGCGCAATGCGAATGTGAGCGCGGCGCGGCAGATGACGATGTACATTATCCGCGAGGTGACCGGCATGAGCATGGAGGCCATCGGGCAGGAGTTCCAGCGCGATCATTCCACGGTGGTGTATTCCATCAAAACGATGGAGGAAAACATCAAGCGCGACCAACACCTGAAAGAGATGTGCAGCGACATCATGAAAAACGTCCGCACCTAAGTTACTTTCTTGAAAGACCTACTTTCTTGAAAGAAAGTAGGCAAAGAACTTTTAAATATTTTATCCCGGGGACGGGATTTGGGATGTACTTTACGCAGCATCGCACATTCTCAATCGAACATTTGGAATTTCTTTGTTTCTTTCTTTGTAAAGAAAGAAACGCCGCGTTTTTCAACAAAGTTTTCAGTTATCAACAGTGCGTATTCCACGTGGCGTGTTGAAAAAAGGAGTTTTCCGGGTTTTCCACAGAAAAGTCCACAGACTGTTCAAAACAATCCACCCGCGATTTTCCGCGGCGCAATCGGGTCCCGCAGAGTTTTCCACGAAACTAACACCCCCTACTACGACTACTACCATAGTTTAATAGTTTCTGCGAACGGAACCGCAAAATACACTTCCTCACACCTACAAAACACCGCTCCGGCTGTGGAAAACAGAAGGAGCATCCTTCCTAGAGACCGCTGAACGTTTTTTGCCGAGGCTTTTTTCCAAAAAAGCCGGAGAAAGAGATAGAAACATGAAATTTGAATGCGAAAAAACACTGCTGGCCAGCGCCATCGACGGCGTTTCCCGCGCGATCACAAACCGCGCCGCCATCCCCGTGCTGGAAGGCATCTACATGAAGGCCGAGGGCTTTAACCTGACGCTGACCGGCTACGATATGGAAATGGGCATCACGACCACGATTGAATGCAACGTGCTTGTACCCGGTGAAACCGTACTTGACGCAAAACTGCTGAGCGCCATGGTCAACCGTATGCCTGCGGGCGATGTCTGCATTGAGCTGAACGACGAGGGCCAGGCAAAAATCAGCGGCGGTGTGGCGGAATTTGAGATCCCCGCGCTGAACGCCAGCGATTATCCGAGCCTGCCCGTGACCGGCGCCGACAATACGATGACCGTCAAGTGCGGCATGCTGCGCGAGATGATCGAGAAAACCATCTATGCTGTCAGCCAGGACGACAAAAAGCCCGCCCACACCGGCGAGCTGTTCGTCATTGAGCCGGGCAGCCTGACGATTGTGGCCCTGGACGGCTACCGGCTGGCCATTATCCAGCGCGACGTCGAGTGTACCCGCGACATCCGCATCATTATCCCCGCCAAGACACTGCAGGAGCTGCTGAAAATTATGGGCGGCGCGGACGACGATGTGAAGATCGACGCGAACCGCCGCTACGTCGTGTTTACCTCCAACGGCTATACGATCATGAGCCGCCTGATCGAGGGCGACTTCCTCAACTATGAAAGCGTCATCCCGAAGGACAGAAAAACACGTGTTACCGTGGAATGTAAGAACTTCATCGACACGATCGAGCGTGCGTCGCTCATTATTACCGAGCGTTTGAAGAACCCGCTGCGCATCTCCTTTGCCGAGGATCGCGTGACGGTCCGCTGCCAGACGCCGCTGGGCAAGGTCGTGGACGAGTTCGCGCCGGTCTCGATGGAGGGCGACGCGGTAGAGATCGGCTTCAACAACCGGTATCTGCTGGATGCACTGCGCTTCTCGAAGTGTGAGAAGATGGTGCTGGAAATCAACGGACCCTTAAGCCCCGTCAAGCTCCTGCCCGAGGACGGCAAGGACTTTATCTATCTGGTGCTGCCGGTACGGTTCAAGAACGAGGGCTGAAGCAATGCTGTGCTGTAGGGGCCGGGCATGCCCGGCCCTGCAGATAAAATCAGCCGCCCGGCTAAAGGGCTGCTGCAGCAAGGCTGAGGGTCGGACATGTCCGACCCCTACGGCCGGGGTTACGATAGAGGGATGTATTATGGAAAAAATTCGTATTAACACCGACTTTATTAAGCTTGACGCCCTTTTGAAGTTCGCCGGTCTGTGCGAGACGGGCGGCGAGGCGAAGGAGCTGATCCAGGGCGGGGCCGTTAAGGTCAACGGCGAGGTCTGCACGATGCGCGGCAAAAAGTGCCGCGCAGGGGATACCGTGGAGCTGGACGGCCAGACCGTGCAGATCGCGGAGGGCGCGTAATGCGCTTAACGCACTTAGAAGTAACGGATCACCGCAATATTTCCCACGCAGAGCTGCACCCCGACCCGCACCTGACCGTGCTGTGCGGCCCGAACGGCCAGGGCAAGACGAACCTGCTGGAGGCTATCTGGCTGCTGACCGGCGGCAAGAGCTTCCGCGGGTCAAAGGACGCGGAGCTTATCAGGCGCGGCTGTGACTTTTCGGTCATCGAGGGCGCGTTTGAGACACAGGACGTGGAAAAATCCATCCGCCTGACCGTGGGCAGCAGGCAGAGCCAGCGCCCGGGCCGCACCGGCAAATTAAACGGTGCGGACGTAGGGCGCGCGGCGGCGCTGGCGGGGAACTTTCAGGCCGTCGTCTTTGAGCCGGACCTGCTGGGGCTGGTCAAGGGCGGCCCGGACGGGCGGCGGCGTTTTATGGATTCCGCGCTTTGCCAGGTCTACCGGCCCTACCTTGTGGCGCTGCGGCGGTACATGCGGCTGACGGCCCAGAAGAACGCCCTGCTGAAAAGCTACGATATTACGCCAAACGGAAATATGCTGCTGGACACCTATGACGAGCAGCTGGCCGAGTACGGCGCGCTCATCATGGAGCACCGCTGCAAATTTCTGGCGGCGGCGGCTCCCATCGCCGCGCAGAATTATAAGGACATCTCCCACGGTGCCGAGGTGCTGGCGCTGAACTATCAGATGTGCACCGCGGCCCCCACCGCCGCGGCGCTGACCGAAAAGATGCGGGCTATGCGCAGTGCCGAGCTTCGCGCCGGGTTCTGCCTGGCCGGGCCGCACCGCGAGGATCTGGAAATTTTGCTGGACGGCCAGCCCGCCCGGGTGTTTGGCAGTCAGGGCCAGCAGCGCAGCTGCGTGCTGGCAATGAAGCTGGCCGAGGCGACAGTGGTCGGTGATCTGTTCGGTGAGCACCCGGTTTTGCTGCTGGACGACGTTTTGAGCGAGCTGGACGACGAGCGCCAGACCTACCTTTTGACCCGCATGGGCGAGCACCAGACGATTGTGACCACCTGCGACACCGCCGCTTTTGCGCGTACCAATGGTAAAATTGTGATGGTGAAGGGTGGAGTGGTCGAAGAAGCGTAGGGGCCGGACATGCCCGGCCCGCAGCAGTACGACGGCTGCCCGCTGATGGGCAATGACGCAGCGTGGAGGGCCGGGCATGCCCGGCCCCTACAGGGAGGTGCAGGATTTGTACTTTCACGCAGGCCAGGACTTTGTCCTGAATACCCGGGATGTGATCGGGGTGTTTGATCTGGACACAGCCGGGGCGTCGCGGCGGACGGAGGAATACTTCCGCCACGCCGAGAGCGAGGGCGCCGTCGTGGACCTCTGCGCCCCGGGCACGCTGCCCAAGAGCTTTCTTGTCACCGATTTCCCCGACGAGACCATTTATATCAGTCAGTTATCGCCCGCCGCGCTGAAAAAAAGAGCGGAGAGGCTGGAATTTTAAGAGTTACAGCTGCTGTTTATCTTGCTTTGTAGGGAGGGGTCTTGACCCCTCCGCAGACAGGCAGCCGCGTAAACACGGAGGGGTCAAGACCCCTCCCTACAGAACATCCGAAAACGGGATGTATAGAGATACCCACCCACAACAGGAGGCTATCATTTCATGGCAGAAGAAATCATCACCGAAACCAACCGCGAGACGGCTACCGACCATGCCTACGGCGGTGCGCAGATCCAGGTCCTGGAGGGTCTGGAGGCTGTGCGCAAGCGCCCCGGCATGTATATCGGCTCCACCGGGCCTTCCGGCCTGCATCATCTGGTCTACGAGATCGTCGATAACGCCATCGACGAGGCACTGGCCGGATACTGCACCCATATTGAAGTGACCATCAAGCCCGGCAACATCATTGAGGTCTCGGACAACGGACGCGGCATCCCCGTGGACATCCAGCCCAAGCTGGGCATCCCGGCTGTGACCGTCGTCTACACCGTGCTGCACGCCGGCGGCAAGTTCGGCGGCGAGGACTCCGGCTATAAAGTGGCCGGCGGCCTGCACGGCGTCGGCGCGTCCGTCGTCAACGCCCTGTCCGAGTGGCTGACCGTCCGCGTGCGCCGCGACGGAGCCGAGTATGAGCAGAGCTTCAAGCGCGGCAAGCCGGACGGCGACCTGAAAAAAATCGGCGCGGCGGCTTCTACCGGAACGACAGTCACCTTTAAGCCCGACCCGGAGATGTTCCAGGAAACGACGCTCTATCGCTATGAAACGCTGCTCAAGCGGCTGCGCGAGGAAGCGTTCCTGAACGCCGGTGTCAAGATCACCCTGACCGACGAACGCCCCGACGCGGATCGCCCCCAGGACGAGCAGTCCGGCGAGATGCGCACCGAGACGATGTGCTATGAGGGCGGCATCCGCTCCTTCGTCAGCTACCTGTGCGAGCGCCGCGACTTAACGCCGCTGCACCCGCAGGTCATGTATATGAAGGGCGAGGGCCAGGGCGCTGTGGCTGAGGTCGCACTGCAATACTACGACAACAGCTACAACGAGCTGCTTTTGAGCTTTGCCAACAACGTCCACACCCCCGAGGGCGGCACCCACGAGGAGGGCTTTAAGCTGGCCCTGACCCGCGTGCTGAACGAATATGGACGTGCCAAGGGCATTTTGAAGGACAAGGACGAGAACCTGTCCGGCCCCGACGCCCGCGAGGGCATCATTGCCGTCGTCAGCGTGAAATTGCAGGAGGCGCAGTTTGAAGGCCAGACGAAGGCGAAGCTGGGCAACACCTTCATCAAGGGCCTGGTCAACAATGTGGTTTACAAGGCGCTGACCGAGTTCTTTGAGGAAAACCCCGCCGTCGCGAAGGCAATTCTGGAAAAAGCGACCCAGGCTGCCCGCGCCCGCGCCGCCGCCAAGAAGGCCCGCGAGCTGGTGCGCCGCAAGAGCGCGCTGGAATCCAACCGTATGCCCGGCAAGCTGGCCGACTGCCACGAAAAAGACCCCTCCAAGACCGAACTGTTCATCGTGGAGGGCGATTCTGCAGGCGGCTCGGCCAAGATGGGCCGTGACTCCAACATTCAGGCCATCCTGCCTCTGTGGGGCAAGATGCTGAACGTCGAAAAGGCCCGCGCGGACCGCATCTACGGCAACGACAAGCTGATGCCCGTCGTGACCGCGCTGGGCACCGGCATCGGCGACGAGTTTGATATTAGCAAAGTCCGCTACCATAAGATCTTCATCATGGCCGATGCCGATGTGGACGGCTCGCATATCTGCACGCTGATGCTGACCTTCTTCTTCCGCTATATGCGCCCGCTGATCGACCACGGCTATGTCTACGTCGCCCAGCCGCCGCTGTTCAAGCTGCAGAAGGGCCAAACCGTCAAGTACGCCTACAACGACGACGAAATGAAGCTGTTGAGCGCCGAAATGCCCGGCGCGAAGGTCAACCGCTACAAAGGTCTGGGCGAGATGAACCCCGACCAGCTGTGGGAGACCACGATGAACCCCGACAACCGCGTCATCGTGCAGATCAAAATCGAGGATGCCGAGCGTGCGGACGAGGCGTTCAGCATCCTGATGGGCGAGCAGGTCGAGCCGAGACGCCAGTTTATTGAGAAGAACGCAAAGTACGCGAATTTGGATGTGTGATGTTCCATGTGGAACATTGGTAGTCTATGGACAATGTGTTTCCGAAACGAAAATGGATGCGGCTGCGCAACTATGATTATGCCTCTCAAAAGGTTTATTTCATAACGCTGTGTACGCAAAATCGTGAAAGAATCTTATCTGAGATTGTAGGGAGGGGTCTTGACCCCTCCGTGCGCGCGGAAGTTACGCTGATGCCGTATGGGTCAATTGCTGAACATGATTTGATGGAAATACCAAATCATTTTCCTAATGTGGAAATTTTGAATTATGCCATAATGCCGGATCATTTGCATATCTTATTGGCGCTGGGCTGCCGGGAGGTTGTAGCGGAGGGGTCAAGACCCCTCCCTACAGTGTCAACCATTATAGGGCAATATAAAGCTGGTGTGAGCCGCAAATGTAAGCGTGCAATATGGCAAAAATATTACCACGACCACATCATCCGCAACCAACTCGATTTTGAAGAAACATGGAAATATATCGACAACAACCCGTTGCAATGGGTGTTGGACGGAAAAGCGTAAAGTTTTTGAAACGTAATAAATAGTTAAGGTGATACAATGGAAGAAAACATCATCATGGTGCCGGGGTCCGGTACGAAGGTCATTGTGCGCGATGTGAAGCAGGAGATCGAGACGGCGTTCCTTGACTACTCGATGTCTGTTATCGTGGCGCGCGCTCTGCCCGATGTGCGCGACGGCCTGAAGCCCGTCCACCGCCGCATCCTGTACACGATGCACGAGCGCGGCAACGACCCGCAGCATCCCTACCGCAAATCTGCCGATACCGTCGGTGCGGTGCTGGGCTCGTACCACCCGCACGGCGACGCCTCGGTCTATGATGCCATGGTGCGTCTGGCGCAGGATTTCAGCCTGCGTTACCCGCTTGTGGACGGCCAGGGCAACTTCGGCTCCGTGGACGGCGACCCCCCGGCTGCTTACCGTTACACCGAGGCCCGCATGTCCAAGATGGCCTGCGAGATGCTGACCGACATTGAAAAAGACACCATCGACTGGGACCCCAACTTTGACGAGACCGAGAAGGAGCCCCACGTCCTGCCCAGCCGTTTCCCGAACCTGCTCGTCAACGGCAGCCAGGGTATTGCCGTCGGCATGGCGACGAACATCCCGCCCCACAACCTGCGCGAGATCGTCAACGGCATGGTCGCCCTGATGGACGACCCCGAAATCGACCTGGCCGGGCTGATGGAGTATGTCAAGGGCCCCGACTTCCCGACGGGCGGCATCATCATGGGCCGCAGCGGCATCCGCGCTGCTTACGCCACGGGCCGCGGCAAAATCACGCTGCGGGGCCGTGCCGAGATCATCGAGAAAAAGAACGGGCGCTACGAGATCCTGATTTCGGAAATCCCCTACATGGTCAACAAGACCCGCCTGATCGAGTCCATCGCTGACCTTGTCAAGGATAAGCGCATCGAGGGCATCAGCGACCTGAACGACGAGTCCTCGAGCCGCACCGGCATGAAGATCGTCATTGAGATCAAGAAGGACGCGAACCCCCAGGTCGTGCTGAACCAGCTCTACCGCTTCACCCAGCTGCAGGACACCGTCGGCGTCATCATGCTGGCGCTGGACGACGGCGTGCCCAAGATCATGAGCCTGAAAACCATGATGGAGCGCTATATTGAGTTCCAGATGCAGGTCATCCGCCGCCGCACCGCGTTTGAACTGAAGAAGGCAAAGGAGCGCGAGCACATCCTCGAGGGTCTGCACAAGGCCGTTGACATCGTCGATGAGATCATCGCGACGATCCGCGCCTGCAAGGGCGGCTTTGCCGAGGCGCGGCAGGCCGTCATGGACAACTTCGGCTTTGACGAGCTGCAGGCGGATGCCATTGTCAAGCTGCAATTGGGCCGTCTGGCCGGTCTGGAAATCCTCAAAATCGAGCAGGAGTTGGGCGAGCTGCGCGAGGCCATCGCTGATTATGAGGACATTCTGGCCAACGACGAGCACGTCAAGCGCATCGTCAAGACCGACCTGACCGCGCTGGCCGACAAGTACGGCGACGAGCGCCGCACCTCCATCGAGACCGTCTCCGGCGAGGTCGATATTGAGGACCTGATCCCCGAGGAGACCTGCGTCTTTACGCTGACCCATGAGGCTACATCAAGCGCACGACGCTGGACACCTACCAGGCACAGAACCGCGGCGGACGCGGCGTGCAGGGCATGACCCAGAAGGACGACGATTTCACCGAGGAACTTTTTGTCGGTTCTACGCATGATTATATGCTGTTTATGACGAACCAGGGCCGCGTCTACCGCCTGAAGGGCTATCAGGTGCCCGAGGGCAGCCGCACGGCCAAGGGCAGCCATATTGTGAACCTGCTGCAGCTGCAGGAGGGCGAAAAGGTCACGCTGATGCTGCAGCAGAAGGCCGGCGTGGACGAGGACAACACCTACGCCACGATGGTGACGAAGCAGGGCCTCATCAAACGCACGCCGCTGTCCCAGTTCCGCAACATCCGCAAGATGGGCCTGATCGCCATCGCGCTGAACGAGGGTGACAGTCTGGTGTGGAGCCACCTGACCAAGGGTGACGACGAGATCATTGTTGCCACCCACGACGGCGCAGCATCCGCTTTACCGAGGACGGTGCCCGCTCGATGGGCCGTACCGGCCACGGCGTCCGCGTCATCAAGCTGCGCGAGGGCGACTATGTCGTCGGTGCAGGCGTCTGCCGCCCGGGTGCGAACGTGCTGACCATCAGCGAGGAGGGCAAGGGCCGCCGCAGCCGCATTGACGACTACCGCATCACGAAGCGCGGCGGCTTGGGCATCCGCAACTACTCTAACGGCAACGTGGCGGGCATCAAGATCGTGGATGACACCGACGATCTGATTCTCATCAGCCAGAACGGCATTCTGATCAGAATCCATGCGGCGGACATCAACGTCCAGAGCCGCTACGGCAGCGGTGTCCGCGTCATGCGCCTGGTCGAGGACGACAAGGTGGCCGTGGTCGCCCGCGTGGACCGCGACAACGACGCCGAGACCGCAAAAATCGAGGATACCGGCGAGACCGACCCGACCCCCGAGGAGCTGGCGGCCATCGAAGCCGAGGAGCTGGCGCAGGAGGCCGCGGAGGACGCAGCCCCCGAGAACGAGACCGAAGAATAAACCAATACAGGGGAGAGGCCGCGGGTCGGCCTCTCCTTTTTGGTGGATTTGTAGGGAGGGGGCTTGACCGCTCCGGGAAGTTTGCCATGCCTTTCACGGGCACGGAGGGGTCAAGACCCCTCCCTACAAGCATTTGAAATTTTTTAGCCGAAGCCTTTTTTATAAAAAAGGCTGGGAAAAACACCGCGTATTCATGGTATTCTAAAGTATTCCCATCACAAAAAAGGAGCGCTCCACATGGAACATCTGCATACAACGATCTGCGCACTGGCGACGCCACCGGGCGAGGGCGGCATTGCCACCGTCCGCGTGTCCGGGCCGGACGCCTACGGCATCGTCGGCAAAATCTTTGCGCCGGTGCGGCAGGGGAAAAGCGTGGCCGACGCGAAGGGCTATACCGCCATGCTGGGCCACTACCTGCTGCACGGGGCCGAGATGGACGAGTGCGTGGCGCTGTTTTTCCGCGCACCGCACTCCTACACCGGCGAGGACGTTATTGAGCTGTCCGTCCACGGCGGCACGGCCATGGCGGACGGTTTGTTAGAAGCGCTCATCACCGCGGGCTGCGCGCCTGCCGGACCGGGGGAGTTCACCCGCCGCGCACTGGAAAACGGGCGGATGTCGCTGACGCAGGCCGAGGCCGTGATGGAGGTCATTGCGGCGAACGGGCGGCAGGGGGCTGCGCTGGCAAAATCCGCGCTGGACGGGCGGCTGGCAAAGCGCATCGGTAAGATACAGACCACGCTGCAAACGCTGAACGCCCACCTGACCGCCTGGGTCGATTACCCCGAGGAGGACGTGCCCGAGCTGTCCGACGCGGCGTTTGTCGGGACGCTGACCGAGCAAAAGGCCGCGCTGGACGCGCTGATCTCCGGCTACAGCGCGGGCGCGGTGCTGCGCCATGGCGTGGACTGTGTGCTGCTGGGGCGGCCCAACGTGGGCAAAAGCACGCTGCTGAACCTGCTGGCCGGGTTTGACCGTGCCATTGTCACGCCCGTGGCCGGTACGACCCGCGATATTGTGGAGCAGGCCGTGCAGCTGGGCAGCGTGCGGCTGAACCTGTTTGACACCGCCGGTGTGCGGGAGGTGGGCGCGGACGGCGACGCCATCGAGGCCGAGGGCATTCGCCGCAGCTGGCGCAAGCTCGACGAGGCCGGGTTGGTGCTGGCCGTGTTCGACGCCGCACAGCCGTTGTCTGATGATGATTTGGAGCTGGCCCGCAGATGCCAGGGCCGCCCGGCCATCGCGGTTTTGAATAAGCAGGACCTGGCGGGGGAGACGGATGTTCCACGTGGAACATTGGAGCCGTATTTTAAGAAGATCGTCCCGATGTGTGCGCGGGATGCCGTCGGCTTGCAGGCCCTGACGGATGCGGTTGCGGATTTGTTAGGTACAGCGCAGCTGGACCCGGAGGCTGCGCAGTTATGCAGTGCCCGCCAATTGGCCGCCGCGACCCGCGCGAGAGATGCGCTGGCGGAAGCGATTGCGGCGCGGCAGAACGGCTTTGGGCTGGACGCCGCTGCGGTGTGTTTGACAGACGCCTTGCAGGCGCTGTTTGATTTGACAGGAGAAAACGCCAGCGACGCAACGATAGAGGAAGTTTTTGAGACGTTCTGTGTGGGCAAGTAAGTAAAAAATGGCAGGAGCCTTCTCCCCTTGGGGGAGAAGGTGTCCGCGGCCCCGCCCGCGGACGGATGAGGGGAGAGCCTGCGGAGGTTGCCCGTTAAAAGGGAGGCTACGCGAACTCCGCCCTCATCAGCCGCCTGCGGCGGCAGCTTCAGTCTACGCGCTAAGAGCCGCCTTCGGCGGTTGCGCTCCGACACGCGCCTGCGGGCGCAGCCCCTCGGGGAAGCCTTTAAGGAGTGATACCATGAACGACAGGAAAACCCATGACCCTTTGCGTGTCAATGCACGCAATCTCCGCAAATCTATGACCCCGCAGGAGAGACGCTTGTGGTACGACTTTCTGAAAAACCTGCCGCAGACCGTTTACCGCCAGAAAATAATTGGCAATTTTATAGTTGATTTCTATATTTCATCGTGTAAACTGGTAATAGAGCTGGACGGCGCACAGCACACCGAACCGCAGGCCGTCGAGTACGATGCACAGCGCACCGCCTACCTGCAAGGCATCGGCTGCCGGGTGCTGCGCTACGCCAACAATGCAGTGGACACAAATTTCGCGGGTGTCTGTGAGGACATCCTGCACAATATAGGGTAAGAGGGAACGTATATGGACAAACTGGGAACCTACGACGTCATCGTCATCGGTGCGGGGCATGCGGGAATCGAGGCGGCGCATGCGGCGGCACGGCTGGGGGCAAGGACCGCGGTGTTTACGCTGTCGCTGGATTTCATCGGCAATATGCCGTGCAACCCGTCCATCGGCGGCACGGCCAAGGGGCATCTTGTGCGGGAGGTCGATGCGCTCGGCGGGCTGATGGGTCTGGCCGCAGACGCTACCTACCTGCAAAGCCGGATGCTCAACCGCGGCAAGGGCCCCGCCGTACACAGTCTGCGCGTGCAGACAGACCGCAAGCGCTACCACATCTGGATGAAACACGCGCTGGAGCAAACCGCCAACCTCGACATCCACCAGGGCGAGATCGTCGGCGTGGACGTGCAGGACGGCAAGGTCTGCGGCGTGTTCACGAACCTGCACGGCTACTACGCCTGCAAGGCCGTTGTCATTGCCACCGGCACCAACCTGGGCGGGCGTATTTTTGTGGGCGACGCCCACTATGACAGCGGCCCCGACGGCACCCACGCCGCCACCGCGCTGACCCGGTGCCTTGTGGAGAACGGCTTCACGCTGCGCCGCTTCAAGACCGGCACGCCCGCCCGCGTCCACCGCCGCAGCATCGACTTCTCGAAGCTCGAATGCCAGCCCGGCGACCCCGACGCCGAGCTGCAGCCGTTCAGCTTTATGACCCGCGTGCCGATGCACAACAAGGTCAACTGCTACATCGCCTACACGAACCCCGCGACCCATAAGGTCATTCTCGACAACCTGCACCGCTCGCCGCTCTACGGCGGCGACATTCAGGGTGTCGGCCCGCGGTACTGCCCGTCCATTGAGGATAAGGTCGTCCGCTTTAAAGAGAAAGAGCGCCACCCGGTTTTTGTGGAGCCCTGCGGCGAGGACACCGAGGAAATGTACCTGCAGGGTCTCTCGTCCAGCCTGCCCGAGGCCGTGCAGAACGAGATGTACCGCACGATTGCCGGATTTGAGCATCTCGAAATCATGCGCCCGGCCTACGCCATCGAGTATGACTGCGTGGACCCCACGACGCTCAAGCCCACGCTGGAAAGCAAGGTCGTGGGCGGCATCTACGGCGCGGGGCAGTTCAACGGCACATCCGGCTATGAGGAGGCCGCTGCGCAGGGCTTGCTGGCGGGTCTGAACGCCGCCCGCCACGCGCTGGGCAGGGAAGAGCTTGTGCTGGCGCGGCACACAAGCTACCTCGGCACGCTGGTGGACGACCTTGTCACGAAGGGTGTTATGGACCCCTACCGCATGATGACGAGCCGCAGCGAGTACCGCCTGAGCCTGCGCCAGGACAACGCCGACGAGCGGCTGACCCCGATTGGCCGCGAGTACGGGCTGGTGGACGATGACCGCTGGGCACTGTTCTGCCGTGACCGCGAGGTCAAGCAGGCCGAGCTGCACCGGCTGGAGACGACGAGCATCAAATTGGCCGACCTGCGCGCCGCCGCCCCCGAGGGCGCGGAGCTGGGCGAGATCGGCGGTTCGGCCATCGAGCTGATGCGGCGGCCCTACATCAGCTATGATCTGATCGCGAAGGTCATTGGCCGCGGCGAGGGCGTGACCCCCGCCATGGCGCAGCGCATCGAGACGGAGATCCGCTACGCCGGGTACATTGCGCGGGAGGAGCGGATCATACGGGATATTCAGCGGCACGAGAATGTGAAGATCCCCGACGACTTTGACTATGCGCCGATTGAGACGATGACGCTGGAATCCCGCGAGAAGCTGACGAAGATAAGGCCGCGCACGCTGGCGCAGGCCGGGCGGATACCGGGTGTATCACCGAGCGACCTGGCGCAGCTGAGTATTGTGCTGCTGAAGCTGAAATAAACAGGATGCCTTCTCCCGCGAGGGAGAAGGTGCCCGAGGCCCCGCCCGAGGGCGGATGAGGGCCGAGTATATCAATTTCACCCGCAACCGGGCAGCCACATACAGTCTGCCCTCATCAGCCGCCTGCGGGCGGCAGCTTCCCCCGAGGAGGAAGCCAAGGAGACGCTATGATTGATAAAAACAGATTACAAGCTAAATGTTCCACGTGGAACATCCCCTTGACCGGCGCACAGCTGGACCTGCTGGACAGGTACGCCGAGCTGCTGGTCAGCTATAACGAAAAGGTCAACCTGACCGCCATCACCAGCCCCGAGGGCATCGAGGACCGCCACTTTGCGGACAGCCTGCTGTTTGCGGCGCAGCCCGAGGTCAGCGGCAGGCTGGTGGACGTCGGCACCGGTGCGGGGTTCCCGGGCATTGTGGCAAAAATCTACAAGCCTGACCTGGAGCTGACGCTGATGGAGCCGACGGGCAAGCGCGTGGACTTTTTACGCTATGCCTGTGCCGAGCTGGGTCTGACCGGCGTCGAGTTTGCGAAGGAACGCGCCGAGGAGGCCGCCCGCAAGATCTGGCGCGAGCAGTTCGACGTGGCCAGTGCCCGCGCGGTGGCGGCACTGCCTGTGCTGTGCGAATACTGCCTGCCGCTGGTCAAAGTCGGCGGGCGGTTCATCGCGATGAAGGGCCCCGAGGCAGACGCAGAAGCAAAAGCCGCCGCCAACGCGCTGAAAAAGCTGGGCGGCCAATATGAGGAAACGCGCGCCTTCACGCTGCCGGACGGCAGTGCCCGCGGCTGGTGTTCTGCAAAAAAATATCGCAGACTCCGACGGTTTACCCCCGAAACGGCGGAAAAATTGCAAAGAAGCCGTTGTAACAGCGCGAAAAATTGAACATAAGGGCGAACGATTTTTCTTCCCCGAAACTGCGGTTTATGCTATGCTTTTTGTAGAAAAGCATAGCATTTTTTGTAGGCCGCTTTAGTAGGGGCCGGGCATGCCCGGCCCTCAACTTTGCGGCAGGCACACTGAACCCAAGGGGAGGAACCGAAATTGCCTAGAAATGATATACAAAAGCAGGGGCGCATTCTGATGCTGCCTGTGGACTGCATCGAGCCGTCGCCCTACCAGGCGCGCACCGCCTTCGACGAGCCGGAGATCGCCGCGCTGGCCGTCAGTATTTTGCAGAACGGCCTTTTGCAGCCCATCAGCGTGCGGCGGGTCGGGCTGCACAAATACCAGCTTGTGGCGGGGGAGCGCCGCCTGCGCGCCTGCCGTCTGGCCAAGCTAGACAAGGTACCGGCGATACTGGCCGACTACGACGACAGCGAATCCGCCGCGCTGGGGCTTTTGGAAATTTGCCAGCGCAGCCAGCTGGACCCGTTCGACACGCGCGGGGCATTAAAGAGGTCATCCGGCTGTGGGGCTGCACCCAGGCCGAGGCTGCGCGGCGGCTGGGGTTGAG